>OQVR01000319.1_pt1 | contig 21318 bp, 13 predicted proteins | sample 1691521 | NCBI WGS metagenome assembly OQVR01 (sample SAMN03418256, study PRJEB22391) | human gut metagenome | biome: human-gut; feature: organic feature; material: feces | host: Homo sapiens | place: Tanzania | collected 2013-01
CTGGCCTACATCTTCGTTGCCGCACAGTCCGGCAGGCTGGTCGGTATAGAGTTCGTCCATCACCTGGCGCACACGACGTTGTGTCTTGCGTGGCTGTCCCACATAATTATACATATAGAGCACATGATGGCTGGGCTCGTTGCCGTGGGCATATTGTCCGATAAGACCGGTAACGTCCGACAGTTTGCTGTCAAGTTTCAGTGTGAAGAACTGGTCGAGCTTCTTGAGGAACGGTTTCGGTCCGCCAAACAGCTTGATAAGTCCCGGAATGTCGTGCTGCACCTGCCATGTGTATTGCCATGCGTTGCCTTCGGTATAATCGCCGCCAGTGCTTTCGGCATGGGCGAGGTTGCTCGGGTCGAACGGAGTCTTCCATGTTCCGTCCGAAAGACGTGGACGCATAAACTGTGTCGACTTGTCGAAGAGGTTCTTGTAGAACTGCGAACGACGTGCAAAGTACTGCTCGTCCTGCTTCTTGCCCATAAGGCGAGCCATGTCGTAGGCGCAATAGTCGTCGTACATTGACTCCAATGACGATGAAACCGACTCTGCTTCGGTAAGGTCGGTTGGCAGATAACCGTATTTCATATAGTTCTCCCAGTCGCTCTTGAGTTTGTGCGAAACGGTCTGGGTCTTCTTTATGGCTTGGAAAGCACGCTCGGCATCAAATCCACGGAAGCCTTTATGATAAGCTTCGGCAACGATAGACACAGCATGGTTTGCCACCATACAGTAGTTCTCCTTGCCCCACAGTCCCCAAATAGGGAGGAATCCCTGCACTTCGGCTTGTTCAACAAGCGAGTTGACCATGCCGTCGACGCGGTCGGGCATTACGATAGTGTAGAACGGATGTGCAGCACGATAAGTGTCCCAGCACGAGAAGGTAGAGTAGAAGTTGCCGCCTTGTGCCTTTACAATCTTGTCATCAGCGTTGCGGTACATTCCGTCGACATCGGCTATCTGGTTGGGCTGTATCAATGCGTGATAGAACGAAGTGTAGTAGTTCTGCTTCTGTTCCTCGGTACCGTCAATGTCAATGCGCTTCAAGTAGGCGTTCCATTCGTCGTGGGCAGCAGTCTTTACGGCTGCAAAGTCCCAACCCGGCAATTCTGCCTGAAGATTCTTCTTGGCTCCGTCGATGCTTGTAGTAGACATGGCTATCTTCATGAGCAGCTGTTCGCCCTGGTCGATGCCGTCGAATGTAGCAACAATGCGTTCGCCCTTCTCCGTGTCAGCAGCCTTGGCAAGAGTAACGTGGCTTGCTACGGGACGATTGAACTTAATTACGAAGAAGTAGTCTTGCTTCACCCATACCGTATTCTGTACATGTCCTACAAGAGTGTTGGCGTCTTCCCAGTGGGTTTCGCACAGATTCACCTGCGAGTGATACTGCTTGTCGTTCCACGACGGGCCATGCTGCAGGTCGATGAGCACAGATGTGGAGTCGGCTGAGTCGTAAGTGTAGCGATGGAAAGCCACATGCGGTGTGGCGGTAAGCTCAGCCTTCACCTTGGCATCAGAAAGATACACCGAGTAATAGCCAGGTGTGGCAAACTCCTGTGTCTTGACATAATGCGAGCGGTACTGGTCCCACTGTCGTGTACGGCTTCCTGTAGACGGCATAACGAGAATGTCGCCAAGATCCATACATCCGGTTCCGTTGAGATGGTCTTGTGTGAAACCCCATATCAGCGAGTCGCTGTATACATACTCGGCACAGTAGCGCCATCCTACGCCACCGGTCACGGGGCTGGTTTGTATCATTCCGAACGGTCGGCATGCTCCTGGAAATGTATGTCCGTTGTCGGCATTGCCCACGAATGGGTTGACATACTTAGTGTAGTCAGTCTGTTTTTCGGCAGCATGTACGCCCGTTGACAACAGGCACATTGCGGCGATTGGCAGACTGAATAAGAACCCTTTTGTTTTGTTCATTGTTTATGATTTATTTAATATAGTTTTTATTTAGGTTGAATGTGATTATGCAAAGTTAGTGTTTTTTGTTGAAATGGCATAAAAATAGGGTACGCCATTTATGGCATACCCTATCATATTTTTATAATAAAGTTTGAATAAGTTTTAAATTCTTTGTGCTCTTAGCATCGGATTGAACATTGCGAAGCGCGTATGGATGTATTTGAACAACATATACATAAGGTATCCTACACACATTCCTGTAATGGCTCCACACACCACGTCGCCCAGATAGTGCACGCCAAGGTATATGCGCGAGTAGCTTACTATCAGAGCGAGTGAGAAGATGAATATTGTGAAGTAGCGTTTCTTTATGATTCTTGATCCGAATACAGCAGCTCCGAAAGCGTTGGCAGCATGGCTTGACATGAATCCGTATGGTCCGCCGTGATAGTTGTTGACGTAGTGCAGCAAATCGGCTATCTGCAAATTGTGCGACGGACGCAGACGTGCTATCCATGGCTTGAACAGTGATGATGCTATCTGGTCGCACATTGCTATCGTTATGGCGAGCGTAACCACTGCCAGGACAGTCATTCGCCAGTTGCGGTTGTTGTTCTTAAAAATGCAATAGATAAAAAACAAAGCCACAGGTACCCAAATCAGGCGCGACGAAAGAGTCCAGAATGTAATGTCAGCAACACTACCCATGTCATTGTTGAGATACACAGTGGCCGACTTGTCAGCCGAATCGATAGTTTGAATGATGTCCATATTTGCGCAAAAAAAGTTCTATAGGTTCTTTTCGGGCGCAAAGGTATAACATTTTTCGGGAAAGATGGATGTTATCGGAAGTGATTTTTTCTTTTACGGAAGCATTTTTCATTATTTTTAGAATAAATAATCATCCTTGTGCTCAATACAGAACTTTTCGCCCAATGCAAAGCCCTCTTCGTAGAGTCGTTCGAGCTTGGCAGTGTCCTTCTCCATGCGGGTCACCTCCATCGGACGTTCGGGACGTATGCATATCACTTTGCCCTCATCCTCAAGCTGTTCCACCATTTCCAGTTGCTGGCGGTAAGCCTCAATACGTCGGCTCAGCGCCACGCGTAGACGTGGATATTTCTTATATATAAAATGTGGAATCTTATGGTCTTTTCCAGATGGTAGATAGCCACGGTTGCGTGTCAGAATGAGCACGTTTTTCTGGTGGCCCGTCTCTATGGCGTGCATTACAGGTATGGAGTCGACTATGCCACCATCGAGCATGGGCGTACCGTCTACATTGACAATCTTGCAGACGTATGGCAGCGAGCTTGACGCATGGGCTATGTCAGTAAGACGCTGGCGGTCGTGATGCTCCTGAAGATATTCGGCGCGTCCCGTCAGACAGTTGGTGGTGACCATTTCATATGTGGCGTCGCTGCCGAAGAAGGTGTCGTAGTCGTAGGGGATATACTGGTTGGGGAATTTGTCGTACAGCAGTTTTGCGTCCAATATGCAACCATGCGTCACGAGATGGCGCATGCCGAGGTAGTCGTAGCGTGCCATATAGTCGATGTTCGACACGCGGGCACGTCGCGGCTGGTGGCTCATATACGACAGGCCATTGCAAGCGCCAGCCGATACCGCCACCACATATTTGAAGTAAAGGTTGTGTTTCATAAAGCCGTCGAGCACGCCACTTGTGAAAACTCCTCGCATGCCACCGCCCTCAAGCACCAGTCCTGTATTACTGTCAATAGTCATAATCTCTCTCCCTTTAGTTGATGTTTTTCGGCTGCAAAAGTAGTCATTTTATGTCATATTGCCAATTCATCTCATAATAAAACATAAAATGCCAGTTGCATTTTGGTTATTCTTTCGAATTTATTAACTTTGCAATGCTTTATTATCATATTTGAAACCTAATTGTATAATTATGTTTGACAAGGCTACCTACGTGAACCGCCGCGCCAAGCTTAAGGAGCTTGTAAAGAGTGGCATTATCATACTGTTTGGCAATAATGAGTCGCCGTGTAATTTCCCAGCCAATGGCTACTATCCGTTCCGTCAGGATTCTTCGTTCCTGTACTATTTCGGATTGAACCGTGATGGACTTGTTGGTGTTATCGACATCGACAACGACATCGAGACGCTTGTGGGCAACGACATCGATATAGAAGACATTGTGTGGTATGGCAGTGTTGACAGCGTGCATGATATGGCTGAGAGTGTTGGCGTGAAGAATACTGCGCCCATGAAGAGCCTCAAGACCATCTGCAACGATGCTATGCGCCAGAAGCGCCGCATCCACTTCCTGCCGCCTTACCGCCACGACATCAAGATACAGATATTCGACCTGCTTGGCGTTCATCCCGTACAGCAGAAAGAAGCTGCCAGCATGGACCTCATCAAGGCTATCGTCAAGATGCGCTCTACAAAGGAGGCTCAGGAGATAGAGGAGCTGGAGCGTGCTTCGGTGATTGGTTATAAGATGCATACTACTGCAATGCGTCTTGTCAAGCCGGGACTCACCGAGAAGTATGTAGCAGGACAGGTTGACGGTACAGCCAACTCGTATGGCGCTATGGTCAGCTTCCCGACTATCTTCAGCCAGCATGGCGAGATTATGCACGGCAGTCCGTCGATGGCAGAACTTGAGAGCGGCCGACTCGTATTGTGCGATTGTGGTGGCGAGACCATCAACAACTACTGCTCTGACCATACACGTACATTCCCTGTCAACGGCAAGTTTACACAGCGTCAGCTTGAGATATACAGCATCGTTGAGGCTTGTCACGACCATGCACTCGACGTAGCCAAGCCCGGTGTGAAGTATATGGACGTACACTTCGCTGTATGCCGCCTCATGACCGAGCGCCTGAAGGAACTCGGACTGATGAAGGGCGACGTGGATGAGGCTGTGGCAGCCGGCGCACACGCCATGTTCTTGCCTCACGGACTCGGACACATGATGGGTATGGACGTACACGACATGGAGAACCTGGACCAGGTGAACGTAGGATTTGACGAGGAGACCCGCCCCAACCTCGAGCAGTTTGGCACCAACTGTCTGCGCATGGGCCGCCGTCTGCAGGAAGGATTTGTAGTGACCGACGAGCCTGGCATCTACTTCATCCCCGCCCTCATCGACGAATGGCGCGCCAAGGGACACTGCAAGGACTTCCTCTGCTTTGACAAGTTGGAGACCTACAAGGACTTTGGTGGCATCCGCATCGAAGACGACCTGCTCATCACTGCCGACGGAGCCCGCTTCTTGGGCAACGAGCGCATCCCCTATCATCCCAAGGATGTAGAAGCATATATGGCTGAAAACAAACAATAATCAACAGAATCATAAAACAACGAGAAATGAAAAAAATCATGATGATGGCGCTCGTGGCTATGGTGGCCTTGGGCGCAAACGCACAGGAGAAGAAGGCTGAGAAGGTAAATCCCAACAAGCCCGTATTCACTGTGGTCAAGGAGAATAAGATTACAAGTATCAAGGACCAGAACCGTTCGGGTACGTGCTGGAACTACTCTACCCTGAGTTACTTTGAGGCCGAAATCCTCAAGGCTACCGGCAAGGTCTATGACCTGGAAGAGAGCTTCGTGACCAACAAGACCTATATGGACCGTGCCATCCAGGTAGTACGTCTGCATGGTGACTGCCAGTTTGCTCAGGGCGGTTCGGCTTACGACCCCTTGTACTGCATCCAGAACTATGGCATCATCCCCCAGGGCATCATGCCTTTCCCCGGCAGTCTGTATGGCGACTCACTGAACAACTTCAACGAGTTCTTCACCGTGCTGTCTCCCTATGTCAAGGCTATTGCCACCAGCAACAGCAAGAAACTGTCTGGCCAGTGGAAGGTGGGTCTGCAGGGCATCCTCGATGCCTACCTCGGCAAGTGTCCTGAGAACTTCACTTACGAAGGCAAGAACTATACTCCCAAGACTTTTGCTGCCAGTCTGGGTCTCGACTGGAACAACTACGTGACCGTAACCAGCTATACCCACCACCCCTTCTGGACACAGTTTGCCGTTGAGGTGCAGGACAACTGGCGCAACCCACAGTCATGGAACGTGCCTATCGACGACATGGCCCGCATCATCGAAAACGCCATCATGAACGGCTACACCGTAGCATGGGGTGGCGACGTATCTGAAGAGGGCTTCACCCGTCAGGGTCTGGCTTACTTCTATGACACCAAGAAGATGGAGAGCCTCGCAGGCAGCGATATGGCACACTGGCTCAAGCTGCCCAAGGCCAAGAAGACCAACCTCATCGACTCTCTCGGTGTAAACGTGCCCGAGCTTGTGCCTACACAGGAGCAGCGCCAGCAGCGTTTCGACAACTGGGAGCTCACCGACGACCACGGTATGCTTATCTACGGTCTCGCTAAGGACCAGTTTGGCAAGGAATATTATATGGTGAAGAACTCTTGGGGTGAAACTGGCAAGTACAAGGGTATCTGGTACATGACCAAGAACTACATCGTGGCCAACACCATGGACTTTATGGTCAACAAGAATGCCATCCCCAAGGATATACGTAAGAAAATGGGCATCTAAGAACCATAGCGCATAAATACATAAACGGCAGCTTCTCATAAATTTTTAGATGAGAAACTGCCGTTTTTTTGTATTTATTTTGTAACTTTGGGCTCAAATAAGGTCTATACCAGACTTGGCCCCCATTCTATTGATAATAAAAGAACGATATAATGCACTTTAAGTGGAATTACAAGTATCCTACACCCGAAGAGGAACAGGCTGCTAAGGAATTGGGTGAGAAGCTCAACATGAGCCCCATTCTCACCCTGCTGCTGATTAGGCGTGGCATTACCACCGAGTCGGCAGCCAAGCGATTCTTCCGCCCCCAGCTTGCCGACCTCATCAATCCGTTCCTGATGAAGGACATGGACATCGCCGTAGACAGACTCAACGATGCCATGGGCCGCAAGGAGCGTATTCTCGTGTATGGCGATTACGACGTAGATGGGTGTACAGCCGTAGCGTTGGTCTATAAGTTTCTGTTGCAGTTTTATTCCAACATCGAATACTATATCCCCGACCGCTATGACGAAGGCTATGGCGTAAGCAAGAAAGGTATAGACTATGCCAAGGAGCAGGGCGTGAAGCTCATTATCATCCTCGACTGTGGCATCAAAGCCATCGACGAGATAGCCTATGCCAAAGAGCAGGGCATCGACTTCATCATCTGCGACCATCATGTGCCCGACGAGAAACTGCCCGACGCTGTCGCCATCCTCAACCCCAAGCGTGAGGACGACCCCTATCCCTTCAAAGACCTGTGTGGATGCGGCGTAGGCTTCAAGTTTATGCAAGCCTTTGCCAAGAACAACGGCATCCCCTTCTCACGCCTCATCCCCCTACTCGACCTCTGTGCCGCAAGCATCGCTGCCGACATCGTGCCCGTAGTCGACGAGAACCGCATCCTCGCCTTCCACGGTCTGAAGCAGCTCAACCAGAACCCAAGCGTAGGACTCAAAGCCATCATCGATATCTGCGGACTCAACAACCGCGAGCTGTCGATGAGCGATATCATCTTCAAGATTGGTCCGCGTATCAACGCCTCTGGACGCATGGAGAACGGCCGCGAAAGTGTGGACTTGCTTGTAGAAAAAGACCTTGGCATGGCTCTGCGTATGGCCAAGCACATCAACGAATACAACGAGCAACGTAAGGATATAGACAAGCAGATGACCGAGGAAGCCAACCAGATTGTGGCTCGTTTGGAGAACCAGAAGCACCAGTCGAGTATCGTGCTCTACGACGAGAATTGGAAGAAGGGCGTCATCGGCATCGTCGCCTCACGACTTACGGAAATCTACTTCCGTCCCACCGTGGTGCTTACCCGCGACGGCGACTATGCCACCGGCTCTGCCCGCAGCGTCACCGGCTTTGACATCTATTCTGCCATCAAGAGTTGCCGCCATCTGCTGGTCAACTTCGGTGGCCACACCTATGCCACGGGCCTTACGCTGAAATGGGATCGCATCAAGGAATTCCGCATGGCGTTCCAGCAGTATGTAGACGACCACATCCTGCCCGAGCAGACCGAAGCCAACCTGAAGATAGACTCTGTCATCGACTTCAAGGATATCACCAAGCGCCTGCACAACGACCTGAAGAAATTCTCACCCTTCGGCCCAGGCAACCCCAAGCCCCTCTTCTGCACCCTCAATGTCTACGACTATGGCACCAGCAAGGTCGTGGGCCGCGAGCAGGAGCATATCAAGCTCGAGCTGGTCGACTCCAAGTCGAGCAATGTGGTCAAGGGCATAGCCTTCGGCCAGAGCGCATCGGCACGTTACATCAAGTCAAAGCGCAGCTTTGACATCGCTTATACGCTTGAGGACAATGTCTTCAAGCACAACGCCATCCAGTTACAGATAGAAGACATACGCCCTGCTGAGGATGAAAAGGTATGACGACATACTGAGAGAATACTGGGGCTATACATCTTTTAGAGGAATACAGGAGTCCATCATCGAAAGCATCGGCTCGGGCAAAGATACCTTGGGCCTGATGCCCACCGGTGGCGGCAAGTCCATCACCTTCCAGGTGCCTGCCTTGGCCCAGGATGGAGTCTGTATCGTCATCACCCCACTTATATCCCTGATGAAGGACCAGGTGATGCACCTGCAGAAGCGTGGCATCAGTTCGGCCGCCATCTTCTCGGGCATGTCCAGGCAGGAAATCATCGTGACGCTCGAGAACTGCATCTTCGGTTCTACCAAGATACTCTACGTATCGCCCGAGCGTCTTTCTTCCGAGCTTTTTCTTACCAAGTTAAAGCACATCAACGTTAGTTTTATCACCGTCGACGAAGCCCATTGCATCAGCCAATGGGGCTATGACTTCCGTCCCAGTTACCTGCGTATTACCGACATACGCAGCATCAAGCCCAATGTACCTATCCTCGCGCTCACAGCCACCGCCACGCCCAAGGTGGTGATAGACATCCAAGACAAGTTGGGGTTCAAGGAACACAACGTGTTCAGCATGAGCTTTGAGCGCAAGAACTTGGGCTACATCGTGCGCAACACCACCGACAAAGACCACGAGCTGCTGCATATCCTCAGAGCCGTGCAGGGCTGTGCCATCGTCTATGTGCGCAGCCGCAAGCGCACCAAGGAGATAGCCAAGATGCTCGCCGACGCCGGCATCAGTGCCAACCACTTCCATGCCGGACTCGACCCCGCCATCAAGGACCGCAACCAGCAGCAATGGCAGGACGATGAACGGCGGGTGATAGTGGCTACCAACGCCTTTGGCATGGGCATCGACAAGCCCGATGTGCGTCTGGTCATCCACTACGACTGTCCCGACTCCATCGAAGCCTACTTCCAGGAAGCCGGACGTGCCGGACGCGACGGCCAGCGTGCCTATGCCGTGCTGCTCTACGACACGAGCGACAAGGTGAAGCTGAAGAAGCGCATCGCCGACAATTTCCCTGAGAAGGAGTTCATAAGCAGTGTCTACGAGCATCTGGCCTATTACTTCCAGATAGGCGTAGAGAGCGGCAAGGGATTTACCGGTGCCTTCGAGATAGACAAGTTCTGCCACATCTACCACCACTACCCCATCCAGACCGATGCCGCCCTGCGCATCCTGCAGCGCGCCGGCTACATCATCTACGAGACCGCCCCCGACGCCCGTGCCCGCATCATGTTTCTGCTTCATCGCGACGAGCTATACCGTCTGCACGAGGGCACGCCCATGGAAGAGAAGGTCATCACGGCGCTGCTGCGCTGCTACGGCGGACTTTTCACCGACTATGCCTATATCGACCTGTCGCTGATAGCCCTGCAGAGCGGACTCGAGCACGAGCAGGTCTACACCATACTCAAGATGCTCTCGCAGCGGCATATCGTACACTTCATCCCACAGCGCAAGATGCCCTACATCACCTACCTTACCGACCGCGTAGACCCAGAGCAGGTGGTCCTGCCCAGAGAGGTATACGAGGAAAGAAAGGAGAATTACATCGAGCGTATCGAGGCAATGATAGCCTATATCGAGAACGATGAGACTTGCCGCAGCCGGCAGCTTATGGCTTATTTCGGGGAAGAAAACAAGAACGATTGTCACCGTTGCGACGTGTGTGCAGACCACTACGGACGCGTCACCAAGCAACAGGAGAAGACAGCTCGCGAGCTTATCCTGCAACAACTGGCCGACGGAGAGCCACATCACATTACTATTCTGCGTGATCTGCAGATTCCTAAAAAACAGTTCGAACAGGTTTTGTCCGAACTGGTGTCTGAAGAGATAATCCTTGTCAACGGCTGTCAAATCTGCCTCAACAAGGATTGACTCCCCTCATTATTTTTCTATAAACACAGCCTTGCCGCGAGCCACCTCGGTCTCTGTGGCATCATCGTCGGCACGCTTGGTGATGCGTATGCAGTAAGCGCCGTCGGCAGTTTGCTCCTGATAGAAAGTCAGGACATCGCCGCCATGGGCTTCAGCCACATAGGCTATCTCAAAGCGCTTCAGGAAATGAGACTTGTACCAATCGACGGGAAACAGGTCGAGCACATGTTCGATATACTTGACGCTGTTGATATGGCCATTGATGTCGACATCATTATAGCGTGTCTTGAGTTCCATCACCTTCACAGCCTCATCACCCATCTTTACCCGCGACGGGCTGGCGATAGGACAGGGATAGTCTTTGTCTATATAGTTGTTGATGGCACCATCGTGGATGCTGAAGATGTCGGTGGGCTGACGGCTCTGGGTATCAATCATCGCCCACACGCTGCGGCCATAGCCAAGCATGTGGCCGTCGGCGGCAGAGATGGCATAGTTGCGCGAGGTGAAGTAGCGCATAGCATTCTCCACCCATGTCTCCACATAGAAGTCGTCATACGAGGAGGGCATCTCGTCCATCTCTATCACCAGTCGCGACAGCACCCATGTCTTGTGACGCGGCATAAGATAATTCATACCAAAGCCACGCTCTGTGGAATGGAAATCGGCAGCATTGAGCAGATGATTACCCAGGTGTCCCATGAAGAGATGATTGGAGTAATCACAGTGGAAGGGCTCTGCCAAGAACTTGTATTTTGCTATTTTGGTCTGTTCCATATTCATACATTTTACGCAACAAAATTAACGAAAAAATCTCTGGTACCCAACGATACCAGAGATTTTTTTATTGTCGGCGCAGTCAAACTGTCACTTGATATATACGATAGCCAGGCGATTGGAGGCAACTCCCTGCACACCCTTGCCGGTAGCCTCGTCGACGATGACACCGCGGGCTCTGAGATAGTCGGCCACGACATCGGCACGACCCTGCGAGAGTCTCTTGTTGAACGCCTTGGAGCCCTCGGGCGAAGCAGTACCTACTACCTGCACGTGCTTGCCTTCGGCTATGGTGTTGAGGGCTTCCTTGGCCTCATCGGTGAGGTTCTGCTTGCCCTGTGCGAAGGTCACAAACACGAGGTTGCCCACCTGTACTTCCTGTGTTTTCACCACTTCCTTGACCACCTCCTTAGGTTTCTTGGCAAGTTCGCCGCGCAGATCGTTAATCTGAGCATTGAGTGCATCGACCTCGGCCTGGTCGCGCAGCTGGGCAAGAGCGAAGTTGTGGGTACCATTGGAGTTTCTGAACTTGTAGTTGAAGCCTACATTGAGCTGGAAGCCCGACTTGTTGACATTGTAAGCCACGCCCTGGTAGCCATTGCCGTTGAGAGCCCAGTTGATAGAGGGCTCAACATAGAACTGCCATTCCTTGTTGGCTCCGAAGTTGAAGGCGAAGTCCACGCCAAACTTGGAGGTCAGCACGTCGGCTTTCCAGTCCTTGGTGGGCGAACCGAAGGTGTGTCCCCATCCAAGACCCATTACCGGGATAAGCTCAAAGCAGCGAGGTTCACCCTTGTAGCCACCAGCCCAGTTGCTCAGATTGATGGTAGCCAGCAGCGAGGTGTTCATGCTGTTGACGAGTGTACCCTGGAGATTGCCATGATGCAGGTTCTTGAAATAGGCATTGCCCTCAAGAGCCAAGCCGAATACGGGAGTAAACCAGCGGCCCAAGCGCAGACCGGCATTGGGAGTGATATCACGAAGCCAGCAATGGTTGGCTGCCCCCATGGTCGATGGATGGGTGGCGGTGATGACTCCACCGTTGACACCGAGATAGAAATTATCAGAAGACTTGCTTTCCGAGACCGTCTGAGCCGATGCTGAAACTGCCAGCAGTGCGGCTGCGAACATTAAAACCAGCTTTTTCATTGTTACGTCTTATTTTAGATTTATACTGTTGTTATTGGTCGAGATAGCAAAGATATAAAAAAAGTGAATGGCTGCAAACAGTTTTCCCGAAAATCGACATGAGAAGACCAAAAAATGTAATAAACAACCAATTCACACGACTTATTGAACCAAAAAGAGTTCCCCTTCCGCTCTTGTTGACGGATGGGGAACTCCTGTTGACTGCCGCTTCGTTATCAGTTGAAGTAGTAGAGGAAGGTGGCGATGCCCTCAAGTGCGGGCTTGCGCTGACCTTCGATTTCAATCTTGAAGGCGATGCTGGCCTTGCAGATACCGCGCAGGTTGGCTATCTCGTGCAGCTTGGTCACCATGCGCAGACGGCTGCCCACGGGCACAGCCTGACCGAAACGCATCTTGTCCATGCCATAGTTGACGAGCATCTTCAGGTTGTTGACCTTGATAATCTGGTTCCAGAAGTAGGGCAACAGCGAGAGGGTAAGATAACCATGCACGATGGTGCTCTTGTAGGGGCTCTCGGTCTTGGCGCGCTCTACGTCTACATGTATCCACTGGTGGTCGAGGGTGGCATCGGCAAACTGATTGATGCGGTCCTGGTCGACGGTAAGCCACTCAGAGGTACCAATTTCCTCGCCTAAGTGAGCGGCAAACTCTTCATAAGAATTAATTTCCAACATAGTCTTGTCGTTATTATATATTAATAATGTGTATTACTTCCTGCGCTTGGTAGTGGTGGTGGTCTTGGTCGTGGTCGACGTAGAGATTCTCAGAGTCTTGGGCTTGCTGGCCTCATAGTATCTGAGCGCCTCGGGCATATCGCGCTGCAGCGCGGCTATACGCTTTGCGTCGGAAGGGTGGTCTGACAGGAAATCGTCCTGATTGCCTTTGCCGCCCGACATGCGCTGCCAGAAGGTGATGGCTTCCTGCGGGTTGTAGCCGGCCATAGCCGCAAAGATAAGTCCCATGTGGTCGGCCTCGGTCTCATGGTCGCGGCTGTACTTCAGATTGCGCAGCTTCAGACCCTGCTGAGCCAGCACGGCGGCATAACTGCCCACATTGGTGCCGGTGGCAGCATTGAGCACACTGCTAAGCAGCTGGGTGCCATACTGCTGCTTGATCTGCTTGGAGATTTGCTCGGCGCTGTGCTTGCCCACGGCGTGGGCTATCTCGTGACCCAGCACGATGGCAAGTCCATTCTCGTTTTTGGTGTAGGGCAGCAGTCCCTCGAAGACCACTATCTTGCCACCGGGCAGACAGAACGCGTTGGCGCTCTTGTCCTGCACCAGGTTGAACTCCCAGCTGTATTCACTCACTTCCGCTGCCATGCCGTTGTTCCTCAAGTAGTTTTCTACGGCAGTAGCCAGTTTCTTGCCCACCCTTACTACCATCTCGGTATTGGCGGCATTGGTCGATTTCTTGGCCGACTGCATGTACTGGCTGTACTCCTTGTTGCTCAGGCTCATTATCTCCTGATTAGACACCATCAGACTCTGCTTGCGACCGGTAATGGGCACCGTGCGCGTGGTGCCGCATGCTGCCAAGAGGGCCACAACCCATACCAGCAGCATCACTTTAAGCTGTTTCATAAAAGTCCTTTCTTATACTGGCGCAAAAGTAACCATTTAGAACGAATATGCCAAACAAAATGCCACTTTTTTGGCTCCCCCATGCGCCCTCGGGGCTGGTATGGCAAGCTGGCGCAAACGAGCGCGCACTACGCCACACGCCACAAAACCGCAATGATGGCAGAGAGGTTGAAGGCGGGGCGGGAATTAAGTATTGCGAGGTTGGAAACAATGATTGCAGGGCAGGAAACGATGGTTGCAAAGTCTGAAACCAATTATTCTACGGCCACGGGCAGGAGTGGGGTGACGGGAGAAAGGGGGAAAAAGATTAGAGGAGAGTGCATGACCACTGTCACGCCTCTCCTCTCTACAATTATACAAAACATCATGATCTAAGTGGTTACGATCAAACTTTCATCCACTTGCAAAGGTACTGCTTTCTGACGCTATATGCAATACCCACAAATGATGATTTAGTGTCTGATGAGCTGGGAACCCGTCGTAGCCCGAGAGCCGGTATTGACCTGGACGGCATAGACGCCACGGGGAGCGCCAGCCAGCGAGATGTGATAGCTGCAGCCCTCGGGCGCGAGTCTGCGGGAAGTCACACGGCGACCGTCGACCCCATAGACATTGACCACAAAGGTGTGGCTGGGAGCAGAGTCGAACCTCAACTCTACCCCATCGCCCACGGGCCGTATCGCCACGCCCTGGGCCTGACGCTGCGACACATCGGGGATGGCTGTAAAGCCGAGCAGGTGCAGCAATCCGGCATAGACATCTATCTCGCCATAGCCATAATAGTTGTTGGGATAGTCGAGCGACGGGTCGTGGCGACGGGAGGTGGCGGCAATGAGCTCGCGCACCTGGTCGGGGGTAAGCGTAGGACAAGCCTGGAGCCACAGGGCGATGGCGCCAGCGGCTGCCTGCTGCTTCGCCTTCAGATGCTTGAAGAGGTAAGCCGACTGCGCCGTGCCCAACGAGGCGATGATGATGCTCAGGAAGGCGTAGCGGCAGAGCGGCACTACGCGCTCCGTGTGATAGTAGTCGCCGATGAGCGGTGCGGCGAGGAAGAGTGCGGCGTAGAGCGTGGTCGCCACGATGATGTTGAACCAGAACACCGAGTTGTAGTCCTCTGGTCGCGGGTCCTTAAGGTTGGTGAGCGCCGTGCGGAAGCCGCTGTCCTGCAGCGCCGTCGCCACGAGCGAGAAGATGCTTATCATCGCCATCATGCCGTAGTCGGACGGCGAGAGCAGTCGTCCGAGCACGATGCCGAACGCGAGGCCCACCACCTGCTGCACGCCACTATTCAGGCCGCCCCAGAGCAGGCCCTTCGCTGTCTTTTCCTTCAGTGTTTCCATATCGTTTTCTCTTTTCTCCTGCAAAGTTACACTTATACCGCCACATTCTCCGAGTTTTCGCGCATAATCTTCGTTGGCGCCGCAAGATTCTCCTCTCAGGGAGTGCACTTTTAGGGGCGCACTTTTAGGGGACGCACTCTTAGGGGGTGCACTTGTCTCAAGTGCACCAACCGAGCAAGAAGTGCACCAACCAAGCAAGAATCGGGTTAACCGGATTTCTGCTGCTTAGGATATTTAACAACGGATTGAACGGATTAAACGGATTCCTGCAGCTTGAGATATTTAACAGCGGATTAATCGGATTAAACGGATTTAGGTTGTGTTGAATTAACAACGGATTAATCGGATTTTTTTAGGGGGTGCACTTGTCTCAAGTGCACCAACCAAGCAAGAATCGGATTAAACGGATTCCTGCAGCTTAGGATATTTAACAACGGATTAATCGGATTAACCGGATTCCTGCTGCTTGAGATATTTAACAACGGATTGAACGGATTAACCGGATTTAGGTTGCGTTGTTAATATTTTCAGCAAGTGAATCCGTTTAATCCGTTGTTGATATTACGCATCCAACTAATCCGCTTAATCCGTTCAATCCGTTGTTAAATTTCACAAGCAGACAATCCGTTCTTGCTCGGTTGGTGCACTTCTTGCTCTGGCAAGCGGCAAAGCCGAGCGGAGACAAGTGCACCCCCTGAGAGTAGTATCCGTTTAATCCGATTAATCCGTTGTTAAAAAAAAGCATCAGCAGTAAATCCGTTTAATCCGATAAATCCGTTGTTAAAAAATGCAGCAGCAGTAATCCGTTGTTATTTTAGCGGCACCATGTGAGTGCCTTCCGTGGGTTATTCTTCTCTGTAAGATAGTCTGTTATTCTCCGTTTCTCGCCTCGTTACAAACATTGCGTGTTATTCCGTGCGGCGCACGGCGCGTGGGCAGACAGGTGCAGGGATGGAGCAGACAGGAGCAGGGGGAGAATATAGTGCACTATTGCATCGAAAACGCTGCAATAGGAGCTGAAAGTGTTATAATACCCCCCCCGAACGTGCAAATTTGTTTAATATATGTTAATTAGGAACGCGAAATAATTCGCTGTATTGAAAATCTTCTTAATTTTGCACTCTAAAAGAGTACTTATTGGGTGAAAACCCATTCAGCCCTCTGCTTATGACACAATAAAGACATAGATTTGAACTTTAGCTTACAAACTCAAGACAAACTGAAGGCAAACCGACACAAATTGCTAATGCTCAGGCGGAGCCAAGAACCGGCTCCCGGCTGGCAATAACAAAATAAATGAAACAAAAATAGATTAAATAACTAAATTTTACCAAAATGAAAAAGATTACCAAATTTTTGGATTCTGTGATGGGAGGCATCAAGCGCACTTGCGTAGCAAAGGCACTCGCTGTCTTTGCCGTGGCTTCCATCGCAATCAATGCGAATGCCCAGATCGGTGTTAACCCTTTGGTTGACATCGAGGGTCTTGACGGTCTTGCGGGTATGACGACTGACGACCTTAAGAATGCTGCGGTGGGTTCTACCGACGCCTTCCCTACCGACAAAAACAAGATTCTCTTCCTTTACAATGTGAAGTCGGGCAAGTTCCTTACTGCCGGTAGCTATTGGGGTACACATGCGGCTATTGCTGACTATGGCAAACCAATGTGTGTGGAAATAGAAACAGGCTTATTTTATAATACTACATGGTATTTCCGTTTGGATATGCAGACTGGTACGGAACATGGTCAGGGAAAGTATCTCGAGTGGGCTCGTCCCCTTTCAGAAACAGGTGTGAATGAGAAGGATAGAGGTGTGTATGTTGATAGAGCAAAGGCTGACGGTGATGGTTGGCAGCTCGAGGCGGTAAAAGGAAAAACAGGTACTTACAAACTCTATACCTATCCTGGAGGTGACACGGGTGTGGGCAAATATTACCTCTGCTCTTACAAGGATCAGGTTTATGCGGACAGAAGCTGTGAGGCATATACAGCAGCTCAGATAAAAGCGAATGGATTGGATGGTTACGACGAGTGGCGCTTCTTTACATACCAGCAAATTTTTACGTTGCAGAAGAACAAAGCCGACCAGATGAACAAGTCGCTCGAACTTTCGTTCAAGCTGAAGGCTCCTGGATTTGAGCGCGGTAACAATGAGATAACAGCTTGGAAAACATATTCTTTCATGACACATGAGTCAAGTCAGTGGCGTTTTGGCTTGGAGCATTTGTACAATAAGACTATTAAAGTCGTAAAAGATGATGCATGTGATGTGAGAAGTTTTGACACAGAAGGATTTACATATACATTTGATGGTCAACTGTATAAAGATAATGATGATTACCGCCGCAACCTCGCAAAATACATGTGCGCAAGCGCAACACAGGTGGCTGGTATGATTTATCAGGATGTAGAGGTAACTCTGCCTGGTACATACGTTGTAGAGTGCAAGGGCTACTCAACAACTAAAAAGGCTATGCTCTTTGCTGGTGTGTTAGATCCCAATAGCAAAACTAATACGATGTATAGCAAACACCTGTATAAGACCGAGCTCAATCAGGTGAGCGGTATGACTACTGATGAGCAGACAGCTCTGCACATCATCGAGAAGAATATGGACTATGCAGGCAAGGCTTTCTTGGGTTCTAACCAATACATCAATCAGGTGTCTATTGTTGTACCGCAGGATGTGTTTACAAATAACCCTGGCAAAACAATTAAAATCCGCTTGGGCGTGATGATTGGCAACTATGGAAGTACTGAGACTCCGACTGCTGACGAGTGGACTGTATTCGACGACTTCCGCCTGCTTTATGCAAGCAAGACGATAGACTCTGACTTGATTCTCGATCAGGATCGAGACAATTTGGGTTACCTTGTATACAGCAACAACCTCTTCAAGAACAAGACTCTGCACCTCAACAAGAAGTTCGTGCTGAACAAGTGGAACACATTCGTACTTCCTGTGAACCTTACAAGAGATCAGGTTTGGAATGCTTTCGGTGGTACAACACGTCTCGCTAAGCTCTCTAATCTCACAGAGACAGCTATCGAGTTCAAATCTGTTGACTTGACAAAACTGACAGACGAGGAGCCTGCTATCGTGGCTTTTCAGCCGTACATTATCTTCCCTGGAAAGGGCGCAGACGTGACTCCAAAATACACAGGAAAAGTTACTGTCAACAACAAACTTGAAGAGGTGACAATCGCTGCCAACCACTACATTATTCCAAAGGTCACTATTCCTACTAAGAAAGATGGTGACAAAGAAGTTAGCGACTGGTCGTATATGAGTAATGATAACTGGACAACAAGCAAGATAAGCACCGACGGTAAGATGATGGCTCTCGGCACATTAGCTCGTACTTTCGGTGACGCTACACAGGATCCTGACGGTAAATGGGATATTACCAACAAGGACAAGATCCTTGATCGTCGCGATGACCTCAAGAACTGCTACTTCTTCGACAATGGCAAGATGTACCTCTCTAAGAATCGTCCACGCGGTCTGCGTGGCTTCAGCTGCTGGTTCAAGCTGACTAACAACAACAACGACGACACACAGAACGCGCAGCTCACTATCGACGGCGTTTCGCAGGGCACAACAGGCATCGAGGACATCCTCGCTGACTACGAGCAGCCGGTAAGCCGCTTCGCTAACGGCATCTACAACCTCAATGGTCAGCTCGTTAAGCAGGGCAACAGCACAGCCGGTCTGCCAAGCGGCATGTACATCGTGAACGGCAAGAAGTGCATCGTGAGATAATAAACTGAAAGTATCATTTCAAAACAAACTGTAACAATGAAACGTACATATATAAAGCCGGCTCTGGAGATCGTCGACATCGAGACAACTGAGACCTGCTTCAAGGCAGAATCATGGCATGTAGACGGTCCGGGCAGACCAAGCTCTGACCAGGGCTACGTCGAAGAGGATAAGGGTAACTACAAGGATGGTGAATACGACCCGTGGAATTCAACGAACTGGTAATCTGTGAAGTTTCGTGTGTTATGCAGAGGCGGCATCGCCTCGCATAACCGAAACTTCTATATGCGCAGCCCAACAACTGTTCAACAGCAGTTGTTGGGCTGTTTCGCGTTTTAGTAGCGGAGGTATCCTTGCCTCCGCAGCAAGCAAAGTGCCTCCCACAGATTGCACTTTATTGCTGATGCTTTTTTAACAACGGATTAACTGCTGATATTTTTTAACAACGGATTAAACGGATTGAACGGATTTTTTACGCAGCCAACAAGATTTTTTTAACAACGGATTTAACGGATTAATCGGATTTTTACGCAGCCAACAAGATTTTTTTAACAACGGATTAATCGGATTAATCGGATTTACTGCTGATATTTTTTTAACAACGGATTAATCGGATTAATCGGATTCGATGGATGCGTAAATAAACGGATTAAACGGATACTATTTTCAGGGGGTGCACTTGTCTCAAGTGCACCAACCGAGCAAGAAGTACACCAACCAATCAAGAAGTGCACAACCGAGCAAGAAGACGGATTAATCGGATTTACTGCTGATATTTTTTAACAACGGATTAAACGGATTTTTACGCAGCCATCGAATCCGTTCAATCCGATAAATCCGTTGTTAATATTACGCATCCATCGAATCCGTTCAATCCGTTTAATCCGTTGTTAACTTAACGCAGCCATCGAATCCGTTCAATCCGTTGTTATCTTAACGCACCCCACAACGCACCCCACAACGCAGCCATCGAATCCGTTCAATCCGTTCTCGCTCGGTTGGTGCACTTCTTGCTCTGGCAAGCGGCAAAGCCGAGCGGAGACAAGTGCACCCCCTGAAGTTAGCAGCATCTGTGCAGATCCGTGCAATCTGTGGGAGGCTCCACCCAGGCAGAGTGAAATCTGTGGGAGAATTGTCGCAAAAGTTGTCTGATTACGAAAAAAAACGTAACTTTGCATTAATCGCAAGGCGATAAACCAATCAACTTACATATAATTTAAAAACAACTTAATCATCATCATCCTATGGAGAAAACATTGATTTTGCTGAAACCGTGTACAGTACAGCGCCGACTCATCGGCGAAGTGATTAACCGCATAGAGCGCAAGGGCCTGCGCATCGTGGGTCTGAAGATGATGCAGCTCGACGACGCCATCCTCAACGAACACTACGCTCACCTCACAGAGCGCCCGTTCTTCCCGTGGCTCGTAGCCTCGATGAAGTCGGCACCAGTGGTGGCTATGTGCGTGGAGGGCAACAGCGCCGTGACAGTGGTGCGCAACATCGTGGGCGCCACGAACGGACGCAAGGCAGCCCCGGGCACCATCCGCGGCGACTACTCGATGAGCGGTCAGGAGAACATCATACACGCTTCCGACTCGGTAGAGACGGCTGAGGTGGAGATGAAACGCTTCTTCCGCGAGGGCGAGATATTCGAATACCCCGACCCGCTGCACGACTACATGTACGCGCCGGACGGAGACTAAGCTTCTTGCCGCCTTCGGGCGGCAAGAAGAGTTTTGAGTTTTGAGTTTTGAATTTTGAATTGTGCGCCGTTGGCGCATTTTCAATGTTGAATGTTGAATTGGAATTATAACATAAACATATATAGAAATGGTAACAATTAACAACTATGACGAGTTTGCCGCATATCTCGGCAAGAACCTCGGTGTGTCTGACTATGTAGAGCTCTCGCAGGAGCGCATCAATCTGTTCGCTGACGCTACGCTCGACCACCAGTGGATTCACGTGGACACGGAGCGTGCCGCCGTGGAGAGTCCGTACAAGACAACCATCGCTCACGGATACCTCACGCTGTCTATGCTGCCCTATCTCTGGGAGCAGGTGATCAAGGTGAACAACGTGAAGATGCTCGTGAACTACGGCATGGACAAGATGAAGTTCGGTCAGCCGGTGAAGTCGGGTGAGTCGGTGCGCCTCGTTGCCGACCTCTACGCCATCGAGAACCTGCGCGGCATCGCAAAGGTGCAGATCAAGTTCGCTATCGAGATCAAGGACTCGCCGAAGAAGGCGCTCACCGGCATCGCCACCTTCCTTTACTACTTCGAATAACTCGCTCGTAGCGGAGGGGCCTCCCACGGATTGCACTCTGCTTGTGAGATTTAACAACGGATTGAACGGATTAAACGGATTCCTGCTGCTACATTAATTTAACAACGGATTTATCGGATTAAACGGATACTACTCTCAGGGGGTGCACTTGTCTCCGCTCGGCTTTG
>OQVR01000323.1_pt1 | contig 21184 bp, 18 predicted proteins | sample 1691521 | NCBI WGS metagenome assembly OQVR01 (sample SAMN03418256, study PRJEB22391) | human gut metagenome | biome: human-gut; feature: organic feature; material: feces | host: Homo sapiens | place: Tanzania | collected 2013-01
AACAGGAAATCGATGCGGCGCAGTACGCCCTCGGCAGGCTGTATCTCTCCGATGATGCAGACGTTCACGATCCTGCCAAGGGCATCTATTGGCTGAAACGCTCTGCTGACAATGGCAACGATTTCGCCGCCTACCGGCTGGGCAAGGAATATCTCAGCGGCAAAAATACGATAAAAGATGCCGAAACAGCAGTGTCATATTTGCGGCAGGCCGCGAACAATGGAAACGCCTACGCACAGTACCTGTTGGGAAAGCTGACCCTCATGGGCGAGGGCGTTCCGAAGGACATGGACGCCGCCTACGAATGGTTCGCGGCGGCGCGGGATAACGGCCACGCCTACGCGGAATTTTTCATGAAACGCATGGAGCGCGGCGAACAGGAGCCGCCCTCCGTCCTGCTGTCAGCCACCCGGCTGCTCTACCACATGGGCAATATCTTCCGGGACAACGCCCCGGCTCCCGCTGCCAACGGTGTCCAAATCGACCACAAACACCTACAGCGCCTGCGCGAAAAGAAGATGGCCATGGGCCACAAGTGGAACGACCACGAGAACGAGTTGAACTACAAGTACATGGAGCCGAGCATGTGAGGCGGTTTAAAATCTGCATGGCAATAGACAAAGAAAAAGAGATAGCTTTCCCCACGGAGTTGTGGTATGTATGTTGGTTACAAAAAGGAGGTGACCTGAATGGCAAAACGAAGACCGTCCGGTGACGGCATGGTGCGCAAGCGGGAGGATGGCCGCTGGGAAGGCCGTATCGTGGTGGGCCACAAGAAAAACGGTACGCCCATCTTCCAGCATGCTTATGCTCATACACAAAAGGAGCTGACGGAAAAACTCCATCAAAATATCGAACGCTATCAGGACGTGGAACTGACCGAGGACAGCCGGATGACTTTGGGCGAGTGGCTGGACCGTTGGCTGACGGACTATAAAGAGAACACCGTCCGCCCCGGCACCCTTGCGGGGTATCGAAGCTGCATCGAAAACTACATCAAGCCACAGCTTGGAGGCAAGCAGGTGTCGCTGGTGACATCGCAGGATGTGCAGAAGCTCTACCGCAGGCTGAAAGAGAACGGGCGGGTCAGGGAGCATCCGAGGTTTGGTTCCGCACTGTCGGATACCACCATCAACCGCCTCCACGCCATCTTCCATCAGGCGATGGAGGACGCCCTCCACGCACATATCATCGCCAAGAATCCCGCCGTGGGCACAACAGTGCCGAAGGCAAGCCATGCGCCGAAACGTGTCCTGACCGACAAAGAACTGGACACCTTTCTGGACGCCGTGCGGGAAGACAAGATATGGGGTGACTTCTTCTACGTGGAGCTGACCACGGGCCTGCGGCGGGGCGAAATTTGCGGACTCATGTGGCAGGACTTTGATGCACGGAACGGCGTCCTGCAAGTGCGCCGCACCCTTCATAACCGAAAGCTGGGGGTCGATATGCTGGGCAAGACCAAGACCCGCAGCGGTGAGCGCACCATCGTCCTGCCCCGCAGCACGGCGGAAATTCTGCGCCGCCGAAAAGAGAATGCGATCACGCAATGGATCTTCCCAGACCCTGTCCGACCGGAGCTGCCGCTGTCTCCGAACTGCGCCTACACGCACATGAAAGCGATCTTACACAAGGCGGGACTGCCGGACATCCGCTTTCACGATCTGCGCCACCCGTATGTCAAGTACACGACAAAAATTTTTAGCTTGCGCTTGATGGATTTTCAAGCGCAGGCTTATCCTGATGCTCGGCGAAAAACTCGCGGAGCTTGTCAGCTTCATCGGGGAGGACAAAGCCAAAGCCCTGTCCGTCCACTCTGCAATAGAAAGCGATTTTCATGTCTGCCACCTCAATAGAAAATGTCTTGGATTTTATATGCGATCTCAATTCGCTTATCGGGGTACACCAGCACCCGGTCAATCAGCAGCTCGGCCAGCTCGGTGGTCAGCGTGTCCGCATCAAAAATTGCCTTGGACGCTTCCTTGCGGCTGTCCTGCCGTGCCTGTTCGTCCTTCTTCTGTTTCGCCTGTGCCAATACTGCGGCATAGGCGTTTTTTGTTTTCAAAAGCAGCTCGTCACACGCAGCCTTTTCCGCCTTGTAGGTGTTCAGGTCGATCTCACCCATGAGATAGCGTTCGTACAAGGTGCGCTTGCCGTCTTGCAGCGTCTCGATCTGCTGCTCATATTCGGCGCGTTCCGGTACGGAGGAATCCACCCGGAGCGTACCGTCAGGGGCAAGCGGCGCGGTGGCTTCCATCTGCTTTTTCAGCGTCAGGAATACCGCCTGTTCCAGCTCCGCGGCGTTCAGACGCATCTTGTGGCAGCGGCTTTCTACGTCCGCCTCGGAATGGCGGCAGTGATAATATGAGGTTTTCTGCATGGTGCGGGACAGCGCATGACCGCAGCAGCCACAGAAGGCTTTGCCTTTCAGCGGGTAGTCCCGCTTTTTCTTGTTTGGCTGGGAAAAGCGGAGCTGGCTGGCCTGCACAGTATCAAACGCGGCTTTCTCTATGATGGCCGGGTGATGGTCGGGGATGATGTACCACGATTCTCTGTCCTTCAGGCGGCTTCTGGTGCCGCCTACTTCGAGAACCGCCCGCTTACCGATCACATACACGCCGGTGTAGCGTTCGTCCTCCAAAATGCGGAGAATGGTGGATGCACTCCAAATCCCGTGGCAGCGGGAAATATCGTGGGTATGATTGCCGTGCGCCGCTTTGTACTGGCCGGGGGTAGGGATGCTTCTGCGGAACAGCTCCCTTGTGATGGCGGTGGCGTTGATGCCCTCGGCGGCAAGCTGGAAGATGAGCTGCACAACGGCAGCGGCCTCCGGGTCAGGCTCCATTCTGCCATCGGCGCTTTTGCAATAGCCGTAGGGACAGATTTTGCTCTGATACTCGCCGCGCTGCATCTTGGCGTACTTGGCGCTCTTGGTCTTGATGGACATATCGCGGCTGTAATATTCGCTGATGAGATACTTGAATGCTACGTCCATGCCGCCGGTGTCACCCTTGAATTTGCTGCTGTCAAAATCGTCGCTGATGGAAATGAAGCGGGTATGGAACAGCGGGAACACGCGCTCGATAAAGTAGCCGGTTTCAATGCTGTTTCGCCCGAAGCGGGAAAAATCCTTGACGATGATGCAGTCGATTTGATTGGCCCGCACCAGCTCAATGAGCTTCTGTACCTGCGGACGCTCAAAATTTGTGCCGCTGTACCCATTGTCGATGAACTCCATGATCTCTGCGTTCAGGGCTTCGGGCATGGACGCCGCGTATTCATGGAGAACAAGGCTCTGATTTTCAATGCTCAGGCTATCGTACTTGTAGTCCTCGATGGAGAGGCGGATGTAGAGGGCGATCACATATTTCTGCATTGTTCCAGCACCTCCGCATAGGTTTCAAACTCGCTCTGAAAGCGATAGCGCACCGTGATCTGCTTGTCGTGAGATACCTCGATGCGGTCGATCAGCCGCTCGATGAGTACGCCGGTCAGCGCCCGGTCGGTCTTAATTTGTGCGGCATCCTGTTCCAGCGCCCGGTGCTGCTCTGCTTGAGCATCCATCGTTCGCAGGCCGTCCTCCAACTGCTCCATTTCCACGGCGAGGTCGGCAATGCGGCTTTCGTACTTCTCCTTGTAGTCAAAGTATTCATCCTTGGTGAGAACGCCTTGGACGAGGTTTTCATATAAGCTCCGCACGATACCGCGAAGCCGCTGGATTTCCTGCCTGCGGTTGGTGATTTTCTCCCGCAGCTCAGCGCGGTCAGCGGCCTGCCGGGGCAGCCCCGCAAGCGACAGACGGTAGTCGCCCAAAGCGGTGTTGAGCGCTTCCTGAAGCATATCCGCCAGCGTAACCAGCAGCGCATCCTCGCGGATTGTCACGCCGGGGCAGGCATCCTTGCTGATTCGGCTCTGGCTCAGACAATGGTAGAAGTACACATCGTCGGACTTCTTGCGGATGTTTCTCTGCCGGTGCAGGCTGCCGCCGCAATGGGCGCAGAACACCTTGCCTTTGAGAAGATTCGGCGTGAAGGCTTTGACCTCCCGCGCCTTGGCGCGGCTGGCGGTCTGATTGAGAATTTCCTGCACCGCCGCGAACTGTTCCCGGCTGATGATGGCCTCATGGGTGTCCCGTACCACCGTCCATTCCTCGGCATCGGCCTTGACCTGCCGGTGATCCACGGTTTTGGTCTGCCCCTGAACAAGATCTCCGGTGTAGACCTCGGAGCGGAGAATAACGCCGACTGTCCGAGTCTGCCACTTGCCGCTGCCGAGCAAATTTTCGTGGGTGATCTTGCCCTGCATCTTCTTATAGTGGCTGGGAGTGAGAATACCCGCTTCATTCAGCCGCACGGCGATGGTATTGAGGCCAGCGCCCTCGGAAGCCCAGCGGAACATCCGCTGCACCACAACGGCGGCAACAGGGTCGATGATAAGCTGGTGGCAATCGTCCTCCGCTTTCAAATAGCCGTAGGGAGTACGCGCACCAATGAACTTGCCGTCCTTCATGGCCTGCCGCTGCTGCGCCCTGATCTTGCGCCCAATGTCCAAAGCGTAGGCTTCGTTTATCATGTTCCGCAGCGGGATGATGATACCAGAATGGGCATCTTCCGGGTTGGCGGTGTCGAAGTTTTCGTTGACCGCAATGAAGCGGACGCTGCGGATGCGGAAATACTGCTCGATGTAATAGCCGGTGTCGATGGTGTTCCGCCCCAAACGGGAGAGGTCTTTCACAATGACGCAGTTGACGTGACCGGCCTCAATATCCGAGAGCATCTGCTGAAAGCCCGGACGGTGGAAGTTTGTCCCCGTCGCGCCGTTGTCGATGTAGGTATCGTACACGCTGATCTCTGGGTACTGCTCCAGATAGCGGGCAATAATCATCTGCTGGGTTTCAATGGATACGCTGTGCGTGTGGGTATCCTCCACCGAAAGGCGGACGTAGATCGCGGCGCGGCAAGCGGCGTCGGCCTCCTGCACGGCCACCGCAGCCGTTTCTTTTCTGCTCTTTCTTGCCATGCTCAACCCACCTTTCTCTGTTCGTAATCTTTCTGCTGCGCAGCCAGCGCCAAAAGCTGCAACGCCTTTTTGTATTCGTCCTCATGGGTAAAGGTAATATCCAGCTCCTTTTTCCCACGGACGCGAATGCTCTGTACCATGTGAATGAGCGCCCTGCGGTCTAAGGTTTCCAGCGTGGAGAACTGCGTAAACTGCGAAATCCAGCGGTTGCGCTCACTCCGGTTTTCCAAAACCTCCGTGAGTTTTTCCTTGAGAACGCGGACACTCTCGCGGATGTCCTCGGACTGCTTGGTGTACTTGGCTTTGTAGGAGGCGTATTCTTCCTTGGTAAGCATACCCCCCACAAGACTCTCATAAAGCCGTGACTTGAACTCCAGCACCTGCTCCAACCGGCGCTCATTGTCGGTGATGTGGTCGCTGTATTCCTTGGCAAGAGCCTGATTGATGCTGGACTGGTCGATGCCGGTCAGCAGCGCCTCCAGAGAAGCAATATTACCGATATAGGCTTTCAGGCTGTCTCGCACACAGTCGATCAGGCTGCTTTCTTTCAGCATGACCGGATGAGTGCAGCCCTTTTTCTTGCCGGTGGGACAATAATAGTAGTGGTACTCCTTGCCGTTTGCACGGTTGGTCTTGCGGGTCATGCGGCTTCCGCAGCACCCGCAGATCAGAATACCGGAGAACAGGTGCACCGTGTCCTCGTTGGGAGAAGTCCGGGTATCCAGCCCCTTGATGCGCTGCACCAGCTCAAAATCCTGACGGGCGATCAGCGCTTCGTGGGCATCTGGGACGCGTACCCACTCGGAGGTGGGGCGCTGCTCCATCTGCTTGATCTTGTAATGCGGTGTACCCTGTTTGCCCTGCACCAGCGTTCCGGTATAGGTTTCGTCCTGCAAGATGCGGATGATGGTGGTAGCCGACCATTTGCAGTCAGTCTTGTCCGCATAGCCCTTTTTCGCGTAGGGCAGGCCGTTGTTCTTCTTGTAAGCCAGCGGGGAGAGAATACCCAGCCGGTTCAGCTCTGATGCGATCTTGGAGGCGCTTGCGCCCTCCAGCCGCATACGGAAGATGTCGCAGACAACGCGGGCGGCGTAGGGGTCAGGGACGAGCAAATTCTTGTTGTCCTCGGCTTTCATGTAGCCGTACACCGGGAACGCGCCGACGAAATCGCCATTGCGCCGCTTCACGTCCAGAGAAGAACGGGTCTTGATGGAAATGTCCCGGCAGTAGGCTTCATTCATAATGTTCTTGACCGATACGGTCAGATCATCGCCGCTGTCGTGGGCGGTGTCGATGCTGTCGGTGATGGCAATGAAGCGCACCCCGTAGGCCGGGAATACCCGGCGCAGATACCGGCCAGTTTCGATGTACTCGCGCCCCAGCCGGGAGAGGTCTTTTACAATGACGCAGTTGATGTTGCCATCGGTGACATCCTGCATCATTTCCTTGAACGCGGGGCGGTCAAAGATGATGCCGCTGTATCCATCGTCGATCTTTTCGGAAACGACCTCAATATCCGGGTTGTGCTCCACAAAGTTTTCAATGAGCTTGCGCTGATTGGAAACGCTGTCGCTTTCGCTGGAATGATCGTCGGTGTAGGACAGGCGGATATAAGCGGTTGCTTTGTATTTAGGCATGAAAAAGCACTCCTTTCTCCCGGACTGCTCCCGCATGAAAAGAGTGGTTATCTGGCTATTAGGTTTTCATCCTTTTCCACACCGATCATAGCACTCTCTGCGGAAAAAAGCGAGGATGTCGCTCAGCGCAAAATGCCTTGCAGACATTCCTCCAACGTAACACCGTTCCCGGCAAAGCAGGCGTTTACCACGAAATCGCCGCAGCGGAAGCGGTAGGGATTTTTGATCTGGCGGATAAAGGCGGCAATGCGTTCTTCCTTGGGAAGATTTTTGTCAACAGATACTTCCCGGATGTCCACCAGCTCATCCGTGTGGATTCGGGATTCGTTTGGCGTTGGCTGCATCATGGCAATCTCCTTTCTCGGTTTGGTGGGTTTCCTCAAGGTCACATGAATGCGCTGATGGGAAAGCCCGTCAGCGCATGGTATCTGACTTTGAGAGGCGGCTGCGCGGGCAGAATTGGAGCCACATAACATAATGGCGAATACCGGCGCAGCCGCTCTGCTTGTCCATTTGAGAAAATCTATCCTATTTGCCACGCGCCCCGGATAGTGGGCATGATGCAGGCCGCCCTTGGCAGGGCTGTCATAACTCCACGATACCGCTGCCTCAAAGAGCTGGCGCATACCGCAGGGTTCCCCCTCAAGTCTGTGGGAGGGCGTGAGCAAGTTTCATTATCCGCCGCGCTGTCATCGCGCCCGATTTGCCGAATCGGGTCTAAGGCTGCGTAGATCGCTCGGATGGCTTTTCCGGAATCGCCTCCGTGAAGCCATCGTCGTGGCGGCGCACCTTATGCCGCTATCACGCGGGTTTTGTGCCTGCATCATGGTCTATTCAGTTTTCAACGTTCAACGAAAGGCTTCGTGGAGAATGTCCCTTCACCTATCGCCGATTTTGGGCCACTTTTGCACCCTGTTTTCAGCAATCAGGGAAAAGTTTTTTCATTTTCTTCATCGCCGCGCCGATGCTCTTGGAAATATTCTGATGGCTGACACCCTCGGCTGCGCCAATCTCATCAACCGTCATCCCATCCACGAAATACATCCACACCCTGCGGAACTGCGTATCCGTCAGGTGCTTCCGAATCTGCGTGACCTTTCTGACGCTGCGGTGGATTGCCTCTGCCCGGTCATGCGCCTGCTCCATGCAGACATCCACGGCAGGAATGGAGGCCGCTTCCTCGGATAGCTCATCCAGCGCAAGCGTGTGATTGGCATAGACGTGAGCTTCCTTTTCGGAGGCGTGATAGTCCTCGTCCGACAGGGCTTTCCATTTCAGAAATTCTTTCTCGCTGGCAAAGTCCTCGCGGGTCAGGCGGACGATGACTTCATTGGCGTCCATATAAACGATGGCATCGGGGTCTTTCTTATTCAGCGCATAGCTGCTTTTTCTATTAAACATTTTGTTCCTCCGTTCAGATCCGAGTGGGTAAAAAGGTCTGAACGAAGGGCGGCGGGGAACGGCAGCCCACAGAGAAGAAAAACAGTGCAAACAAAAAGGCACCCGCACAGGCATAAAAGCCTGAACGAGTGCCTTGCAATTCTATTTCATAATTGGGCGGAGCTATATCGCAGATAATCTGTGATGTACAGAAAACGAGCTGCAACTCACATAGATAAGTGCAGCTCGCAAAAGTCTCTACAACACCTGCTTCTTTTTGAGATGTTCTGCATCCACTTCCTTTGCGGTGGATAGCCGCATTAGCGATACCTCCTATTGTCAGTCAATCCCATAAGACATCCTCACATATTTCGTACTTGTGATGTATAACTCATTTGACATGAGTTAGGTGTATATTTAGCTGAATTAGAACTCACCATAAAATATAGGAGAGGTGATTTCTGATGAACTTTCTTGACCTTTTTGCCCTCAAACTTCGGGAGAAGCGAATCCAGCAGAAGATAACACAGCGTGGACTGGCTGAAAAACTGAACATGTGTACGCGCACGATTATTGAGATTGAAAACTGCAAAAGCAATCCGAAGTTTGAAACCGTGGCTCTCATTTCCAAGGAGATGAGAATCAGCCTTGATGCCGTGGTGTTTCACGACGAAAAACCGCGTGAAATTCCAAAAGTTGTGGCAGATTTCTTTGCCGGAAAGAGTGATGCAGAAGCGGAGCGGTATATTGCATTGTGCCAAAGCGCAGAGAAGTTGAAAAATGGTGAGTAAAAGCGACCATCCATGCGGATAGCCGCTTTGACTTATAGAATAGCCAGCGGGCATAGACGCACAATCTTAACCCGCTGGCTGCTTTTGTCCGCGCAGTTGGAACGACGGGCAACTTTTATTCTATTTTCCCTGTTCGTGTGCACGCCGGATTTTCTCAAAGCTGTCCTGACTGATAATGTGTTCAATCCGGCAGGCGTCGGCCTCCGCAGTTTTGGGATCAACGCCTGTGGCGATAAGCTGCTCTGTAAAGAAACAGTGGCGTTCATAGATTCTTTCAGCCACCTCGCGGCCCACATCGGTCAAATGGAGAAAGTGATCTTCGTCCATTGTGAGAAAGCCGCCGTCCCGCAAGGTAGCCACTGCATGGCACACGCTGGGCTTTGACACCTCCATGTGCCGGGCGACATCCACGGAGCGCACCATGCCTAATTTCTTTTGCAACACCAAGATGGCTTCTAAATAATCTTCACCAGAGGCATACAATTTCATCATGAGCCACCCCGATTACCTCCAACTTGCCAGTTAGAGGATTCTCTTTGTAGCTCCACCATGTGGCGGAACATCCCGCCCCGCTCCATCAGCTGTTCCGGCGTGCCTTCTTCCGCCACATGACCATCTGCCAGCACCACCACATGATCGGCCCCCATCACCGTCCGCATCCGGTGTGCGATAACCAGGACCGTCTTATCCTTGAGCAGCGCGGAGAGCGCAGTCTGGAGGCTGGTTTCGTTCTCTACATCCAGAGAGGCAGTCGCCTCGTCCAGCAGAACAATGGGGGCGTTTTTCAACAGGGCGCGGGCGATGGAAATACGCTGGCGTTCACCCCCGGACAGGGTAGAGCCATTTTCGCCCACTACCGTCTGGTATCCCTCCGGCAGACGCTGAACAAACTCATCGCACTGGGCGGCCCTGGCCGCGGCCATGACCTCCTCATCCGTGGCGTCCTTGCGGCCCAGACGGATATTTCCCATGATGGTATCGTTGAACAGCACCACATCCTGGAACACAATGGCATAGTCCTTCAACAGTGTTTCCGGGTCCACCGTGGAGATGTCCACACCGCCCATGGTGATCGTGCCCTTCTGAATATCCCAAAAACGTGCTGCCAGTTTTGCCGTGGTGCTCTTACCGCCCCCAGAGGGACCGACCAGTGCGGTCACTTCCCCCTGTTTGGCCGTGAAGGTTACATCGGATAAAACATCCTCACCTTCCTGGTACCAAAATCCTACATGATTAAAGCAAATGTCGTGGCCGTTAGACTGAAACGCCGTTGCGCCCTCCTGCGCAGGCTCCTGTTCAATAGCTTTCATGCGGCGTAATTGGAGCATTGCGTTGAAAATCTCACTAAGCTGCATCATCACGCCGCTAAGTGGATCATAAATACGGGAAGCCGTCACCAAAAACATGAGAAAATAAAACAAGTCCAATTCTCCCCGTGTCAACAACAACGTACCCACCAATACCGTTGCCGGGAACCCCAGCCGAAGGAGCATCTGCGAGGAGGTAATCATCAAGCCGCTGGTCATTTCATAGCAAACGGAAGTATGTATGATTTTCTCCAGCTTTCTATCCAACCCTGCTAAATAAGTATCTTCTTGGTTGTTGGCTTTCAAATCCCGGATACTCTCCAAAAATTCCTGGATTCCATCGGCGGCATCGAGTTTGGATTGGAACTTCTTCAAATCCGTATTATCTTGCAGCCGTTTGCTGCCTACAAGAACAAGAAGTGCCAGAACAAAGGGCGACAAGATTGCAAGTGCCATCCTCCAGTCCATAAAAAACAGGCACAGGCAGACGATTACGCAACAGATGGCTGTTCCGAAAATTTGAGGGATCGTGTAGGCAAAGACGCGTTCCAGATCATTACAGTCGCTCATCATGGTCGTGGTCAGGTCGGAAAGGTCCCGCTTGCCAAAGAAAGACAGCGGCAGGGTGCGTAATTTTTCTGCCAGGCCGATCCTTCGTTGGGCACTTTCGGCATAGGCCGCAATATAAGTACAACGGTACTGGATATAGTGTGTCAAGAAAATTATTGCCAGTAGGATCAGGCACATTCCAGTATAGGTTCCCAGCGAGGGAGCCGCGGCGTCAATGCCCAAAAGCGGCTGGAGCAACTGCATAACCAGCATCAGGAGCAACCCCATGGGCAACATCAGACTGAGTGATGCAAAGACCGAGGCAATGATTCCTTTCTTCAGGTCTTTTGCGCCTTGCTCGGTCAGGGCAAAGAGTTTACGAAGCATGATGGGTCTCCTTTCCAATATTCCAAGCAACCGAGGTTTGATAATCTCTCCACATGGAGGCGTAAATCCCATTTCGTTCCATCAGTGCATCATGGGTGCCCCGCTCCGCTATGCTCCCTTGTTCCAGCACCAGTATCTCGTCGGCATTTTGAATGGTAGGAAGCCGGTGAGCGATCATAAGGACCGTTTTCCCTTTGGTCAGGCGCTCAAATGCTATCTGGATTTTGTGTTCGTTTTCAGGATCAGCGAAGGCGGTTGCTTCATCCAGCAGAACGATAGGGGCATCTTTGAGTATAGCCCGCGCAAGCGCTATACGCTGCTGCTCTCCGCCGGAGAGGTAGACACCCTTAGAGCCTAAAACGGTATCCATGCCCTTTGGTAATTTCTCTAAAATATCATCGCACTGGGCAGCCCGGAGCGCCTCCATCACCTGTTCTCTTGTCGCATCTGGCCGGGATGCTCGGACATTTTCGAGTATGCTGGCCTTTAGCAGCCGACTGTCCTGAAATACAAAGGCAATACGATTCATCAGTTCATATTTAGGGATTTGAGGAACCGGGACACCGCCAATACAGACAGCACCTTCCTGTGCATCCCAAAACCGGGGTATCAAAGCGGCAGCGGTAGTCTTTCCGCTGCCAGACGCACCTACCAGGGCCACGGTTTTTCCCTCTGGAATCTGGAATGACAGGTGCGTGAGCGCAGGCGTTTTGCCTCCCGGATAGGTAAAGGTCACATCCTGAAATTCCACATCATTTCGATCTGGTATCCGGGCAAGTGTGCTTTCCACCACAGAAGGCTCTGCCAGCAGAGAGTCAATCCGGCGTACTGCTTCTTGCGCCATCATCCGGTGTGTGCCGGAAAACAGAATTTTATTGAGGATACCTGCGGTGCCGGAAGTAAACAATATGTAGAAAATTAAATCCAGCAGAAATTCACTGTAATGCTCCGGGCCAATCAAAAGAATACCAGCCGGGATCAACACGGCAAAGGAGGCGTTGATGATTACATTGAAGGCCACCATCGGTCCCTGACAAGAAAGTGCGTATTCTGTCACGTTGTCCTTGTAGTGCATAATAGCGGCATAGAAACTCTTAAATGAGTATATCGTTTGCTGGAACACCTTTACCACGGGAATGCCTCGGACGTACTCTACCGCCTCATTATTCATCTGCTCAGAGGCATCCTGATATTTTCGCATATAGGACATGGATTTCTCGTTGGTCATAAGCATCTGCACCATAAACCCCGCAACCAACAGGAGTATGGACAGGCTCCCTAATCTCCAATCGAAAAACAGCAGCATGACCAGCATTGTCACAGCAGTCACGGCTGATCCGGCCATATCTGGAAGCTGGTGCGCCAAGAAGTTTTCCGTCTGCGCCGTGTTCTCATTGATGATCTTCCGCAGTTTACCGCTGCTGTTTTGGGAGAAAAAGCCCAACGGAAGCGATGCCAGATGGTGCAAAACTTGAGACTGCATATTTTTTGCTGTATGAAAAGCACCCAAATGGGAAAACAAAAGAGCCAGTGCGTAGAGAAGAAAACCTCCAACAGCTAAACCCAAAGCGGCCCATCCATAGAGAGTCATTGCAGCTACATCTACCTTGCTCAAGTCCGGTAAAGCCGCCAACACATCCCGCAGGACAAGCCAAATGCACAAAAAGGGACACAGCATGAGCACGGAACTGAGCCCGGATAAAACACAAGCTAACACTGTCATCCAGCGGTAACGTCCCCCGAACTCTAAAAGTCTGGAAATTCCAGTTTTTTTCTTTTGATCCATCGTGCTACCTCCTTATTACCGAAAAAATTTGCATCAACTGACTAAAGAATACTGTCCGTCTATAAAAAGCGCAATCATTTCACTTAAAGTCTGGAATATTCCGAAATAGATTTGGCCGATTGCAAAAAAATCACGCCACGGCAGCCGTGGCGTGATTTTAGATCAGATAATATTCTTTTTATTAGTTGCCCAGTTGGCGTCGGAACTCGTTGGGAGTGATGCCTGTTCTCTGGTGAAATGCGGCAGAAAAGCTGCTTTGCCTCTCATATCCAACCAGCGTTGCAATCTCGCTGATCTTTTTTTCTTGGTCGGCAAGCAGTTCTTTTGCCCGGTCGATCCGGCAAGCCAAAACGAACTCATAAATCGTGGTGCCGTAGAGCATACGGAACAGATAGGTTAGTTTCGATTTGCTCATATAGCACATCTGAGCCAAACGGGGAAGATCCACTTGGGCAGAGTAATTTTGACGGAGGAAGTGTTTGAGACTTTGCAAAGCCTCTTGGTCCTTTGCAGAAATACAGGCGACGGCTGGAGTAGATAAAGTCAGATCGTTCCACTCCAGAAGGGCAGATAGCAGATCGAATATCTTTGCCTCATAGCGAAGCCCCGCCGTTCCCGACTGCGGCATATAGGCTCCCATTTGGCGGAGCAGACTCTCAACTTCCGGGAGTGAAACGGAACCGTCCAGCGAACAGGCAGCCTTTCGCACTTGCGTAGCCCCCTGTCCCATCAGCGCGGGAAGCTGCTGTTCGTAGAACTCCGGCATTAGGCTGATCCCAATACTCCGCACCGGAGTGTTTTTAGGAATCGTATGACCAAAGGTTCCTTCTTCCAAAAAGTAACCTACCAAATTTTCCGGATTGGTGCAGGGCTTTGTTACCGCAGGCTCGGCGCTGCCCGGAGAACTGACTGCAACCATCAGCGCAGCAGGGTGGTGATAACAAAAGGACATATCCCGATGGAACACCACGTCATAAACAGTCAATGAGCATGTGGTGTTGATAGGATAAGTCCACAGATAGCCGTCACCAACTTCCGGCTCCGGGACAAAAGTAAAACCCACTCCGTTTTTTTCTTCCTGCCCCTTCTGGGCTGGCTTGAGTCCTAATTGCGGCAAGTGAGAAAGGCATAGTTGCTCAAATCCTGTACGCACCGGACATCACCTCCTTTTTTGCTATCGGCCAAATGTTTTTCGCAATCGACCAAATGAGTAGGGAATCTCTTGTTTTCACGGGTAGAGTGACTATAATTTAGGGTGCGGTTAGCTGACTCTAACCGATAATAGCACAAAAACAAAGAAAAAGCAAGGGAGGGCAACATGCGTTGAAAAGACTGATTCATTCCTTCACAGTAAGAAAAGTCATGGAACTTCTGCTGACCTTGCTGATTGTGACCTTTCTCTCATTTCTGTTGGTAAAGCTCTCTCCGGTGGATGCGGCGGAAGCCTATGCCCGGAGAACTTTTATGTTATACACGCCAGAGCAGCTTGACGCATTACGGGAGAAAATGGGGCTCAACCAGCCATTGTTGGTTCAGTACGGAACGTGGATCAGAAATGCGCTCCATCTTGATTTCGGGACTTCTCTGGTTAACGGACGGTCTGTTTTTGGAGAAGTGTCCCGCGCAATGGGTGTCACGCTGAGCATTGTACTGATAGCCGCAGCTATTGAAGTGGTTGGCATCCTCTTAGTTGGAAGTCTGTGCTATTGGTGCAGGCGTAAATGGATACACCTGCTGTTGGTATTCGTGTGTATCGTGGGAGTATCCATCCCGCCGTTTTTCCTTGCCAGCTCTTTTCTTGATGTGTTTGCGGTTCGCTTTGGGTGGATTTCCGTGGCCTCCAGTACGGGCTTGATGCGGTACCTGCCTGCGGCTATCTGTTTGGCCTTGGGAGGAATCGCCCTCTATTCTCAGCTTCTCTCCCAAAATATCGAACGAGAGATGAATGAGGATTATGCAATGTACGCCCGCTGCCGAGGATTATCCGATATGAGGATTCTGTGGACTCATGCGCTGCCCCATGCGCTGGCTGGTCTGGCTCCCAGCTTCTTGCAGATGGTTGGTATTTCTCTGGCAGGTTCCGCTATCGTGGAGAAAATATTTTCTCTGCCCGGACTCGGATATTCCATCGTGGATAGTGTGCTATACCGGGACACGCCCATGATCCATGCTACGATTTTGTTTTTAGCTTTCTTCCTGGTAATCTGCAACACAGTCTCCGATATTCTTCAGCGGATATTCCAGCGCGGTCACGCTGAGGGGGTAGCCCAATGAAAAAGTTACATATTCTCTTTTTAAGCATTTTACCAGCTTTGGTGATTCTGTTCTGCTTTTTGGGCTTTCTGGTTGCCCCGAATGACCCGGAGAAAGTCGTTATCACGCAGTCCTTTTTGGCTCCCTGCGCAGAATATCCGCTGGGAACAGATCAATACGGGCGGTGTGTGTTCTCACGCATCCTGTATGGCGGCTATACCACGCTTGGCATCGTTTTGATGGGTTCCGCCATCGTTATGACAGTTGGTATCCTGCTCGGCCTTCTGCTGGGTCAGGGAAAAGCAGGACGCAATGTGCTGTTTGAAAGTATTCTAAATGCAGTTACTGCCATTCCGCCCATTGCTTATCTTATTATCTTTATCAGCACCTGGGGCAATAGTGTATCCACCATGGTTGTGGCTCTCACAGTTTCCCTTATCCTGCGGATGATTAAGCTGGTAAAGACGAAAACGGAGCTGGAATATAGCAAAGCGTATGTCCTTTGCGCTGTGGCCTCTGGCGCTTCTCGTTTTCGCATCCTGCTGGTTCATATTTTGCCGAATCTTGTTCGGGATGCTTTTCGCTTCTCCTGCCTTTCCGCTGGAGAAATGATCCTTTCCATTTCAGGCTTCTCCTTTGTTGGTCTGAGCTTGGGCGAAGGGGTCATCGACTGGGGCAGCATGGTTTCTGAGGGACGGACTTCGTTTGGGTTGGCACCGGGCCTGGTCCTTTATCCTATGTTGGTTATCTTTCTGTGCGTCCTGTCATTTAACCTTCTGGGTCGCCAGTTGGAGTCAGGAGGGCAGATCGATGCTTGAAGTAAAGCATTTAACGATTCGATCCAAAGAGAATCAACCGCTTGTGCAAGATATTTCCTTCTCCCTGATTCCAGGGCAGCCGCTGGGTTTGACCGGAGCCAGCGGGTCGGGCAAGACCACGATTATCAAAGCTGTCATGGGGATTCTGCCCTATGGCTGCGTCATTGAAGAAGGAGAAATCCTGCTGGATGGAAAGTCTCTGGAACGGCTGCCTGCCCAAAAGCGCCGGGAATACTGTGGGACGGTACTGGGATTCATCCCACAAAGCCCAATGACCGCATTTGATCCCCACATGAAAATAGGCGCACAGATGGTGCAAACTTTCTGCCTTCGCCTGAATTTGCCGAGAAACAAGGCACAGGCGTTGGCGCGTGAACAGTTGCAGGCCGTCAATCTGGAGGATACCGAACGGATTTTAAGCGCTTTTCCCAACCAACTCTCCGGCGGGATGCTTCAACGGGTATCCATGGCCTGTTTGGGAGGACTTGCCCCTCGCTATATCCTTGCAGACGAGCCTACTTCGGCCTTGGATGAAGAAAACCGCAATCTTCTGCTCACGCTATTGCAGGAAAAATACCACTCTGCCGGTATCCTGTTTGTATCGCATGATGTGTCCGCCTTGAAAATGCTCTGCCGGGAGACAATGATTTTGGAACAGGGCACTATGATTGAACGACAGAATACCGAGATGTTGTTTGCCCATCCGCAGCAAGCATGGACACAGGCATTTGTTCATGCCGCAGAGACCCGGAAAGGAGGCGAGTGGACATGGAAGGCTTTGTAGTGGATCGTGTATCCAAAACTTATATAGACGAAACGCAGAGGCCATTCCAGGTGCTCCATGAAGTGTCCTTCTCCTGGTCAGCAGGAGAGAACATCGCCATTCTCGGAGAAAGCGGCAGCGGAAAAAGCACCTTGGCACGGCTCCTGATTGGCATTGAAAAGCCGACCAGCGGTATTATCACATGGAATGGAGAAGATATTAGCAGTTGGAAAGCATCTGCGTGGCGAGAAAAACGCAAGCACATTCAGGCTGTTTTTCAAGATGCCTCCGGGACACTCAATCCCGCCCGTTCTGTTTACAGTAATGTTGAAGAAGCTCTCCGCAACCTGACAAAACTGGACAAGCAGCAGCGCCGAGGCCGGATTGGTGAATTGATGGAGCTGACGCACATGGACTCCCATCTTCTCCGTGTCCCTGTCCGCCAGCTTTCTGGCGGCGAACAGCGCCGACTATCTCTGCTCCGAGCACTTTCCATTCATCCGCAATTTTTGGTGCTGGATGAAGTTACCAGCGGTCTGGACCTTCTTTCCGCAGATGCGGTGTTGCAAGTTCTGGAGCGATACCACGAGGAATTTGGCTGTGCCTATTTGCTGATTACCCATGATCGGCAGATGGCGTATCGCATATCCAGCCGGATTCTCGAATTAAACCACGGGGTATTCGTGCGAGAAGCTATTCGTACTGAATCCATATAATATCCAAAGAAAGGAATATCAACCATGAAAAAGAAACTGATTTCTCTGCTTTCAGCGGTGCTCTGCCTCTGCATGGTGTTGAGTGCCTGCGGCGGGCCTACCAATAGCGATCCGTCAAACTCTGCATCTGGAAGCCAAGATGGAGCAAAAACCCTTACTATTGCGACTATGACCGAGACAACCACTCTGTCTCCGCTTTATATGGGTGTTTATAATTACTCCATGGGCACCATGCTTTACGAAACCCTTCTGAAATATGAGGATGGAGAGGTCAAGGGAAATCTGGCCGAATCCTACTCCTTCAATGAAGAAGGGACAGTAATGACTCTGAAACTTCGCCAGGGTGTCACGTTCCATGACGGAATTCCCTTTAACTCTGAGGCCGTAAAAAAGAATCTGGACTTCATGCACAGCAATCCTCAGTTTATGGCTTGCCCCGGTATTTACGATATTGATAGCGTAGAGGCCACCGACGAATATACCGTCACCATTACTTATCCGCATCCTTACTATGCTTATGCCTATGACTTCTGCTGGCCGGATGTGGGCGGAATGCAGTCGCCTAATCAAATCGTGGAAGGTGACTTCCAGACGGTCCAGGGCTATGCTGGCACCGGCCCCTATATCTATGACGAGTATGTACCGGGTGAATACACCCGCTTTATCCGCAATGAGAATTATTGGGGTGAGGCTCCTTACTTTGATGAGATCATCGCACGGTATATTCCTGATTCCACTTCCCGGCTGCAAGCGCTCCAGACCGGCGAGATCGACCTGGTTTATGGCAGCTCTATGATTTCCTACCAGGACTACCAGCAGGCTACTGCGCTGAATGGTATTGCGGGGCTGATTGCAGAAAAGGATACCCGCGCCCGTGATATTACGCTCAATGCGTCCAGCGGTCCTTTGGTGGATGCTAAAGTTCGTCAGGCTGTGTCTTATGCTATCAACAAGCAGGAATTATCGGATGGCTTGACCTACGGCTATGAACGGATTGCAGAGATGCCTTTCCCGGAGGGAACACCCTATACGGATATTGAACTGGCAGAAACCTTCTCCTATGATCCCGAAAAAGCAGCTACCCTTCTGGACGAAGCTGGTTGGGTGATGAATGAAAAGACTGGTATCCGAGAAAAGAATGGTGAAGCACTCAACTTGACCTATATCTATGACACAGCACAGGACGCTTTGGCATCCTCTTACGCCACGTTGCTCAAGAGTCAGTTGGAGAAAGTCGGTATCGGTCTCGAACTCAAGGGCAGCGAAAAGATGGAGTGGTATGCCGGAATTATGGCCGGAAGTTTCGATATCACCTATTGGATCGGTGAATATGAGTTCTCCTCCCCGCATTGCTTCTTTGGTGCCATGGCCTCTATGACTCCGCATACCTTCTCTCTGAGCCAGGTGAACGGCTCCCAGGAGTTTTTTGATGCTATTTCCACCGTCAAGCAGACGGCTGATCCTACCGAGGTACAGAATCTTTACAACTATCTCATCAATTATGACTTGGGTAATGTGATCGATATCCCTCTGACCTACTACAAAGACATGATTCTCTATAATACCAACAAGATTGCTGGCTACGAATTTAGCGGCGTGCCTACCTTCTTTGATGTAAAAGGATTGCAGCCGGTTGCTTAAAACAAATTAGCTTTTTGATAAAAGCAAGGCCCAATGCAGATTGAGAGTCTACATTGGGCCTTTGCTATTTAGCAGGATTTGTTGCTGAAAATGGCAAGCAATGCAAAGCGGTACCCACTTTGCGAAAACAGGCAGATTCCGTTCACACGGAACCCGCCTGTTTCATGCTTGTTGGGGCGCTGCCCCAATCCCCGCAGAACACAAGTTTTGTGTTCTGGAACGATGGATAAATCCATCGGCTGCGCGATTTTGCAAATCGCTTGTGGGCGGGCAGCTCAGCGCTGCTCCGCCTCTTTTTCCCGTCGTTCATTCGCTTCCTCCTGCTCCTTGTCCAGCTCCAGAATACGGTCGATATTGGCCTTGGCCGTCAGCAGCTCTTTCATTTCCTCGCGGGCTTTTCGGTAGTCGGCGTAGGCCGCTTTCTTCTCCGCCAGCAGCTCGGCGTACTCGGTATTCAGCGCCTTGATGGTGGGCAGCTTCTTGAAGCCAAGTCCATCAAAATAGTTCTTTGCGGCCTTGTGGATCGTGATCTCGCTTTCATGCTCCGCAAGAAATTTCTTGGAGTACCCGGCCTTGCGATAGGCAACGTAGGTATCGCGACTTTTAGCGTAATTGACGATATGCTCCCGCAGTACGGCAATCTCGGCCATGCGCTTTTCCGCAGCCTTGATTCTTGCGGAAAGCTCGTTGAAGTGAGCGGACGCTGCCGCCGCTTTCTCCGAGAGAACGGCGTAATCTAAAAGCTCATGGTCTTGCAGATAGGCCACCGTCTGTGCCATCTGTTTCAGGTTGAACAACGTCGCCCAACGCGCATAACCGGCACCCTTGCCAGCGCGTAATTTTGCCTGAATATCCACCAGCAGATTCCCGCTGCGCTTTTCCGGTTTGACCGGCGCGGCGGCGTTCTTTTGCGGCGTATGCGCCTTTTCACCTGCAATCACCGCGCGGAGATCTGCGGGAGTATAGCCGTCACCGAGGGTATCCATGCGAATGGACTTTTTCTGTTCGCCGCCTAACAGGGACGGGACTTTCTTGCCCTTGACCTCATACCCGGCCTGCCGCAGCAGCTCCAGAAGCGTTTCAAAGCTATCGGGCTTTTGTGTCAGCGCATCGTCAATAACCGCGCAGATTCGCTCCCGGTGGGAGGGCTTCTTTTTGTCGCCCAGCCACTTGTTGTAGCTCTTGCCGTGGCGCTTCGGATTCTCCACGATGGAGTAGCCGTTCTCGATGCAGATGGTATCGTTGAGCCGCCGCACGGCGCGGCTGCTACCCCAAAAGTTTCTGAATTTCCGGGTCTGGCTGAGTGCGGTGGAGTTCCAGATCACATGATTGTGAATATGGGCTTTGTCGATATGGGTGCAGACGATATAGGCGTGATTGCCCTTGGTGAAGCGCTTGGCCAGCTCACAGCCCAAACGATTCGCTTCCTCCGCTGTGATCTCTCCGGGAACAAAGGATTGCCGCAGATGGTAGGCGATCACATCATCCTCGCCGCGCACTCTGCCGGTCTTTTGAATGTACTGATTCTTGGTGAAAAGAAACTCGGCGTCGGCGATCCTGCTGTCGCATTGCCAGCTCGTAATCAGCCTGCCGCCGTCCGTCTTTTGCGGGTTTTCGGTGTAGTCGATAATGTCGCTGATGGCCTGTCCCACCGTGCGGCCTTTGCCGGTGTGCAGGGGCATCAGACGCGTGGTTGCCATGTCAGACACCTCCTTGAAAAGCAAAACGGTCTGCTGAAGCAGACCGCTTTACACTACCCCTTTATCTATCATGTGCATCAGATTTTTCGGCGCATACAGCTTCCAGTCCTCGTGCCAGATGAAGCCTTGGCTCTCGCTTGATAAATAGGATTTTATAGCACGGAGGGGTAGTTTTTACAATCTCTTTGAGTAAAATCAAAAACAGAATTTATGAAAAAGCAAGCCGAGGCGTTCGCCCCGGCTTGCACTTTAACTATGGATGAAGTTTTTCATGGCAGCGTTCACGTCTTGCAGCTTGCCAAGTCCCTGCACCGCCAGCAGCGGAAGTCCCATCGGGCTGATCAGGAACGCCAGCACAAGGAGGATAATGCCGTTTTTTACAGAGTAGGTAATCAGCACGGCGAAAGCCAGCAGGGAGAGCAGTCCGCTTGCCAGCT
>OQVR01000327.1_pt1 | contig 21017 bp, 19 predicted proteins | sample 1691521 | NCBI WGS metagenome assembly OQVR01 (sample SAMN03418256, study PRJEB22391) | human gut metagenome | biome: human-gut; feature: organic feature; material: feces | host: Homo sapiens | place: Tanzania | collected 2013-01
AGGCATAATCGTATCGTGCTGTATGTGATACAACAAAGATACAATTATTTTTAGTTTTATACAATATTTAGATGTTACAATATACTAGAGTGTGACTCTCCGACGTTGAAAAAATTATATCTGACCAAAAATCAGAAAAATAATCTGAGTTTAATGGTCGGAGAAAACACCGAGATCATCTGTGTAGATTGACATCAGGAATATTATTAGAGTAATATGGAGGAGACATCAGAATTTTTTGATTCCTGTGAGGAATTTGTCGGAGACTCACGGATGGATATTCAGGAAGTCTATGAGTCGCGCGGAGGCTACACCTTGGTCAGCAAGATGGCAGTGGGTGGCAGACTCGTGGCATTGAAGTCCTTGAAGCCTGAATATGTCTGGAATCCTTTCTATGAGGGGTTGCTCCGCAAGGAGTATGAGATCGGCTCGGGGCTGAACCATCCGAACATCTGCCCGGTATTGGGTTTTGTCAATATTCCCGGTTTGGGCAACTGTATAGAGATGCGATGGGTGGACGGGGAGAGATTAGGTGCCTTGATCGGTCGTAAGGGGCTTCCTGTGAGGAAGATCATTCTTGAGATTTGTGACGCCCTTGAGTACCTTCATCGTAATCAGATCATCCATCGTGACCTTAAACCGTCCAACATCCTGATAACCAACAATGGCCGGAACGTGAAACTGATTGATTTCGGTCTATCTGACGCCGACTGGTACACTTTGTTCAAGAACCCGGCCGGAACCAGGGACTATGTGTCGCCAGAGCAACTGGCGGGGGAGGATGTGGATTGCCGGACGGACATATATTCATTAGGCAGAATAATGCAGGAGTTGGGAGTCTATCCTCGGATTGCCGCTGTTTGTGTCAATGAGGACCGCGACAAACGTTACCGTGATATTCAGGAAGTCCGCTCCGCCATATTCAGAAGAGGTCGCTCGCATCGTCTGAGGGTAGCCGCCGCCATCGCAACGTTTCTGACGCTTATCCTTTTGGCGGTTCTGCTGTTGCGGCCGCTCGCCACCCACCTCATCGAGCGCCAAACCATCAACTCCATCTTTGAAGACATTTCCACCGATATCCGTGACCTCGGCTATTGAATATGCACGTCCAAAGGGAAAAATAAAATCCGGCCTGAATCCACATTGAAACTCAGGCCGGAGCTTGTGATTAGGGAATTATCTACAAATCTTGCATCGCGTCAGTCATCTTTTTCAATATCTGACGGTATTTCTTGTCTTGAGCCTTGCTTAATTTCCCTTCCATTTTATCAATCTTGTCGGAAAGTTGTTTTGCTTTTTTCAGGAATTTAAGATATTCCGTCACGACGGAAACATCTCCGTCTTGAGCCTTCTTATAGATTTCGACATACTGATCGACATAATCTTTCAGATCATCAATCGCATCCTCAAAATCATCTTCGTCAAAGTCTTCCCAGTCCTCATCATCATAAAGATCCCATTCGTCATCATCATCATCATCTTTGTCTTTGCCTGAATATGATGTGGTTTTTTGGACAGTCGCCCATTCGTCTTTGGACTTGCCGAATATGAACAAGAAATTTCTGGCACCGTCTTCAAGCACTCGTTCCCAACGATGATTCAATTTGTACCAGGTGTCAATCAAAACCCAACAATCATAACATCCAACGCGGCTGTATCTACTGGCAAAGCAGAATTTCCCGATGTCACTGATGTTCATTACTTGAAGTTTCTCGCCCCAAATTGGATCAACTTCATCAACAACCTCAACATTATGGTTATCCCCATGTATGAACACGTTGTCACTGTTTACATCTATCACTTCGTAGCCATCGAAATTAGTGTCATAGCTTCGAACGCATTCATAATGTCCCAGGCTTAGATCACGGCGTAGCGCTTTCCGAAAATGCCCGGTTTCGCCGTTAGCAGTGAGTATTGAGAACAATTTCGTCGAATCATCATATTCGAAAAACACCGGTGAATAGTATGAAGATGAATATACCAGACCGTTTCCATTGACTTTAAGAGTAATTGATCCCTTGATATTGTATGGGGTGATGGTTTCGTGGTTATTATCCATCTTAAATATAGTGTTAGCTGTAAGGTTTTCAGCATTTATCATCCAAACATTGGAAGGAAATGCTGACATTTTTGCCTTGTTGTCCTCCGACATTGATGCCCAGGCGTCCTTGTATTCTTGTCTGTCTGTAATTTCAATCACGTTCTGCCTATACAAGGCCAGTTTTTTCTTTTTGAAACCGGTGCGACCTTTACTGAACAGGGAGTCTGCGGTGTCTTTGATTTTCAACAGATATTTGTATCTTGTATAAGGTGACGCGTTTGTGTCGATTGAGTTTATCAGTTCAGTGAACTGCTCATTCAGTTTTTCAGCTTCTTTCTCTGGATCAGCGGAATGGCAGGACGACAATGCCAAAAGTGCCAATCCTGCAAGAAAGAGGTCTCTCAGATAATGTTTCATATAAAAAGATTTTGTCAGTTCCAATTAGATACAAGTTTTCCATCATTATCCTTGAATGTTCCACAAAGGATTACAATCCAATCTATGAACACCCATAGACCGAATCCTCCAAGAGTGAAGATCATAGCTATGCCTGATCCTATTCTTCCAAGATAAAAGCGGTGGACACCGAGCAGTCCGAAGAACATACACAGAAGGAACGCTATCAAGCGACTTTTGTCACTTACTCCAGTGGTGGAATTGTGATTTTGGTTGAGAAGGGCATCGTTGACGACGCAGCCACATTTTACGCAAATAGCGGCTTTGTCGTCAATTTCAGCCCCACAGTTTTTGCAAAACATAATCAAATTCGATTATAGATCCAAAATGTCGAGGATGTCATCCATAAAGTAGAATAGTCCGCCGCCACCAAGTATCACGCCCCAGATAAGTGTGATTATGAGCATAATTGAACTCGCTACAATTCCTATTATGCCAAGAACCTGGCCAGCGGTAAGAAGACCTGTGCTTCCGTACGCCTGTGGATTGCTTCTGACAGCGTTCTTGCCACTGCCGCATAGGGCAGCTCCTACAATGGAAAGAACAAAACCGACAATTGGAACCCAGTCTAAAAGGAACCCGAGAAGACCGCAAATGAATCCGCCGATGCTTTTAGGCGCTCTTTGTAGTTCTGTAACGGTGGGTGTAACTTTGGGTTCAGATGATGTGGCGACTCCACATTTTGGGCAAACAACAGCGTTGTCGGGGATCTCTGCCCCACAATTCTTACAAAACATAAAATTAAATTTTGTTAATATATTAGTGTTTACAGTTTCGTTTTTTGCTTTATTTTGCCGGCATTAAATGAATATCAAGCCGTTGTTGATGTAAATCTGAGCCTGATCGATAGCCGCCTGGGAAGGCACAGCCACGCGCGGAATCTGAATGTTCGGATTGCTCTTCTTGAGAATATTCTCGAATGTGGTAAGGTAACTGTTCGGATCGTACAGCAGGTAACAGATCGCCCTGAAGAGTTCCTGGATTCCACGGACAACCGGATGCGTGCTCGCTCCTTTATCCATAATGTAGTTGCAGTGAGCCGGGATCAGCACTATATTCCACAGACTGGTAAAGTAGAATGGATCAGCAGTGTAAGGCCAGATGTGTGAGATCGTATAGTTGATCAATGTGTTGCTGGCGCCTTGACTTACTATATGTCCGGTGTACTGAGAGATTGCGGCGCGGACAAAATAATTGTTGTCGCGGTCAATCACTATAGGAATATTCTTGTAATCCACAACATAACCGGTAGATGGCCATACTACTGATGAAGGAGCCGCTCCTGAATGGATTTCTGTGTAGATGTCGTTTGCCATACTGATAGCGTAGCCTGTCTTGCAATCAGTAATTCCTGTTCCAGGCTTGTAGATCACGTTAACCCTGTCGGTTGAGTAACGCACAGGCAATTTGGAATTTCCTGCAACAAGAGAATCGTGTGGTTCTGTCAGACGTGTCTTTAACAGGATCCTAAGATCTTCCATCTGCTTCTTCACCTTGTCTGGACAGATAAAGATAGAGTTCTCAACCATATGCTTTTCCAACGACATTCCGTTCGAATTCAACGCCTCGATCAGAATTTCAAGTGCATCGTGATGCACAATGCTTTTTTTGCAATCAATCATATTCTTTATGTTTTACGTTCTGTGTACCGTTAATAATAATGGATGGATGAGATCTTTCCGTCCCTCGCCCAGATGTAACCAACACTTACAAGTGAAAAGTTGCTGTTAAGCTTATAAAGGTCATAGCAACGGCTATAATCAGAGTTCTCTATTGATTTGTTGACAATGCTGAACTTCTTGAACACATAGTTGTTGGCTCCTATGATAAAGAGTTGCTCGCTCATTCCTACGACAACCTCACCGTTGTACAATGCATCCGCACTCAGCTTGCCGTATTTCTTGTAGATCATCTCTTTCTGTGCCATCGCATCGGCAGCTGCTTTCTTTTCTTTATCAATCTGTGCCTGTTTTGCGCTTATTACTGACATCTTATCAAAATCATCCAGTTTCTCCCCATTGCGGTATACGTCTATGATTTTACCATCTTTATCCATCAATTCGCCATCGTATGGAAGCACTTTTGCGATATTTCCTATAACTAAAGGAGAGAAGAGCAAGGGATAACCTTTATTTTCGAGACTTGTATTTTTTAGCCACGAATATTCCTTGTAGTAATAATTTTGCCTTAAGGTTTTAATCGCAATATCACCAAGAGCAAGGACATACGGGTCGTGATATTCATCGTGTTTTAATATCTCACAATTATATAATGATGAATATCTGTCTCCTTTTTTTAGGTAATCAACATCCTCGGGAAGAAAAATCAGATTTCCTTTAAATATCTGGCCATTGTTATAAATTATCGCTCCATTCTTATTTCCATTGTAAGTCACTTTATAATTTCCGAAATCCTTCTTAAAATTACTGATATATGCAGCGCCATAGCTGTGTATATCTGTTTCGAGATAATCTCCGTTATTAAACTTCTGTTCAAAGGTATAGTCAGAATTAGAATAACGAATTTTTATCGTTGATCCGTCATCTGCTTTTACTGTGACATCTGGATTATGAACCAAGAGTATTGTGCTGTTATAAACAGAATCGGCGACATCCTTAGCCATTATCTCTTTAAACCATTTCTCCACAGTATATGTTTCATCATACCAACGTATTTCACCATTATGATAATCACCATTATAATAATTATATTCGTAATGGCTTATGTTAATGGACTTATAATCGCGGTTCAAGATATCTTTGAATATCATAGACGTGAAGTCAACGATGTTCCCATCGTTGTAGCAGAGTTTGGTTTCTCCTTGGAGATCTAAATAGAGAATTGCATTCTTGTACGTTTTCTTTGCATTGAGTAATCGTCCATTGTCATCGAACTTGTAAAAATCCGTAGCCTTCTCTTTCTCATAGTCGAAGGCTTGTGCCGATGCCAGTTGGGCGATGGACAACAGGATGGCGATGACGGCCACCTTGACCGCCAGAATCCGCCTGATTTCAAATTGTTGCTTCATAAAATCTTATGTTGTGAATAATATTGTTATCGTCATAAGTGGTATGTGCGGCAAAATTATAGTTTTGTGAGGCCGATTTCAAGTCCATTCAGGTTCATTTTTGTTCGAGCCTTAAAAAAAAGTTGCAGTCGCCAAACTCGTCAAAGTGACCGGGTTGCCATAACAAGTCCTGCATTTAGTGTCCGGCAAGTTCCTTCCATGTGTTCTAATATCCGGGAACATTCGATTGTTCCGTGCGTGTCCGTACATCAGAGACCTGTTTCCTGTACCGAATGTTATCTGCGGGACCTTTAGTACACGGGAAACACGTTTGCTGTACAAATGGCAGTTTGTACGTAAAAAACATAATGTTAATTGCGTATTACGCGCTAATGTGCTATCTTTGTCAAGATTGAATAAGATACTATGCTAAAGAATCCATTCATTACTTATGGTTATGAAGGTCCGGAATATTTCTGTGACCGTGTACAAGAGACCGAATCTTTGACGGGGCTGCTTCAGAACGGGAATAATGTGGTGTTGATGTCACCACGCAGGATGGGAAAGACCGGACTCCTGATGCACAGCTTCGGTCAGGCGGAGGTTGCGGAAGAGTACAACACTTTTCTGATTGACATCTATGCGACAAACAATCTGCAGGATCTTGTGTTCTCTATGGGCAAGGCGATACTGTCGCAGTTGATGCCTCGTGGCCAGAAAGCGTTGTCCCGGTTTGTGAAGACGGTGTCGTCTTTGCGTCCTGTGATGTCTGTGGACATTATGGGAAATCCAAATTGGAGCATAGAACCGTCACGCTCTGAGGAACCGTCATATTCCTTGGATCAAATATTCAAGTACCTCAGTGAATCTGACAAGCCGAATATTGTCGCCATAGATGAGTTCCAACAGATCGTGTTTTATCCGGAAAAGAATGTCGAGGCGGTGTTGCGTACACTTATTCAGAGGTGTAAAAACACTGTATGGGTGTTTTCGGGATCATCAAGGCACCTTCTTTCGGAAATGTTCATATCGCCTGCAAGGCCATTCTATGCTTCGACGACGGCAATGAGCCTGGAGAGCCTTCCTTGTGATGCATACGCCAATTTCTCACAGTCGTTGTTTGGTCGATATGGCAAGAGTGTCGAGCGTGAAGTTCCAGAATATGTTTACAAAAAGTTTGAAGGCGTGACTTGGTTTATGCAGCGGGTAATGAATAGGTTGTTTTCTGACACGCCGGAAGGCGCGGACTGCACACTGAACATGATTGATGTCGCTGTTAAAAGCATAATCGATGAGAACAGCAGCGTATACAGTGATCTTCTTTATCAGTTGACCGGAAGGCAAAAGGAACTCCTTATGGCAATCAACAGAGAGAAGAAGGCCACTGCGATAACCAGCGGTAAGTTTGTGAAGAAATATGCGCTTCAGAGTCCTTCGACCGTTCAGACTGCCATCAAGTCACTGGTTGACCGGCAGATCGTGACCAAAGACAAGGGCGTGTACGAAGTGTATGACAAATTTTTCTCAATGTGGTTGGAGACGCACATGTGGTGAAATTCGAGAGTGGGGAGCTCTGTGGTTTTTTGTCCGATTATTCCATGGCGAAACTCATCTCTTTGCAAACCACGGCCGTGAGGCAATGTCACAGACAAAAAGTACCCGGGGCAAATGATGGCATCTAGCACCCGGGTACATTGATTTTGGTTTATTCGGGTGCGAAAGAGGCGTTTCCGCACCCGGTGGAGGCTAGTTCCAGCCTTGGATCTCGCCGCCGATCTCGATCAGACTTTGGCCTGGTGTGTCGGATTAATGGGATGATGGTTGAGGTGAGTCTAAGTTGAGATTATACTGTAAGAGCCATTTCCAAGCAGGCATCATTTCAATGACACCGAACTCATCCTCGACAGTGCCGGACTCGTCGTTTGTGAGTATCAGACGTTGCTTGCAAGAATGTACCTTGGGGAATTTTTTTAGAGCGTTCACCTCACGTTCAAACGTCTCATTGGATTGTGATATGCTGTACGATACTTGTATGGCCAATTCGTCCTCAGGTATATAGAAATCGACTTCAATTCTTTCGTTATAGAAGAAAACCCGCTCATTGTCTGGATCGTGTCCATATTTTCGGAAAAGGGCAAGTGCGACGACGTTTTCAAGCAACGATTCCTCTCCGTTAAGGAGAAACAGGTTAAGCACACCGTTGTCGATGAAATAGTACTTGCACGAGGATTCTCTTTCCGCGAATGATGCGGAGATATTTCTTAGGCGCAGCAGCAGCCAAGCGGATTCGCAGTACTCAATGTATTTACTGACAGTGGGCATTGTTATCTTTCCGCTGACCGAGGATAGTATATGGGACAATCTATTGTAAGATACTGGTTGGCATACACTTTCGGCCAACTTCTTCAGCAGCAGGTGCAAGAGATTCGGGTTTGCTATCTTGTTGCGACTGGCGATATCGCCCAAATATATCTTCTGGAATGTGCTGCTCAGATAGTTGCGCTTGACGGATAGTCCGACAGATTCCGGAAGGCCTCCCCATAATCGATACTCATCCCATTCGCGGAGCACGGCCGCACGGGATTCAGTTGCCAGTAATGATATTGTGTCATATGGAATATTCCTGACTTCAAGATACTCCAGAAAGTTATACGGATAGACCTCTGTTGTAAGATAACGTCCCCCCAAAGTCGTCATAACCTCTGATGACAGCATCTTTGCATTGCTGCCTGTAATCCATACGGAGTATTTCGCGTCCGCCAGTCTGCGGGCGAATTTTTCCCATCCATCAATATTCTGTGCTTCATCAAGAAATAGCATTGGACGTTTACCATACATTTCTGCGTGTACCTCCAATATTCTTTCGAAATCAGCTGTCTCAAATTGGGCTAAGCGGTCATCTTCAAAACTGATATATAGCATTTCATCCCATCCGTGTCCGGCGGCAAGCATCTGCTGTATCTTTTGGTAGAGCATAAATGACTTGCCGGCACGTCGGACACCGATAAAAGCGCGGCGAGGAAAGTCATCAGACGGCAATGCTCGTGGCATCACCTTATAGTTTTCAATATCTTTCTGATTTGAAGCCAAAACCTGCTTGAGTGTCTCTTTGCTGATCATCTATGCTTTTTCAAATTATCATTTTGAATTTACTACGCAAAGTTATAAATATTATTTTGAATTTCGCTATGTTCACTTCCGTTTTTTGGCTTGATCTGATGGAACAGTGGTTTGCGCACCTTTACAGAGTCGAGTGGAATATGCACAGAAAACAAAAAAGCCCACATCGCTGCGGACTTTTTTCGGTTAGTTAGTAGTGTATTACCTTATTTTGAAAGAAGGTCATAGTCGTTAGAGTGTGATGTATCTCACATTTCCGATGACAAAAGTAGTCAAAAAAAACGTTTAAGCAAGCCTTTTTCCGGAAAACTTTTAAACGTTTTACGTTGATAACTATCTTCTCCATTGACTATCAATGTTTTCCAATGGTTATTCGTCAATCGATTTTTTCAGGACCTTCTCTTATTTTACGATCGCCTGATCGTGCTTTCCGCCGGTGTCGCCGAGCAGTTCCGGCCGGAGAAGCCTTGTCCGCTCAAGAGCCTGCTCGTCCTGCCATTCGCGGATGAGTTTCGGATTTCCGCTCAACAGGACCTCCGGGACCTTCCAGCCTTTGTAGTCGGCGGGTCTCGTGTAAACGGGAGGAGAGAGTAAGCCGTCCTGGAAACTGTCGCTGAGGGCAGAGGTCTCGTCGGACAACGCTCCCGGAATCAATCTCACGATGGAGTCCGCCAGCAGGGCCGCCGGGATCTCGCCGCCGCTGACCACATAGTCGCCCACGGAGATCTCGCGGGTCACCAGATGTTCCCTGATCCGGTGGTCTATTCCTTTATAATGGCCGCAGAGGAGGATGAGATTCTCCTTCAGGGAGAGCTCATTGGATATTCCTTGGTTCAGACGCTCGCCGTCGGGGGACATGTAGATGACTTCGTCATATTCCCGCTCCGCCTTCAGCTCGTCGATCATTTTCTCCACCGGCTCGATCATCATCACCATCCCCGCGTCGCCGCCGTAGCAGTAGTCATCCACCGTGGCGCGCGGGCCGAGGCCATATTTCCGGATGTTGTGGACGTGTATTTCGACCAGACCTTTCTTGATCGCCCGCCCCACGATCGAGTGGCTCAGCGGACTGTCCAGAAGTTCCGGAACGACTGTAAGAATGTCAATTCGCATAGAATATTGTTTTTCCTTTTTGCAAAAATAGGGTTTTTAATTGTTTTTTTAGGTATATTTGCGGATATGTTGAAACTCTTATAATTAAACTGCTTTATGAGTGAAGGTAATATTCCTGAGGTTAATGTGACCCCAGATGTAGAGGAAGCTCCAAAGGCTCTCAATGAGAATGTAGAAGATCTTAAGGCGCAGGAGGTTGCCGAGGAGGTCGCTGACAAGGCTGAAGAGGCCCCACAGGTTGTGGAGAATGCGAATGAAGGAGGCGAGGAAGCCGTTCAGGCCGAGGAAGGCGGAGAGATTCCGGCTGATCTCGGAAGCCTTTCGTTGGCTGAGTTGTCGGACATGTTCGACAAGCTTTCCCAGGCCGACGACAGGATGAAGAGGTACAAGGAGGCTGAGGCCATCAAGTCCGCTTTCTACAAGAAACTCTCAAAAGAGAAGGCCGAGGCCGGCTTTGGAGCGAAGGTTGATGAGCCTTCGTCAAGGGAGGATGTGATCGATGAGGTCGCCCCTGCGGCTCAGACCGAGGAAGTGAAGGACAATCCGTTCGAGGCCATGGAGACCGCCTTCAAGGGTGTCTATGCCAACTATAAGAAAGAGCGTGCTGAATATAATCGCCAGCAGGATGCCCAGAGGGAGGAGAACTTCGCCCGGAAGCAGGCTGTCATCGAGGATCTTAAGAACCTCGTCGAGAAGCAGGAGGATGTGAACTCCACATTCCCGGCTTTCCGTGAGCTCCAGAACCGCTGGAGGGAGATCGGTCCGGTTCCGGCCACAAAGTTCCGTGACCTGAACGACACCTACCAGTTCTACGTGGAGAAATTCTACGACATGGTGAAGATCAACCGCGACCTGAGGGATCTCGATTTCAAGAAGAACCTTGAGGCCAAGGAGGAGTTCTGTCAGGCCGCCGAGAGACTTTCCGAGAACGAGAATGTCGTCGAGGCTTTCCGTGAGCTCCAGAAGCTCCACGAGCAGTGGAAGGAGTTCGGCCCTGTGGCAAAGGAATATCGTGATTCCATCTGGGATCGCTTCAAGGCCGCCACAGCCGTCATAAACAAGAAATATCAGGCCTACTTCGAGGGCCAGAAGGAGAAGCAGCAGGAGAACCTTGCCGAGAAGACCAAGCTCTGCGAGCAGGTCGAGGCCATCGCCGAGAAGGAAGTCAAGTCATCAAACGAGTGGAACGCCCTCTCAACCGAGATCGAGGATATTCAGAAGAAGTGGAGGACCATCGGATTCGCCACCAGAAAGGAGAACCAGAAGATCTACGACCGCTTCCGCGCCGCCTGCGACAAGTTCTTCTCCCGCAAGAGGGAATATTACACCCAGTTCAAGGACTCGATGAACGAGAATATGGAGAAGAAGCTCTCCCTGATCGAGCAGGCCGAGGCCTTGAAGGACAGCAAGGAGTGGAAGAAGACCACAGAGGCTCTGATCGCCCTGCAGAAGCAGTGGAAGGAGATCGGCGCCGTGCCTCGCAAGAAGTCTGAGCAGCTTTGGAAGCGTTTCCGCGCCGCCTGCGATGAGTTCTTCAACGAGCGCGACAAGAACGCCAAGCCGGAGAATGACTTCCACGGCAACCTCAAGGCCAAGAAGGCTCTCATCGAAGAGATCAATGAATATGTCCTCTCAGGTGACGCGGCGGCTGACCGCGATGCCGCCCGCGCCTTCGCTGACAAGTGGCAGGGAATCGGATTCGTTCCGTTCAAGGAGAAGGAAAGCATTCAGGCCGCTTACACAGAGGCTATGCAGGCCAAGTTCCCGGATTTCTCACTCAGGGCTCCGAGACAGGGTGCCGGCAACAGTGGCAGGAACGGTGGATTCTCCAGAAAGCCGCTCAGCGAGAAGGATCGTCTTGTGCAGCAGTACAACAAGCTCCAGCAGGACATTGACACCTACGAGAACAACATAGGTTTCTTCTCGTCATCCAAGAACTCCGCTCCTCTGATCCAGAAGATGCAGGAGAGGATCGACGCGGCGAAGCAGGAACTGAAGGATCTTGAGGCAAAGATCCGCAAGGCAGAGGAGAGCGAAGAAGAGAAGTAATCAAGAATGGATAAGAACACAATCACAGGTATTGTCCTGATAGGCTTGCTCCTGTTCGGCTTTACCTTCTATCAGAACAAACAGTATCAGAAACAGGCCGCCTATCAGGCACAGTTGGACTCGATAGCGTTGGTCAAACAGATTCGGGCCGACTCGATCGCCGCCGTTGAGGCGGCCCAGAGAATGTCCTCCGACACGGCTTCGGTCGCTCAGGTGGCCGCCGCTCCGGTGAGCATCTATAAGGATTCTCTCCTTGAGGCCGCTCATTCAGCGGAGGCTCAGATCGTTACCTTGGCCAACGACAAGTTCGAGGTGGCTTTCACCACGAAAGGTGCGCAGCCATATTCAGTGAAAATCAATGAATATAGCAGCTACGGTGGTGGTGAGCTTTTCATCTTCAAGCCGGAGATGAGCCGCTATGACATTCAGGTCTATGCCGGAGAGACGATCAATACCGCGGACTTCAACTTTGTGGTCGCCGAGAAGACTGACACTTCGCTTGCGATGCGTCTGCCTTTCGCTGGTGGCGGCTACATCGAGCAGAGATATTCGATTGCCGAAGGATCATATTCAGTGAAGAATTATCTCTCGTTCGTGGGAATGGAGAATGTCATTCCTAAGAATGTGTTCTCGTTCGATGTGGATTATTTCGTGACCATGCCGAGGATGGAGAAGGGCTACAAGAGTGAGGTCCAGTACTCCAAACTTGACTACTATTTCAACGGTGAGAAGAAACCGGAGGCCATCGCCAAGGGTCGCAGCGCGCAGAAACGTGTCGATGCAAGGGTGTCTTGGTTCGCATTCCAGCAGCAGTTCTTCTCCGCCATCATGAGGTCTCCGCAGGAGTTCGCGTCGGCTGATTTCGCGCTTAACTATTTCCCTGAGGACGACGAGAGTCACAACCTGATGACTGGCGAGGCGCGTCTGAGGATGGATTTCCAGCCGGGACAGCACGAGACGGTGGTTCCGTTCGAGTTCTACTTCGGTCCTAACCACTTCAAGACCCTCAAGTCCTTCGACCAGAAGTACGAGAAGATCATCCCGCTGGGAGGTTGGCTCGTTGGTTGGTTCACGAGATTCGTGATCATTCCTCTGTTCGACTTCCTGCACAGGTTCATCTCCAACTTCGGAATCATCATCCTGTTGATGACCATATTCATCAAGATTGTCGTGCTTCCGTTCGCCTACAAGTCGTACTCCTCATCCGCCAAGATGCAGGCCATCAAGCCTGAGATCGACAAGCTGAGCCAGAAGTACCCTAAGCAGGAGGACGCTCTCAAGAAGCAGCAGGCTCAGATGGATCTATACAAGAGGGCCGGTATCAGCCCGATGGGCGGCTGTCTGCCGATGCTCCTCCAGTTCCCGATCCTGTGGGCGATGTTCCGCTTCTTCCCGGCTTCCATCGAGCTGCGTCAGCAGTCTTTCCTGTGGGCCGATGACTTGAGCGCTTACGATTCCATCATCGATTTCGGTACGAGGATTCCGCTGATCGGCGATCACCTGTCATTGTTCGCCCTGCTGATGGCCGTGTCAATGTTTTTCTATTCGAAGATCACGACCGCATCCCAGCCAGGAGCCGATGATCCTCAGATGGCTTCGATGCGCTTTATGAGCGTGTGGATGATGCCTATAATGATGTTCTTCATCTGTAACAGCCTCTCCGCCGGTTTGAGTTACTACTACCTGCTCTCCAACCTCATCACGATGCTTGAGACCTGGGTGATCAGAAAGTGGTTCGTGAATCCGGACGAGATTCTTGCCAAACTGAAGGCCACCGAGGGCAAGAAGATGCCTAAGAGCAAGTGGCAGCAGCGTCTTGAGGAGGCCCAGAGGATGCAGGCACAGATGCAGAGGGAGCAGCAGAAAGGCCGCCGCTAAGCCAGGCTAAATGAATATTTTGAATTTGTTTAGGTTTTGTTGTCTGAATTTTAGGAGTATTCTCTTTTATTTGACACTTTTAACAGGATTCCTGATTTAGGAGGGAGGGACGTAAACAATATTCAAATAATAAAGACTTTTTTGATTCCAGTAAATCCTTTACGGAATGATAGAAGAGAATCTTAATAATATCAAAAAGGAACTGCCATCGGGGGTTAAACTGGTGGCAGTTTCCAAATTCCATCCGTTCCCGGACATTCTGACCGCCTATCAGGCCGGCCAGCGTTGTTTCGGAGAGAACCGTCCACAGGAGTTCGCCGCCAAAGCCCTACAGCTCCCGCAGGACATCGAATGGCATTTCATCGGCCATCTCCAGACCAACAAACTGAAGCTGGTCCTTCCGTATGCCTACTTGGTCGAGTCCGTGGACTCCCGCCACCTGCTGGACCTGATCGACAACTGGGCCTCGGTCAATTCCCGGACCGTCAACGTCCTATTGGAACTCCACCTCGGCGCCGAACTAACCAAAGGCGGCCTCACCGAGCAGGAGATCGAGTCCATCCTTGATGAATATGCCGGCGGCCGTTCCTATCAGCACGTCCGCATCCACGGCCTGATGGGAATGGCCACCCACACCGATGACGACACTGTTGTCGAGTCCGATTTCGCCCGCATCCAGTCCTTCAAGCAACGTCTGGACACCCGTTATCCCCAGCTGACCGACTTCACCGAGCTCTCCATCGGAATGTCCCACGACTGGCCCCTAGCCATCCGCCACGGCGCCACCATCGTCCGCATCGGCACCTCCATCTTCGGCCCGCGGCAGTATTGATCCCTCAGCCCTTTCCTCCTCAGCCCTTTCCTCCTCAGCCCTTTCCTCCTTTTCCCTTTCCACCTTTTCTTCCTTCGCCTTTTCCTCCTTCTCCCTTTCCACCTTTTCTTCCTTCGCCTTTTCCACCGCACGCCGGTCTCATCTGCGTTGGCTTCGGTGTGGCTTCATCTTGTGTATAAATCCTTCTTTCCGTACATTTCGTACACCAGTGCCCATTGTGGTGTACCGACCGTGCCTTCGTCCCGTTTCGTACCTCAGGTTCCCCTCCCGTGTACCAACCGTGCCCCTCACCCCTTTCCGTACCGAAGCCCCTCCCGTGTACCAACCGTGCCCCTCGCCCCGTTCCGTACCTCAGAAGCCTCTCCGTGTACCAACTATACCTTTCCTCCAGATTCGTACCTCAGTTAGCCTATCTGTGTACCAACTCGATCTCTCTGTTGGTTCTTCTGCCTGTTTCGCACATTTTGTAGTATTGAACAAAGCATTAAGTGGCAATAAAAGAGTATAGTTATGGTGAAAAATACTTATCTTTGTGAGAGTTAGATATAATGTTATGACCACAAAAGAATTGATACTGCTAACTGACAAAGAATTGGATTCCAGACAACTAGCGCGTCCGCAAATCAGAAAGAAAGCTGTTAGAAAGGTTGTGGAATTTATGGAAAAGACAGGTTCGTTCATTGAAAGAAATGAACTGGCACTTCCATCTGACAAGAAAGAGGTTGAAACTGGTTTTTTACGATACCACCCAGGGACAGTTTATGGATTAAATGGTGCAATAAACCTAATTTACCAGATTGCCAACGGGAATATAATTCCTAATGTAAGCTCAAGTCTTTCCTCAAAAAGGGCATTTCAACGATATCAAAAAGATACTTCTCCGGATTTTATGGATATAAGAGATGCCGAAAGCTCTCTTGTCAATGGAAAGTTTGTTTCAGTGAATAGCCTTGATAACTATTCAGTTCCGACTAATTCTGGCATCTATTGCATCAAATTGAGGAAAGGTGTTGTTCTATCAACCAAGTATAGAAAAATTCGTGAGGATGGTGTCATCTATATAGGCAAAGCGGATAATTTACATAAAAGACTTTGGGAGGAAGAATTGAAACTTAGAAGACCTGCTACATTCTTTAGAGGAATTGGTGCCATTTTGGATTATTTACCCCCTAAAGGGTCTTTAATAGGTAAATCCAATCAGAACAACTATGTGTTCAGTCCGGAGGACACTGAAGCCATTAAGAGGTGGATGCGTCAATCCCTTCTGGTTAATTGGATTCAACTGGAACAGGTAATGATCACTGATGTTGAGAAGAGACTAATTAAAAAGTACCAGCCGTTAATGAATACCACTCATAACCCAAATCCAAGTAAAGAATTGGCTGCGGCTAGAAAACGTTGTCGTGAATATGCCGTAAGTCGATAACTTGCTTCAATATGAGTTAATCTTCAGTCTATAGGAATACCAGAAGAGGAGTGTTGGAAAGAAGCCGTGATTAGGGATCTCATTTGTATACCCAAAGATTATTCGTTTCACAATAGGCGGCTTTAATGGCTGACTAAGACTAGGTAGCATCCTTATAATATTGGCGTAGTGTCATGGATGTTGTCTCGGAAATAAAAGGACTATGTGGCAAACCTTACGTTAAGGTCTGCTTATGTGTATCAGAAAGATTGCCTTGTTGATGTCGTTACTATTTTACGAAACGTTTTCATCTAAAAGCTGGTTTTAAACACTAGGAATTCACATCGCCGTGAAAATCTTGTAGTATTGACATCAAGCTTTTCAACCTGATCTGGTTTTTGTGAACTATACAAGTTATGTGGCTGAAAACATTTTGTAAAATATTGATTGGTAGTAAGAAATCTTGCACAGATATATTCCAGTCATGCATACGTAAGAGCGAACTTTGTCCAGCAATATCCGATGGATCTCGCTCTTTCGACTTAGAAAAACTATAGCACATAAAACAACGCCATCATGACAGTGATTGGGTCAAAATTCTAAGAGTGTGCATATTCACACACTTGAGTGTTTTAGCCTATTATGGAATGATATGCTGAGTCTTCGCTCCGTTCCGTACCTCAGCAAGTTCTCCTGTGTACCAACCATTCCCCTTATCCCGTTTCGTACCTCAGAAGCCCCTCCCGTGTACCAACCGTGTCCTCCATCCCGTTTCGTACCTCAGAAGCCCCTCCCGTGTACCAACCGTGCCCCTGATCCCGTTCCGTACCTCAGAAGCCTCTCCCGTGTACCAACCGTGCCCCTGATCCCGTTCCGTACCTCAGAAGCCCCTCCCGTGTACCAACCGTGCTCCTCGCACCGTTCCGTACCTCAGAAGCTTCTCCCGTGTACCAACTATGCCCCTGATCCCGTTCCGTACCTCAGAAGCCTCTCCTGTGTACCAACTATGCCCCTCGCACCGTTCCGTACCTCAGAAGCCCCTCCTTGTGTACCAACCGTGTCCTCACCTCGTTTTGTGCCGCGATCAACCTTTTTTGAACCGAACTCTGCTCACAATATTTGGGCGGATGACAGTCATCTGTTTTTGTCTGCACTTAATGGAAATAATGAGTCCACTTCATACTGTGTCAAGCCAAGCGTGCGACGGATCTGCCCGTTGGATGAACGGTAGTCGTAGTGGAGTTTTCGGGCCAGATCCAACTTCTGAGCCTTGCTTAAATCTTTCAAGGCATTTAGCCCGTAGCCGGACTTTACAATCTTGGTTGCCTGTGTAAATAGTTCAGTGTCTGTAAGAAACTCTCCATCGTCAATCTCGGCGGCCAATTCGCTGTAGGCCTCTACGTTCTTGCTGACCATAGAAAAATAATGATGCGCGTCCCTGTATATCGCCATTCCGAATATGATCGCACAATAGGATTTAGGGGCAATATATCCATCAATCATTCTCCAGTCTCCTGTATGCCTTGTGCCGGGAACGATGACTCCCAGGTGCGTGAATATCTCCGCACCTGGAACATAAACTGGCTGACTGTCAAACGGATGGCGTTCCAGGTGCGCATGGTTTGACGCATCTGGAAGTCCGGAACACCAACAGGATGCCCTGTGCCGGGGACGATGACTCCTAGGTGCGTGAATATCTCCGCACCTGGAACGTCAACTAACTGTCAATCAGGCTGATGATGTTCCAGGTGCGCATGGTTTCTCGCATCAGGAAGTCTTGTACCGAACACGTTTCGGAGTGCTGTTTGTACCCCAGAGACCTTTCTCCTGTACCCGAATTGGCCTGGAAGAGTTTTCGTACCTCAGAAAGCTTGATATTGTGCCGGATGCGTCACAGTGAATGCTTATTGGTTTATGGTAAAAGAACAGTCTTAATGTCAATACTGGTTAATGAGAAACAAAAAAGCGAGTCAGGTGCGATATAACCTAACTCGCTTTGCGGATTCTGTGCTCCGCGGCATTCAGTATTGTCTTTATGAATATTCAGTAACGTGTAATGGCTGATTGCCATAGAATACGGTAATATTCAGTTGGCATCAGACATCGCGTCTGTTATATTCATAAAGAATGGTCATTCCCTACAGCGTGCCGTTCTCGGCCTTCTCGATCATCGTCTTGTTGGCGGTGATGTAGATCTCGACACGGCGGTTCTGGGCGCGGCCTTCCTTGGTGGAGTTGTCGGCCACCGGCATGGAGTAGGACTTGCCTTCGGTGGTCATACGTGAGGAGGCTATGCCGCAGTTCTTCAGGTAGTTGGCCACGGACTGGGCCCTCTCGTTGGACAGGCGCTCGTTGACGGCGTCGGAACCGGTGTTGTCGGTGTGGCCGTAGATGGTGATGTCTGTGTCCTGCATATCGCTCATCTTTGTGGCGAACTGTGAGAGTTCGTTCTTTGAGGTCTGTGACAGGGTCGATCCGTTGGTAGGGAAGAGGATGCCGCTGTTGAAGGTGACCTTGATGGCCTGGAGACCGTTCTGATCCTGTACGGTCTCTACCTGGGCGTTCTCAAGAGCCTCAAGCTCGGCTGCCTTCTTGTCCATCTTCTTGCCGATGACAGCTCCGGTTCCGGCGCCTACGGCTGTTCCGATGGCTGCTCCGATGGCCGCTCCCTTGCCGTCACCGATGGCGGCTCCGATTCCGGCTCCGATGATGGCTCCGGCTCCTGAACCAAGAAGTGTACCTTGTCCAGTCTTGGACATTGTGCCGCAGCCAGAGAAGATCATGGCTCCGCACAGAAGTGTCAAAACAACTTTCTTCATAATGTTTGATTTTTTAATGTACGGCTTCCAAAAGAATGCCGTCTTTGTGTTGTCAAAAAATAAGGTGCCCCCCCCCAAAAAAAAAAGCTGCTAAAATATAAAAAAATAGGAGCGAAGCGACCGAACGGGATTCGGGGAAACCTTTCCCCGTGCCCCACCGGGGCTGTCACGAAGTGACCAGGGGGTAGGATTATTATAAATAAGGGTGACTAAAAAGAGACTTTAGTCACCCTTGTTCTTATTCGCAAAAAAGTGAATTAATTATTTCGCGATAACACGTGCCATTTCGAGCACCTTGTTGGAATAACCCCACTCGTTGTCGTACCAAGCGCAAACCTTGACGAAGGTAGGATCGAGCTGGATACCAGCCTTTACGTCGAAGATTGAAGTGCGTGAGTCGTTGCGGAAATCGGTGGATACCAGTGGCTCGTCAGTGTAACCAAGAACACCCTTGAGCTCGCCCTCGGAAGCCTCCTTCATGGCGGCGCAGATCTCATCGTAGGTGGCTGGAGTGTTGAGCTCGCAGGTAAGGTCTACGAAGGAAACGTCAGAAGTAGGAACACGGAGAGACATACCGGTAAGCTTGCCGTTGAGCTCAGGAAGAACCTTACCTACAGCCTTGGCGGCACCTGTTGATGAAGGGATGATGTTCTCGAGGATTCCACGACCACCTCTCCAGTCCTTCTTTGAAGGTCCGTCAACGGTCTTCTGGGTAGCGGTGGCAGCGTGAACGGTTGTCATAAGGCCTCTCTTCACACCGAACTTGTCGTTGAGCACCTTGGTGATAGGAGCAAGGCAGTTGGTGGTGCAGGATGCGTTGGAGATGATGTCCTGTCCAGCGTAGGTCTTGTGGTTTACACCATAGACGAACATAGGGGTGCTGTCCTTTGAAGGAGCTGACATGATGACTTTCTTAGCGCCGGCCTGGATGTGCTTGCGGGCTGTCTCGTCAGTAAGGAAGAAGCCTGTTGACTCAACAACTACGTCTGCCTCAACCTCGTTCCACTTGAGGTTTGCAGGATCCATCTCAGCGGTGACACGGATCTTCTTGCCGTTTACTACAAGGTGTCCGTCCTCAACCTTTACGTCGCCCTTGAATGCTCCGTGAACTGAGTCGTACTTGAGCATGTAAGCAAGATACTCTGGATCGAGAAGGTCGTTGATACCTACAACCTCGATGTCGTTTGAGAAGTTCTCAACCGCTGCACGGAAAACCATACGGCCGATACGGCCAAATCCGTTAATACCAAGTTTTACCATTTTAATTAGATATTAAATAAGTTGTTAATACTTTTCTTTACTAAACTAACCGCAGCCTTTCACTGCAAAAGCGATGCAAAATTATTAAAAAATTGCGGAATTTAATATATTTGTGGGCTAAAATATTAATAGAATGTCTGATGAACTGAATATACTGCTGACAAACGACGATGGTTATCAGGCTGGTGGCATACATTCGCTGGCTGACATGATGCGTCAATTTGGCAGAATCACGGCAGTCGCGCCGAAATTCCACCAGTCCGGGATGTCAATGGCGGTTTCGATGGGTGGCAGGGCGATCGCCTACAAGGAACTCCCGACGGAGGATGGAGTGCGTTGGTCCTACCTCGATGCCACTCCGGCAAGCTGCGTGAAGTATGGCCTGGACGAGATCTTCTGGCCTCAGAAGCCGGATGTCGTGGTCTGCGGAATCAACCACGGCTCCAACGCTGCCACCGCGGCGAACTATTCCGGAACCCTCGGCGCGGCGGAGGAGGCCGCCCTGAACGGAATATTAGGCATCGGAGTCTCGCTCGACACGATGAGCCTGGACGCGGACTTCTCCGTTGTCAATGAATATTTCCCCGGCATATTCAGAAAACTTTGGGCGTGTCATAACCCGAAGTCAGGAATATATTATAATGTCAATTTTCCGAATATTCCGGCATCGGCTGTCAAAGGCATTCGTGTGGGGCATCAGGGGCTTGGGCATTGGGAGAAGGAGTTCAAGCCTTGGGACGCTGAGCTTTTCGCCAAAAGAGGTGTCCGTCCGGAGGATCTGGGGCACACGTCATTCCCGAAGGCCGAGGAGGGGGAGACCCTTTACATGATGGTCGGGGATTTCAAGGACGATTCCCCGGCGGATGACATTCTGGCCGATCATCACATCCTCGCCGACGGGTACATCTCCATTGTCGCCCACAACATCAACAGTTCGGACCACGAGGAGATCGCCAGGTTGAACGGACTTGGGTTCAATGAAGATTTTTAAAGAATATGCGCTACTATATCATAGCCGGAGAGGCGTCCGGGGATCT
>OQVR01000329.1_pt1 | contig 20975 bp, 10 predicted proteins | sample 1691521 | NCBI WGS metagenome assembly OQVR01 (sample SAMN03418256, study PRJEB22391) | human gut metagenome | biome: human-gut; feature: organic feature; material: feces | host: Homo sapiens | place: Tanzania | collected 2013-01
TGGTGGTAATCATATAGAAGGTCTTGTTCTTCTTGTTATAGCTGATGGCTGGTGCAAAGATACCACCCGAAACGCGCTGTCCCTTCAATGGAACCTGTGATGTGCGGTCGAGCACATGACCGGCAGGCTGCCAGTTGACCAGATCTTTACTGGTTGAGAGAGGCACACCTGGGAAGAAGGTAAACGAAGAGTTTACCAGATAGTAGGTGTCGCCTGCGCGGCAGAGTGATGGGTCTGGATAGAAACCAGCCAGCACCGGGTTGTAATACTGGTGAGTCTTGTCGATTTCAACATTGAAGCGAGCGTCATTTCCCGCATACTTGAAATAGTCAAACTCAGCTGTCTGCGCCTGTGCAGCGGCTGCAAGCGTCAGGGAAAGCGATAAGATTGCAATTTTCTTCATTTTATTATTGGGTTTAAAATTACAGAATGAGTATCTGAACTCATGGCTGAAACATGTATTCAGAATTCTGCTGCAAAGTTACCGCTTTCCTTTTAAATATACCCCCACAGAATGTTACCAACACTTTGCGAGGCGTATCATAAACATCTCTATTTGTAACAAATACTTTATTTCAGGAAACATCTTGCCTTTTCGGTTGTGAAAAGGCTAGAGTTTCCGGTGTGCCTGCATATAATCGCGAGGCGAAGAGCCATAAAGGTTCTTGAACATGGTGCTGAAGCTGGCTGGGTTGGAGAAACCGCAGGTAAACATGATGTCTGATATCGTCTTGTTAGAGTGGCTCAGCAACTTTTCGGCATACTGCAGACGGGTATTGCGGATGAAGGCATGTGGTGTCTGGTTGGTCAGTTCCTTCATCCGGCGGTGCAGATGCACACGGCTCAGTCCTACTTCGCGGGCAATCATATCCACACTCAGGTCCTCATTATCCATGTTATCATTGATTACCTTCATCACCTGTTCCATCAGCTGGTCTTTTGGCGACTGGTCTTTTTCTATCGCTAGCTGCTTGTCGCTCTGGCTCTCGCTGCCCGTAAACTTGTTTTTCAAAGTACGGCGCACGTTGAGCAGGTTGATGATGGTGCGGCGCAGAATGTCTATATTGAACGGCTTCACCACATAGGCATCGGCACCCGACTGCAAACCGGTCAGCTGGTCTTCCTCTCTGCTCATCGCTGTAAGCAGAATCACCGGAATGTGGTTGGTGTTCACATTGTTCTTGATCTTGGTACAGAGCGTATTGCCGTCCATTTCTGGCATCATGATGTCTGAGATAACGAGGTCTGGCTTCTGCTTGATAATCTCCGGCAGTGCCTCCTTTCCGTTGCAGAAGGTAAGGATATTGTAGGTTTCCTGAAGTTGGGTTTTCAGGAAATCACGTATAGCCTCATCGTCTTCTACCACAGCGATGGTGCTCTTTACCTTGCTCATGAAATCTTCTTCGGTTCCATTGGCTGCATTCTCTTCGTTTTCTTCCTCTATGTTTTCTTCCAGTTCCTTAATTTCTTCAGCAGCCTGTGGCTCCGGTGCATCTGTCATTTCTTCCGGTTTCAGATGCTTATTACCCAGAGGCAGCGTGATGAGGAACTGGCTTCCTTCCTTCCAGTCGGCTTCATCAAGTGTCCTGTTGTTGGCTGCTGTAATGGTTCCATAGTGCAGTTCTACGAGCGAGCGGGTCAGGTCGAGACCGATTCCCGTACCTACATTCCTGTCGTTGGAAGAGGTGGTACTCTGATAGAAACGCTGGAAGATGGTTTCGAGCTTATCCTCTTGAATGCCCTTGCCGCTGTCCTTGATGGCGATGCGGACATGATGCGGCGAGTGGGAGAGGGTGATACGGATTCTGCCACCTGCAGGAGTAAACTTGAAGGCGTTTGACAGGACATTCATCAATACCTTGTCAAAGTTGTCGCGGTCTATCCATACCGGGAGAGCCTCGTCTTCGTGTTCAAAGGTGAATTGGATGCTCTTGGCAACCGCCTGCTGGCAGAAGAGTTTGTATTCATCGCCAATAAAGGCAACCATATCGGTTTCGTTCATGTGCATCACCATCTGTCCCTTGTCAATCTTTCTCAGGTCCATCATCTGGTTGATCAGGTGCAGGATTCGTTCTGAGTTCTTACGCATCATATCGTAGATGCCCTGTCGGTGAGCGTCTTTGTCTTCCTTAATCAGCGTGAACAGCGGTGTGAGGATAAGGGTCAATGGGGTACGGATTTCGTGGCTGATGTTCATGAAGAACTTCAGTTTCGCTTCGCCCATCTCTTCGGCATGGATATGCTGCTGCAATACGAGCTGGTCTTCTATCTTGCGTTTGCGGTGTTTGATATAGAGCAGACAGAGCCACAGGAATGCAAGCAGATAGCAGAACTTAGCCCAGATGCTGGCGTACCAGGCTGGGTGAACGATGATGGAGAACTCCTTGACAGGGGTTTCGTATCCGTTGCAGATGGCTTTGACACGGAACTTATAGGTGCCAGCTGGCATATGTGAGAAAGAAAGTTCGTTCAGACCAGGCTGTATGGTTCGCCAATCCTCACCATTGATGCTGTAGGCATAGCTGATCTGCTCTACATTATTATATGTGAGAGTAGACAGTTGGATGGTGAAGGTGTTGTCATCATGTGACAAGGAGAACTTGTCGCTGTTGTATACCCCTTTATCTGTGATGGTATAGATGCCCGATTCCATATCCTGGTATACAGGTTTGTTACCCACAAGAAGTCCTGATATGGTAACTTTCGCCTGCCAAGGATGCTGTTTCACCTTGTCCGTATCAAACCAGTTGATACCACCGGTTCCGCCCATCACCAGCATTTTTCCTCCCCAGAGTGTGCAGACTGCAGCATCGCTGAACTCATTGCTCTGCAATCCATTGTCTGAGTAGTACTTGTTGATTGTTCCTTTTTCTGTATCTACCTGGTTTAAGCCACAGGAGGTTCCTATCCAGATTCTGCCCTTATAATCTTCTATGATGCTGGCTGCGCTGTTGTCTGAAAGTCCAGTTTCCGTGTTATAGATTTTCGGATGGGCATATCCTGTCTTCGGATCATAGCAGATGGCTCCGTCTTCCGTGCCAAACCAAACGCGGTTCTTGCTGTCTGCGTAGACGCAATGAGAGAAACAGCCCTTGTTCAGACAGTTGATGCCCCCGAAAGTGGAAGTCCAGCTATTCTTCTGCTGGTCATAGCAAGCCAGACCTACAGAAGTGGCAACGAAAACCCGCTTACCATCTTTTGAGATGCTGAGTTTCACGAGGTAATCGTTAGGAATACTGTTCTTCTTCAGGTTGTTATCTGCACCATATTGCGATTTCCACTGCTTGATGCTTCCATCTGGTGAAAGACGGAAGAGTCCTTCGCCCATGGTGGCAAACCAGACATTGCCCTGTGGGTCTTCCTGGATATCGAAGATGCCCGCCTGGTTGCCAATGCCAAGGCTGAATGGATGGAAAGACCCCCCCGCATCTATAAATCCAATGCCGTCAGTATAGGTTCCTACCCATGTTCTGCCCTTCTGGTCTTTGCAGAGTGCCAGTACCGTGGTGTTGCTTAATAAATGGCTGTTGATACTACCGGTTTTTAGGTCAAAGAGGTAAAGACCATCCTTGTCGGTGCCCACCCAGACCTGGTTGCCCTGATTGGCACACAGACTTGTGATGCTGTTTTCGCCTATCACGTTGCGGTTGCCCAAACGGTAGCCCATATAGTTGAAATCACATTGAGCCTGCGACTGCATGAATACGCCCTTCTGGAGCATACTCACCCAGATGTTTCCCGTAAAATCTTCTATAATGCTGGTAACCTTGCTCTTGGCAAGATTTACTTCACGGCTGAACAGAGGATTATTTTGCAAGAATCCTGTTACAGGATTATACACAAAGATACCCATACCATCGCAACCGATAAACAAGCGCTGGTCGCGGCTGATATAGATGCTTTCAATAGGCAGATTGCCTATGCCGGCTATCTTGGTGAAGACGGTTGAACCTGCCTTGAGAAGGTAAACACCATCATTCTTGGTGGCAAGATAGATGTTGCCTTTGTTGTCTTGTTGGATGTCTTGTGCTTCCAGCGTTCCTGTTCCTGGAATCTGTTTGGTCAGTTTCCTTTTCTTGTCGGCACGGTATAGCTTGCCGCTCTCCAGGATAATCCAAAGTCTTTCCTGTTTATCTTCCAGAATCTTATGTATGAATTTCAGGTTCTCCACTTCGCCCTTCATGGCATAGCATACTTCTGCATCTTCTTTTTTGAGCATAATTCCATATCCCGATGTAACTACGGCTATATCGTTGTTTTTCAGACGGTAAACCTGGGTTACATAGGTACTGACAGGCTGGTTCTTAGAGTCCAATAATGGAATATTGGCATAACTCTTTCCATTATATAAAAGGAGAGAGTTGTTTGTGCCCAACAGAATATGCCCCTGGGCATCTTGAGTGATACAGTTGATGTAATTACAGCTCAGTCCTCTGTTGTCTTCCTTGGTTTTTCTGATGACCGTAAAGTTATAGCCATCATAAATGTTCAAGCCATTACGGGTGGCAATCCAAATGAAACCATTTGAATCCTGGAACACCTGAGTGGCAAGGTTGCTCGAAAGTTGGTTGTCTGAATTGAAAAGTTTTCCTCGCTGCGCCATCACGTTCTGTGCAGTGAGACAGAAGATAAACATCAGTAAAAGACCGATGAGTTTCTCCATTCTGAGGTTTGATTTCATGGAAATCATCATGATTTTTGGTTTCATTGTCTTTTGGGCTTTTTTATATTCGTTTGCAAAAATACAAAATTAATGGGAGAACAGTGCACGAAAATGTATGTTTTTTATAGTAGTATACTGAAAAGATGTTAAAATGTTACATAAAGCAAAGTCGATGTTACATGTGATACGACAGAAAAACTATTGGTTACTTATCATAAAGTATATATGATAGATTAGGAGTATCTTTGCAGCAGTTTTAAGTTATGTTGATTTTAGTAGTTTTGAATATGTAGGTTAGTTAGGTTTATAAATAGGTTTATATAAATAGGTTTAGAATTTCTAAAAGATTTTGATATTATGGTTTTTATAGAATCATGATTAATTGGTTTTCAGGAATGGTGCGTAGTGATTACGCGCCATTCCATTTTAAAAGACCAGCATCCTTTTCTGTAGACTTGAACCTGACAATCCTTCATGATTTGATAAGAAGACTGACAAAATATGATAAATCTAAAAATAATTATAACAATGAACAGAAAGAGATTATTGATTTCACTCGCTATGGCTATGCTGTCAATGGCGGGACTGGCTGCCGATAATCTGCCGGCACTTCGAGTGCAGGGGAAGAATCTGGTAGATGCCAATGGTAAGACTGTTGTCTTGCATGGTGTGATGGATACGCCGAACCGCTACTTCAATGGGTGGAGATGGCAGCAGTGGAAGGCTGACTATTCGGAGTCTGACATAAAACCTTGCCTGGAATATTTCTCTAAGCAGTTTTCTGCCATCACCGACAAGAAGCAGGGTGCTTATTGTACCGTGTTCCGATTGCACATGGATCCATGCTGGACCAACGATCCGACAAAGAAAGCAGAAAACGAGGCAGATATCTCGGCATTCAACATGGCGCGCTATCGTCTCTATCTCCAGAAACTCTACATTCCTCTCATCAAGGATGCCATCGCTCATGGACTCTACGTCATCGTACGTCCACCAGGTGTCTGTCCTGGTGATATCAGTGTCGGCGACAAGTACAACCGCTACCTGAAGTCGATATGGAAGGCCTTCGCTGCCGATGAATATATCCAGCAGAATTCGGGCATCATCTCCATCGAACTTGCCAACGAGCCTGTGAGAGTTCATCTTTCAGATGGTAAGGATTCGGAAAAGGCTTTGCATGATTACTTCCAGCCGGTGGTGGATGTGATTCGCGAGCAGGGCTTCAAGGGAATTATCTGGGTTCCGGGTGCAGGTTATCAGAGCCAGTATCAGAATTACGCCAAGTATCCTATTACCGACAGCGAGGACAACTTCTCTTATGCAGTACATGTTTATTCCGGATGGTATGGAAAAATGACTGATAAGAATTGCGATCACGATACTTTCATCCGCAACTTCAAGAGTCAGGTGCCGATGGTAGAAACAAAGCCTATCATGGTAACAGAGATAGACTGGAGTCCGGAAGATCCAGAACAGAAGGATAAAGGACATGTCAACGAGTGGGGACAGTGGACACAGCCTAACCTGGGAAGCTGGGCAACAGCATCTACCTCAAAATGGGGATTGGCATGGAAGGCAGTTCACGACCACTTTGGCAATATCGGAATGACAATTACTCATCCACAGGAGTATTACGATATTGATGAGTACCTGAAGACTGGAATCGTGCAGCCAGGTTTCCAGAATGCCAAGAAACACGGATTGTTCGAAGAGTGTTGCGGCTATGCCTGTATGAACTGGTATAAAGAATGGTATTTGAAACAAAATACAACAGGAATTAAACAATTAGAAACCCAGGCAGACGTGGTTTCCACCTTATATTATAATATAGAAGGAAAAGAGGTTGAAAAGCCAACTACAGGTGTTTATATAATAAAACAACTGTTAAGTAATGGAAAAATACGTTCTCGCAAGGTTTTTCTGAAATGATAAAGTTTCTGTTACACCACGCAAAGTAAGTTTCGAAAGAAATCCATACCCTTGTCGCCGTGAATAAACAATTTTAGTGCACGCCTAAATTTTTAAAGCATAAATCAAAAATGAATAGAACATGATTGAACAAGTGTTAACAATGAAACGGACAGCAGCCTTATGCTTGGTAGGAGCTTTCTGCAGCCTGAACGCTCAGGCTCAGAAGATCCATGTCAAGGGTAATCTTGTTGACGGTACAGGTGAACCTCTGATTGGTGCCACTGTAAAAGTAAAAGGTAATGCCAGCGTCGGTGCGGTCACCGACTTTGACGGTAACTTCAACATCGATGTGCCTTCTGAAAACTCTACTCTCGTATTTACTTACGTAGGTATGAAGACCAAGGAAGTAAAGATCGGTAAGAAGAGAGAGTTCAAACTCTCACTGGAAGACGACAATGCCATCGGTGAAGTCGTAGTCGTTGGTTATGGTCAGCAGAAGAAGGCTTCTGTGGTAGGTGCTATTACCCAGACCACCGGCAAGGTGCTGGAGCGCGCAGCAGGTATCAGCGACATCGGTGCTGCTTTGACCGGTAACCTTCCGGGTGTAGTTACCACAGCATCCAGCGGTATGCCTGGTGAGGAGGAACCTCAGATTCAGATTCGTGGTGCTTCTTCCTGGAACAACTCTGCTCCACTCGTTTTGGTAGATGGTATCGAGCGACCAATGTCAAGCGTTGACATGCAGTCTGTGGCAACCATCTCTGTATTGAAGGATGCTTCTGCCACCGCCGTTTATGGTGTAAAGGGTGCGAATGGTGTTATCCTGATTACCACCAAGCGTGGTTCTGAAGGCAAGGCTCAGATTAGCGTTACTGCCAACGCAGTAATGAAGATTCCTTCTAAGTTGCCAGATAAATATGATTCTTACGATGCGCTTGTTGCCCGCAACAAGGCCATTGAGCATGAGTTGAACATCTCTCCTGGCAGTTTCGATAAGATGAAACCGATGAGCTTCATCGAGAACTATCGCAACCAGACTACACTGGAGCAGCGCGAGCGTTATCCGAACGTAGATTGGCAGGATGTACTCTTCAAGGATTACACCATGTCATACAATGCCAATGTGAATGTATCGGGTGGTACCAAGTTTGTGAAGTACTTTGCAGGTGTGGATTTCGTGAACGAGGGTGACCTTTATAAGGATTTTGGCAATGGTCGTAACTATAGTACAGGTTATAACTATAATCGTGTGAACGTTCGTTCTAACCTCGACTTTAATATCACCAAGTCAACTTTATTCAAGATGAACCTTGCTGGCTCTAATGGCGTGAGAAAAGCTCCTTGGAGCAATATGTATGGTACGGGCGACTGGGGTGTTTCCCAACAGTGGGCTGGTGCTTATAACATTTCGCCTGATGCTTTCTTGCCAAAGTACAGTGATGGCAGTTGGGGATATTTGCCTGGTTCAACGAACGTGTCCAACTCTGCCCGATTGGTTTCCTTGGGTGGTACAATGAACTTGACCACGACTCGCATCACAACCGACTTCGTATTGGAACAGAAACTTGATTTTATTACCAAGGGACTTTCTGCACGAGGAATGATTTCATGGGATAATACCTTTGTGGAGATTAATCGTGGTGTCAAGGATATGTATAATAATCCACAATCCAAATGGATTGATCCTGATACAGGAGCAGTGAGTTATGAACAGCCTTTTGAAAAGAACGATCATTTCGACTATTCTATGGGTAACAAATGGACGGTCGAAGGTGGCGAGGTTGATAACAAACAGACCATGCGCAGTCTCAATTATCAGTTGCAACTCAACTGGGCTCGTTCTTTTGGTAAGCATAGTGTGAGTGGTATGGGACTCTTTGGTCGTCAGGAGAATGCTACAGGTTATATGATTCCTGCTTATCGTGAGGATTGGGTGTTCCGTGCTACATACGACTGGAATTCTCGGTACTTCTTCGAGTACAATGGTGCTTATAATGGTTCAGAGAAGTTCTCTCCAGACAACCGTTTCGCATTCTTCAGTTCTGGTGCCCTTGGCTGGATGATTTCCGAAGAGCCATTCATGAAGTATCTTCGTGAGCACAAGATTGTAGATATGATGAAACTCCGTGCATCTTATGGTGAGATAGGTGATGATAACGTAGGTGACCGCTTCCTCTATATGAGTCAGTGGGCATACGGTGGCAAGACCAATATGGGAACTACCGTGAGCGATAAGGAATCCATCTATACTTGGTATCGTGAGTCATCCGTAGGCAATGAGAACGTACACTGGGAGAAAGTGAAGAAGGTGAACTTCGGTCTTGATTATGGTTTCTTGGGCGGCTTGATTACAGGTGCAGTCGATTTCTTCCATGATACTCGTACCGACATTTTGGTTTTAGGCAATTCTCGCTCTATGCCATCTTATTTTGGTCAGACAGCTCCAGCTGCCAACTTGGGTAAGGTGACTACCAGTGGTTATGAGTTGGAAGTAAGGTTCAACAAGGTCTTTGCCAATAAGATGCGCCTTTGGGCAAACTTTAATATGACTCATGCTGTTAACAAGATCAAGGTGAAGGACGACCCAGAACTTCTTCCTTCTTACCGTAAGGCGGCAGGTCATTCCATCCGTCAGACCTATACCTATTTAAATAAGGGTATCCTTCAGAACTATGATGACGTATATGGTTCTCCAAAGATGGATTCCAATGATAGTCAGCGTCTTCCTGGAGATTACTACATCGTCGATTTCAATGGTGATGGCAAGATTGATAATGTGAACGACTGGATACCATACGGATATACACGTTCTCCTCAGAACACCTACAATGCCACCATCGGTTATGAGTACAAGGGCTTCAGCTGCTTCGCTCAGTTCTATGGTGTAACAAACGTGACCCGTGATGTAACCATGGTCAGCCTGTCAGACCCAATGCTTGCCAACGTTTACGATCAGGGTACCTGGTGGAGCGACAATCACAACAACTGCGATGTCATCACTCCACGTTTCAACTCCAAGCCAATGTCTACTGCGGCTTATTATGGTACTCAGTATCTTTGCGACGGTTCATACATCCGCCTGAAGAACGTAGAGATAGCCTATACTTGGAACGGCGGTTGGATCAAGAAGCTCGGTTTGAATAACCTCAAGGTTTACGTAAGTGGCAACAACCTCTGGCTCTGGACCCGAATGCCAGATGACCGTGAGTCAAACTTCTCTAGTGATGGTGGAGCTTATGGAGCTTACCCTACGATGAAGCGTGTAAACTTCGGTGTCAAGTTTAATCTTTAAACAAGTATAACAAATGAAACAAAATATAGTAAAATTTTTTTGTGCGCTGAGCCTCACTTGTGGTTTCGCCTCTTGTACCGATTACTTGGACAAGAGTCCTGACACAACTGTGAGTGCGGAGCAAGCGTTCAAGAACTTCACCAATTTCCAAGGTTATGTAGAGGAAATCTACAACTGTATTCCTAACAAGGAGTCAAACGGTTGGTGTACTACATTCAACTGGGGTGAAGATGAAATCATGAATACAGGAGCCGGCGATACTCATGTAACCGCCCACTTTGACTTGGGCGACTATCGTGATTGGTATAACAATCAGCAAAGTTTTTTGCATACGAACACCTTGAATCCTGCCAACGTTGGCACCCCAAACTTCAACCATTCTTTGGAACACGCTTGGTATTGCATTCGTAAGTGCAACATCGGTCTTGCCAATCTTGACCTGATGACAGATTGTACGCAGGAGGAGAAAAACTTCATCAAGGGACAGTTGCTTTTCTTCCGTGCTTGGTGGCATGAGGAGCTAATTGCATTCTTCGGTGGAATGCCATACGTAGATACTGTATTGGATGGTAGTCAAGTGTTGACCTTGCCTCGCCTCTCTTATCAAGAGTGCGCCTTGAAGTGTGCGGATGATTTCAGGGCAGCAGCCGACTTGCTGCCTAACGATTGGGATAAGACTACCATCGGTAAGAAAACTTTGGGCAAGAATGATTTCCGAATCACCAAGGTTTGTGCTTTGGGCTATCTTGGCAAGGTGCTCTTGTGGGCTGCTTCTCCATTGAATAATTTGGGTAAGGCAGAAAAGGGTGCTTCCAAGAATGGTGATACCTATAAATATAATGTAGATTTGGCTGCCAAGGCTGCTGATGCTTTGGCTGAGGCTATCAGTGAAGTGAACGCTGGCAAAACTCCATACGCTTTGGCTGAATATGATTATGAGAATATCTACGACCATAAGGCTTCTGCCAGTTCAAGCACCAATTTCTCTGATATATTCCGTGATACAGGACATGGCTTTAGAATGCCGGGTTCCACAGAGGCGATATTGCGAGGCCCTTATGTAGGTTCTGTAGATTGTTCATCATGGCAATTTGCTCATACTTATGGGCCTAAGGCTGGAGGCCTGATAGAGGGTGATAACGTGATTCATCAGCCTACGGCTAACTATGTGAACTATTATGGAATGGCAAATGGTCTTCCACTGAATGACCCAGATTCTGGCTTTGACCCTACTCATCCATTCAAGGATCGTGACCCTCGTTTCTATCATGACATTATGTTTGATGGATTCCAGTTTATTAGTACTTCTCCTAAAGAAGAGCATAAGCCTTATAAATATCTGGAATTATATACAGGTGGTAATCTTCGGTTGTCAGATGTTGGTTCTCGCACAGGTTATTTTTGCCAGAAATTAGTGCCTCATCAGTGTAATAAGGAAGATAACATGGATGCATATTCTTCAGCTTTGCGTCTGTATTTGCCTTATTTGCGTCTTGCAGACATCTATTTAATGTATGCTGAGGCAGGTGCGGCTGCAGGAGGTGCCAACTATAAGAGTTCTAAGGTTAATCTTACGGCTGTCGATGCCATTAATGTACTTCGCGACCGTGTGGGTGCTGGTCATGTGGCAGATAAGTTTGTGGGTAATCAGAACAAGTTTATGGATGAGGTTCGTCGTGAGCGTGCCGTAGAACTTGCTTTCGAGGGCTTCCGTTGGAACGACTTGCAGCGCTGGTTGCTTCTCACCGAATATCCATACAATATCAAGACATCACAGGAGTTCAAGCGTGTAGGCAACTTCGACTTTACCAAGAATGATCCACGTGATGCCGAGGTGACAGGATGGAGCGAGAAGACCATCTTGACCCGCGACTTCTCAGAGAAACACTATCTCTTGCCACTCAAGGAAAGCGATGTTTATCTGTATCCAGAGTTCGGTCAGAATCCTGGATGGTAATCACCCGGAGATGTGATATATAAAAGCATAAACTTAGAAATAATCATATTATATATGAAAAATAATAAGAAAACAATATACTCTGCTCTGACAGTGGTTACGGCACTTCTGGCACAGTTGCCTGCTTCGGCTCAGGAATCTGCTGATAGCGCAATGGTCAACGTGGCGTTCAAGAAGGCATACCAGAGCGATGTGCTCGGTGGTGTGAGCACCGTCAACGTCAGAGAATTGACAGAGAAAAACTATAATACCTACAGCCTTGACAACATGCAGGGTTATGTATCCGGTTATAATGGCAATGGTATGTGGGGTTATTCCAATGCACTCGTCCTCATCGACGGTGTGCCACGTGATGCTAATAACGTTCGCCCAGACGAGATTGAGGATATCTCTTTCCTGAAGGGTGCCCAGGCTACAGTGCTCTATGGCAGCAAGGCTGCCAATGGCGTGATTCTCATTACCACCAAGCGTGGTAAGGTTAACGATGGCTTGTCGGTAAAGGTGAACGCCAACACGGGTTGGAACGTAGCTAAGGCTTTCCCTGAGTATCTCGGTTCGGCTGAGTACATGACTCTCTACAACGAGGCTTTCCTCAATGATGGCGGTGCCGAAAATAACCTGCCATATTCTGCAGAGACCATCTACAACTATGCATCTGGCAAGAATCCATATCGCTATCCTAGCGTTGACTTCTATTCTTCTGATTACATCAAGAAGGCGTTCAACCGCTCGGAGGTTTCTGCCGAAATAGAAGGCGGCAACCAGAAGGCACGCTTCTATGCCAATGTGAGTTACTATCGCAACGGTGACAACTTGAACTTCGGCGAGGCTAAGAAGAACTATACTGACCGATTCAATGTAAGAGGTAATGTGGATTTCGCCTTGAGCAGTACCATCAATGCCTACGTGAATGCAAATGCCACTTACTATAGCTCTAAGGCGGCTAACAATAAAGGCTACTGGGAGCAGGCTCGCACCTTCCGTCCTAATCGTGTGGCTCCGCTAATACCTGTAGATATGATTGACCCTAGTGCCAAGTCGGCGCTGACTATGATTGGAGCTACCAGCAATATCATTGATGGCAAGTACTTCCTGGGTGGTTCTTCTACTGACCTCACCAACGTGTTCGGCGACATCTATGCTTCGGGTACCAATGTCTATCACAGCCGTCAGTTCCAGTTTGATGCAGGTTTGAACTTCGACCTCTCTTCTGTACTCAAAGGCTTGAGCTTCCATACCATGGTAGCCATCGACTATGCTACGGCATACTCAACATCGTTCAACAATACCTACGCCACCTTCCAGCCTACATGGGCTAACTACAACGGCAAGGATGTTATCGTAGGTTTGAACAACAATGGTACGGTTGATAAGAAATCGGGTGCTCAGAATATCTCTGGTTCTACCGATAACCAGACCATCGCATTCAATGCGCACTTCGATTACAACCGCACCTTCAACGATGTACACAACGTAAGCGCCATGCTGGTTGCCAACGGTTACCAGCAGAGTAAGTCAGGAGAATATCATAAGGTGAGCAACGCCAACATGGGCTTGCAGCTCTCTTATAACTATGATCATAAGTATTATGCCGATTTCGCTTTGGCTACACCATGGTCTGCCAAGTTACCATCAGCCAAGCGATTGGGTGTATCTCCATCTGCCACTCTGGGCTGGCGCCTCTCTAAGGAGAAGTTTATGGAGAATTCATTCTTCGATGATCTGACTCTCAGCGCAAGCTATACTGATATGAAGACCGACCTGGGTATCGATGATTACTACATGTATCTCGGAACCTATCAGAGTGGTGGCTGGTGGGATTGGAATGGTGGTTCTGGTCACTCTGCTGTGCAGTCTAAGCGTGGTAGCAATGACGATTTCGGCTACCTGCACCGCAAGGAAATTTCTGCTACGGTTCATGCAGAGGTGCTCAACAAGTCTTTGAGCTTCGATGCATCTTACTTCCTTTCTAAGTGGACCAACGGAATCCTGCAGGCTCGCAACCAGGTGCCTAGCTATCTGTTCAGCTACTATCCAGAGTCTTCTTTTGTTCCTTACATTAATTTTAATGAGGACAAGCGCAGCGGTTTCGACTTTGCTGTGAACTATAAGAAGCAGTTGGGTGATTTCGGTTTTGGCGTAGGAGCCAACGTAACTTATTACACCACCGAGGCAACCAAGCGAGATGATTCGCAGTATGCTGATACCTATCAGTATCGCCAGGGTCAGCCACTCGATGCCATCTGGGGTTATGAGTGCCTGGGCTTCTTCCAGGATGAGGATGATATCAAGAATTCTCCAACCCAGATTATCGGCGGAACCATCCGTCCGGGTGATCTGAAGTACAAGGATCAGAACGGCGACAACGTCATCGACAGCAAGGACCAGGTTTATCTGGGCAAGGGCGGCTGGTATGGAACTCCTACCACCATCGGTATGAACCTCACCTTGAAGTATAAAGGCTTCACCCTCTTCATGCTCGGCACAGGAAACTTCGGTGCTCACGCCGTGAAGAATTCTACCTACTTCTGGGTAGGTGGTAGTGCCAAATATACAGCAGAGATGCGAGGCAGATGGACCAAGGAGACTGCTGCAACTGCAACTTATCCACGTCTGACCACAGAGGCTGGTACGAACAACTATCAGACATCAGATTTCTGGATGTACTCTACCGACCGCATCGACCTTCAGAAGGTGCAGTTGAGCTACGACTTCCCTAAGGCGATGTTCATGAAGAGTTTCGTACGCGGACTTCAGCTCTTTGTCAACGGCAATAGTCTGCTCACCATAGCCAAGGAGCGCAAGCTCATGGAGATGAATGTTAACAATTCAGGTTCGGCACCATTGAACCGCTTCTATAGCATCGGTGCTAAGGTTTCATTCTAGAATCAATTAAAGAATTAAAATTATGAAATTATCAAGATTATTATTGATAAGCGCAGTCCTAATCTCGTTCACATCTTGTGATGACTTGTTTGAGCCTGCCTTGGAAAATAACCAAGATATCAGCCAAATGTACAAAGACCCAACTTTTGCACGTGGTCTTCTTGACAACGCTTACTTGGCTTTGCCGTATAGTGAGAGTCCATCTACTGATGCTACTGATGCTGCCACCGATGATGCAGTTATCAACCAGAACGGTGATAATTACAAGAAGATGGCTACTGGTTCTTGGGCTGCGAATATGAACCCGGTTTCACAGTGGGATGGACGTTATCATGCCATCCAGTACTGTAACCTGATGTTGGAAAACTGCGATAAAGTAGAGTGGGCTTACTCTAGTAAAGTACTCAACCAAATGTTTTGTGACAATTACAAAGGTAACGCTTATGCACTTCGTGGCTTGCACATGTTCTATCTGCTCCGTGCTCATGCAGGTATGGTAGATGGACAGCTGATGGGTGTGCCTATCCATCTCTCATCTGAGAATTCAAAGTCTGATTTCAACTTGCCTCGTAATACTTTTAAGGAGTGTGTCGATCAGATTATGTCTGATTTCGATGAGGCTTTGAAGTATCTTCCTGAGCAATATGTGGATGTTGATGAAAATGGTGTGCCAGCTAAGTATGTACAGCTGGGCGCAACCAATGATACTTACAATCATGCCTTGGGTTCAATCCATCGTGGTAAGATTGACGGTCGCATCATCTCAGCTTTCAAGGCTCAGCTCGCCATCATGGCAGCTTCACCTGCATACGCCTCAGCCAATGTGATGAGTTATGAGGATGCTGCTAAATATGCAGCCGACTGCTTACAGAAGTTCGGCGGTTTGGATGCCATTGATCCTAATGGATGGAATTGGTTTGCCAATACCAAGATGATAGATAACTTAGGGGCAACTTCTGACAACCCTAAGGAAATCATTTGGCGTGCTAATGTTTCTAAAAGTCATTCTTTGGAGAGTGATAACTATCCTCCTTCGCTCTTTGGTAGTGGTAAAATCAATCCTACCCAAAATCTGGTGGATGCTTTCCCTATGGCTAATGGTTATCCTATCAGTGATCCAAATTCTGAATATGATGCTAAAGATCCATACGCTAATCGAGATCCTCGTCTGAAGGCTTATATCCTCTGCAATGGCGACAAAATTGGTGCAACGGATGGTGTGGTTAACACTGCTGCGGACTCTAAGACTATTGATGGATTGAATAGGGAGAATGGTAAGTCTACCAAGACGGGTTACTATATGCGTAAGTTGCTTCGCTCTGATGTCAACCTGAATCCTTCTAGTACAACCGATATGATGCATTTAACAGCTCGTATCCGTACTACGGAAATCTTGCTCGACTATGCTGAGGCTGCCAATGAGGCTCAGGGCCCTAAGGCTAATGTGGGCGGTGCCAACTATTCTGCCTACGATGTGATCAAGGCAATCCGTGAGCGTGCCGGACTTGGTGAGTTTGGAGAGGATCCATACTTGGAGGAGTGCGCACAGAGCAAGGACAAGATGCGTGAGCTGATCCGCAACGAGCGCCGCCTGGAGCTTTGCTTTGAGAACCATCGTTTCTGGGATTTGCGCCGCTGGAAGGCTAACCTCAATGAGGCTGCCAAGGGTATCAATATCACGACAGATGCCACAACAGGCGAATACATCTACAAGACTTTCGACGCTGAGGAGCGCAAGTATTCAGACTATATGTACTATGGTCCTATCCCATACTCTGAGATTCTGAAATACAGCAACCTCAAGCAGAACGAGGGTTGGAAATAATAAACGACTAATATTATAAATAAAGACTAATGATTATGAAACGATATATCAAAATGGTGGCAGCCCTTCTGGGATTGATGGCTTCTTTCACGGCATGTGAGAATGGAGACCAGACTTTCGATGATTACGAGGGTGGAACCACTGTCATGTTCGTTTATCAGAGTCCGGTTCGTACCATCGTCTTGGGCGATGATGAATACGATACATCTATTGATAAAGAGCATAAATGCAAGATCAAGGCAACTTTTGCCGGATCATATAATGGAAGAAAAGGTTATGTGAACGTAGCTGTGGATAACAGTCTGTGCGATCATCTTACTTTCGCCGATGGTACTCCTGTAAAGGCAATGCCTGCAGAATATTACTCTCTTTCTACCAACAAACTCGATTTCAAGGGTGGAATGACGGGTGAGACAGTAGTGCAGCTGACTGATGCTTTCTTCAATGACCCTGATGCCGTGAAGAATACCTACGTGATTCCTCTGGCGATGACCGATCAGCAGGGCTTCGACAGAATCTCTGCCGGTACTCTGAAAGAAGGTGCTACAGGCTCCCGTACCAATGCAGCCATCTGGGAAACAGCTCCTAAGGATTACGTGATGTACTGCGTGAAGTATCAGAACAAGTATAGTGGCTGGTGGTTGACCAATCATAATACAAGTACCGACAACATCGAGAAGGCTTCACAGGTTCAGATTACTACCCGCACCCTGAACAGCTCTGTTTATTCAGTAGAGTTCCAGGAGGGTAGTACCATCTACAAGGCAGACCTCCTGCTCACCTTCGATGCCAACGAGAAGTGTACCATCACTTCGCTTACAGATGGTGTTACGGCTACAGGTTCTGGTTCTTGGGCTGACGATGGTATCCATTCGTGGAATAACAAGGATCGTGACCTGATGGAACTCAACGCCGAAATCACCTTCGCTGATGGTGTAAAGAAGAGTTTGAATGAGAAACTCGTCTGGTGGCGTAGTGGAGTAACTTCTGAGGAGTTCTCATATACCTATAACAATTAATGATCGTATAAGTTATGAAAAGACAAATAATAATATCTGCATTTGGGGCCATGCTTTTGGCCTCATGTGCAGACCACTTCGACCAGAATTTCGAGACCGTACGTCCTGAAAAGGAAGCGCAGTATGGTTATCTGGAGCAGTATGATGCCTTGAAGGAATACATCAAGAATCATCCAAACTTCCACCTCGGAATCGGAACTACTGTAGATGAATATAACAAGCAGGAGCTGGTGTATGCCTTGACCAACAGCAACTTCAACGAAACTGTAGCCGGCAACGCCATGAAGATGTCTTCTTGTGTGGCAGCTGATGGTAGCATGGATTTTGATAAAGTTACTACCTATGTGAAGAATGCCACCGATGCAGGCCTTTCTGTTTATGGTCATACCTTGGCTTGGCATTCCCAGCAGCCTAACAAGTATCTGAACGGGCTGATTGCAGATAAGGAGTTACCTCCTTCTTCTAATGTCACACGTTGCTTGGTCATTAAGAATGAAAAAGCTGGTGGTCATTGGGATGCTCAATTATATTTCCCTGCTCAGTTATCTCAAGGGAAAAAGTATGTCTTCACAATGAATGCAAAAGCTTCTGCTCCTTTTGACTTAATTCTATGGGGAGCTCCAGGTGATGCAGGTTTAGGTTCGATTTCAGTAGGTACTCAATGGAATGAATATACCGTTGAATTTACTCCGCCAGCCAATTATGAGAACTTTGTTTTTGCTGCAGGTAAACTGGGCGGTGAACTGGACCTCAAGTCTTTGAGTCTTTGTGAAGAAGGTTCTACCAATAATTTGATCGTAAATGGTGACATAAAAGGAGATGAAGTTCCTTGTAATAAACCATATTCTTGGCATTCTGTAACTACAGAAATTAAAGAAGTGGCCGAAAGTCAAGTGGTTGAAATCCCTGTAAGTGTTGGGCATCTTACCTTTGATGATGGTCAGAACCTCGGCGGATGGGGTATGGATAATGCTCCAAAGATTGTCAATGGTGTTTGTGAAGTTGGTAACAATGCAGCCAAGGCAAATGCCTGGAATGCACAGATTAACTATGAGCCAGGTTTCACTTTCGAGAATGGTAAAACCTATCACTTGAAGATGAAAATCAAGGGTTCTGTAGCTGGTGAATTGGGTGCTGGATTCCAGAATCCTGACGGATACAAAGGATGTGGTGATTTCCCTACCATCAAGGTTACAACTGATTGGAAGGAAGTGGATGTATCTACTACTTGTAGTGGTGACAATGCCTTGCGCTTGCTGCTGAATATAGGTAAGTATGCTGGTACCCTTTATATTGATGACTTTGAAGTTTACTACACGAAGTCTTCAAATACCATTCCTCTAACTGATGAGGAGAAGAAGAACATTCTTACCCCTGTTATGCAGAACTGGATTTATGCCATGATGGAAGCTACCGAGGGTAAGGTAAAGGCTTGGGATGTAGTGAACGAGGCTATCTCGGGTACTGATAAGGATGGAGATGGTTTCTACGATCTGCAGTCTGCTACACGTGGTATTGTTTCTGAAGCTGATGCCAAGAGCAATTTCTACTGGCAGGATTATCTGGGTGACCTCGATTATGTTCGCACTGCTGTAGCTGCGGCTCGCAAGGGCTTTGCTGATGTTGGTGGCAATCCTGAGGAGTTGAAACTCTTCATCAACGATTATAACCTCGAAACTGCTTACGACCAGAACAAGAAGCTCAAGAGCTTGATTCACTGGATTGGTGAGTGGGAGAAGGACGGCGTTACCAAGATTGATGGTATCGGCAGTCAGATGCACGTTTCTTGCAGCATGAATCCTGATGAGCAGAAAAGAAGAGAGGAAGCTTACGTGAACATGCTCAACCTGATGGTTGCTTCTGGTAAGTTGGTTCGTATCTCTGAGTTGGATATGGGCTTGGATGATGAGAACGGCAACTCTGTAAATACTACTGATATGACCGAGGAACAGCACCAGGCAATGCGTGCTTACTACGAGTTTATCGTCAAGAAGTATCTTGAGATTGTTCCTGAGAATCAGCAGTGGGGTATCTGCCAGTGGTGTGCTACTGACAGTCCTGCCAATAGTGGTTGGCGTGCTGGTAAGCCAGTAGGCCTCTGGGATTTGGATTACTATCGCAAGCACACCTATGGTGGCTTTGCAGCAGGTCTTGGCGCTCCAGAATATTGGAACAACGCCAAGTAAATACTCTAAAAGACATTAGTTTTAGGTTTATCATACAAAGATTAACCGAAAAAAGATGTTAGTCGTTAAGGTTGGCTGTGTTGTGATGACACGGTCAACCTTTTTGCGTTTTTTTAATGATGAAAATATTCTCTTTCTCCTATGTGTCATTCTTGAAAGAGATTGTCTAGTGTGACTTCGCTGTTTGTAAGCGGCTCCGCGTTTATACCTTGCCCTTTATCGTAAAAGTTCTTACCTTTGCACCATAATTTTAAAAGCAACGAAATTATGAGAGCAACAGAACGTTATGAGAGGGCATGGAATGCCTTCCAGATTCATTTGAATCATAATCCAAAAGCCAGTTTGATTCCTTTTTTAAAGGAACGGCATGTAAACCATCGCTCGATGCATAGATGGATGTCAGAGAAAGGTTATTCTGTTAGGTTAGCCAAACAGCAGATTCGTCTGCTTCAGGCCGAAGCCCGTAAGGAATGTTCCGAGGCAATAGCCAAGGACACTGGGATGATGTTCCTTCCCATGGAAATACCATCCGAACCCGTCTGTCCAGAGAACTATCTTTTTGGCATAACCCTAACCTTCCCAAATGGAACGATAGTCACCATCAAGAAAGGTAGCGCCAAATCTGTCATGCATCTGATGAAACTTTATGAAAAGGAGGATATGCTATGTTTGGACTAAACGAAAATACCCAGTATTACGTCTGCCAGCGATATGTCCGAATGAACATGGGCATAAATGGCCTGTACCAGATTGTGAGGACGGAGATGGAGCTGCCGCCACTCGGTGGTGCCGTCTTCATCTTCTTCTCAAAGAACCGCCAGCAGGTAAAAATGCTCAAATGGGATGGCGACGGTTTCCTGCTGTATCAGAAGCGACTGGAGCGAGGAACCTTTGAATTACCATTCTTTGATCCCCAAAGCAAACAATGCAAAATGCCTTATAAGACGCTATCTGCCATCATGAGCGGAATTTGCCTGAAAAGTATGAGATATAGAAAACGGCTTAATCTGTAGGTGTGTAAGGTTGCGTTTAATAGGTTGTATATCAGTAAGATAGTAAAAATAAATATCTGAAAATCCTTGCATATCTCGATATTTTTTCGTACCTTTGCACTATGAAAAAGGACGAAATTATAGAACTTCTAAAGGAGCAACTAAGAGTTGCTAATGATACAGTGAGTTCGTTGACTACACAGGTCAACGAACTCATTGAACGTATAAAGTCATTAGAAGAACT
>OQVR01000342.1_pt1 | contig 20605 bp, 17 predicted proteins | sample 1691521 | NCBI WGS metagenome assembly OQVR01 (sample SAMN03418256, study PRJEB22391) | human gut metagenome | biome: human-gut; feature: organic feature; material: feces | host: Homo sapiens | place: Tanzania | collected 2013-01
ATACCTATTTAAAATAAAATGAGGAACTCTTGCGAGCCCCTCATTCCACTGAACGGTGCAAAATTACGAATATTTTTGAGAATATCCAAAGATTTCCCCGTTTTTTTCTTCATAACCTGCGCATTTTTAGGTAATTGTGCAGGATTTTGCACTTATTTCTTTGCCGGACGCAGTATTTTGCTGTATTCTTCTGGTGAATTCAGCAACTTTACAGCCTCCTTAATCTGCTTGTCATAACGCAGAGAGTTCTGGATGGCACCAGCCTGGAAATAATAGGCTGCAACAATCTCATTTTCCAACAGTTGCTTGATATACTCCTTGTTGTAATCCAGGTCTTTCGCCACATTGTGGCTCAGCTTCTTCTTCAAAGCCTCAAACTCCGGTTTGGCATCGTCGTAATATCCCTCGAACTTGGCGAGTTTCTCCAAATCTTTCAGATACTTCTCGGTCTCTCGGTCGTACTTGAAATCCGCCTTCAGCACTCTTGCCTTGAACTCATCGTAATCGGCATCGGTAAGGGCGAAATCCTTGGCTGGGGCGATGGTAGGATGCTTGGCGATGTAATCCACCTCGTAGTTGAGCATCACCTCGTTGCTGTCTCTTGCGCCCGCCAGATAGAAGGCGATGTTAGGAAGCGAATCCGGCTTTACCTCCACATCCGGCTTCACGCCGCCGCCATCACGCACCTCTCTGCCATTGGCGGTATAGAACACCTTGGTCAGCGAATCAGGCACGTGCTCCACGTAGCCTCCCTTGGCATGCTTGTAGTTGAGCGCCTGCACGCATCTACCGCTCGGAATATAGTATTTGGCTGTGGTCAGCTTCATCTGTCCGTTGTAAGGCAGATCCATCGTGGTCTGCACCAATCCCTTTCCATACGTGCGCGTACCTAATATAATAGCTCGGTCATAATCCTGCAGACTGCCGCTCATAATCTCGCTGGCGCTGGCTGAATTGCCATTCACGAGCACCACCATCGGCATTACGGAGTCTACAGGCTCCACGCTAGTCTTGTATTCCTTGTTGGAACGCTGCAGCTTGCCCTGCATCTTCAGCACGGTCTTTCCCTTAGGCAGGAACATGTTGATGATGCTCACCGCCTCGCTCACCGAACCGCCGCCATTGTTGCGGAGGTCGAACACCAAGCCCTTGGCACCCTGTTTTTTCAGGTCGATGAATGCACGGCGCACGTCCTTGGCGCAATTGTCGGTGAAGGAATTGAAGTTGATGTATCCGAATCCGCCCTCCAGCATACCGTAATATGGGAGGAATGGCATCTGGATGGTACGGCGGGTTATCTTCATCTTCAGAGTCTTGCCCGTACTTGGCCGTTTCACCTTAATGATAAAGGATGTACCCGGGTCACCACGAAGATGATCGCTCACATAAGCCACGTCCTTATTGGTCATATCCTCATTGTCGATGCTGAGGATGATGTCTCCCTTCTTCAATCCCACTTCGGCAGCAGGCATATTCTCGTAAGGTTCGCTGATGCAGACACGCTGCAACTGGAAATTGTAGCGCACCACGGCACCCACACCGGCATATTTGCCGGTGAGCATATTCTTCAGTTCGTTGACTTTCTCCTCTGGATAGTAAGTGGTATAAGGGTCCAGGCTACCCAACATAGCCTTGATACCATTGCCCACCACCTCTTGGGCATCGAGCGTATCCACGTACATGAGGTCGAGATTCTTATAGATGGAGTTGAATATATCCATATTCTTCGCCGTCTTGAAATCGTGATCTCTATCTATCTGTGCAAAAGCAGGTGCTGCGAGCAGCACCATGAGCAACGAAATCAATACTTTTTTCATGCTTATCTTTATCATCATTAATTATTTCTCATTTCTTTCTCCCCATCATCGGCTTAGAGGATAATCCGAGCGGGGTTGTAATTCGCCCACAAAATTACTCATTTCTTTGCTAAAACTACCATTTTTAGTCTAAAAAAGTGGCTCTAAGCCCCCAAAAATGCACTTTTTTGAAGAAAAAGCAAAAAAAGTTGGGGAAAAATTTGGCAGAATGGAGAAAAGTTAGTACTTTTGCACACGCAAATAAGGAACGTCATGTTTCTGCAATGCAAAAATGCTTCAATAGCTCAGTTGGTTAGAGCACCTGACTGTTAATCAGGGGGTCGTTGGTTCAAGCCCATCTTGAAGCGCAAATTGCCAAGCCTTACAAGTTTCAAACTTGTGAGGCTTTTTTTATTTATTTTTTTTCGTACCTTTGCACCCTCAAAAGCTGTAATAAAGAGTAATAATGAGAAATAGATTGAATTCAGCACAAAAACAACACTACTACCGCGAACTTCTTAGCATAGGTATTCCCATCATTATCGGACTGCTCGGAACCATCGTCCTTGGTTTCGCCGATACTCTCATGATTGGTCATCATAGCACAGAGGAGTTGGCAGCAGCAGGATTGGTGAACAATATTTTCACCCTTGTATTGGTCTCTTATATGGGCTTTTCATACGGACTAACCCCTATTATCGGTCGCCTGTATGGTATGGAAAAGACAAACGAGATAGGTAGCAAGGTGCGCAACTCGCTCTTTGCCAACATCATCGTGGGATTGATATTCACCTTGGCAATGGTGATACTTTATTTCAATCTTGGTAATATCGGTCAGCCTGAGGAGTTGCTCAGCCTTATACGCCCTTATTTCATCATCAACCTCGTTTCGATATTGTTTGTCGGCATATTCAATACCGCAAAGCAATTCTTAGATGGTATCGCTAATACAAAGGTTGCTATGTGGGTGATGATATTTGGTAATGTGGTAAACATATTCGGCAACTGGCTGCTGATATATGGTGTTGGTCCATTCCCTGAGTTAGGCTTGGCTGGAGCAGGTATTTCTACCACAGGTAGCCGCATTCTTATGGCGCTGATAATGGTTGGTGTGCTTCTTTTCAAGAAAGAGTTCAAACAATATGGTCGCGACATCATTAATAGCAGCATCACCAAAGACGACTTCAAGGAGATGAACCGCCTTGGATGGCCTGTGGCATTGCAGTTGGCGATGGAATCGGCTGCTTTTACGCTAAGCTGTGTGATGGTAGGCTGGCTCGGCACCATTCCTTTGGCTGCCCACCAGATAATGATTACAATCTCGCAGTTGTTCTACCTCGTATTGTCGGGAATGGCTGCAGCAATAGCCATTCGCATAAGCCACTTCGTGGGTCAGAAAGACTATGCAGCGGTAAAGAGAAACGCCTACGACGGTTGGCGAATAAATATAATGTTATCGCTATTGCTTGGCATACCTGTAGTATTATTCCGCCATCAAATGGGCGGTTTGTTTACCGACAACGTAGAGGTTCAGCAATATGTTTCGGTATTGATAATACTGTTGATGGTCTACCAGTTTGGCGACGGCTTGCAATATTCTTTTGCCAATGCGCTGCGTGGCATAGCCTGCGTAAAACCAATGGTTACATACGCTTTCGTAGCCTACTTCGTAATCTCGCTACCTATGGGCTACACTTTAGGTTTCCCATGTGGCTTAGACATCATAGGCATCTGGCTTGCATTCCCTGTGGGACTAACCATTGCCGGCTACCTATTCTGGCGCAGATTCATCAAAGAGGTGGATAAATTAGAGGCTAACAAAACTGCAAATGCTTAGTATATAAATAGCGCTTAACAGGTAGTTAAACAATTAATATATTTGTTAGCAAACAAACGGACATTTGGCAGAAAGCAAAAATACGTTTGATAGAAAGCATAGATAGATTTGCCAGAAAGCATAGATTGCTCGAAGCTTACTTTCGAAAGCAAACAAAGGCAGTTAAGTTATTGAAGTTAAGCCACTTACAACATCATCGCACCTATCTTTGCCGAATTCGGTAAAAAAGACTCGTTTTTAAAGGCGAATATTAAGAAAAACCATAACAATTATATAACGGCAAAAGCTCTTGCAGGCATGATGCCTGCAAGAGCTTTTATTGTTTATAGATTATTTTGTTGTTTATAGATTATTAAGCTTTATACTCTTCTATCAGTAGTATGCGTGAGGCTAAATGTAGAACCACAGTCAGAACAAGTAAGGTGCTCATTAACCGATGAAACCACACGATGTTCGCGATTTGTTTCCGTTCGTGATATCTCTTTACCACCTTTAGTGGTGACATTATACGTAACGTTGTCATAATACGATTTACCGCCATCAACCCAGTTGGTAGTATCAAGAGTATACATATGATGGCAACTTGGACAACGATTATAGTTTATCCATGTATTCCATTGCAACCATTGCCAATACAAGTAGCCGATTAGCATTATTGTAACAAACCAAGGCAAACCACCTGTAAATACATATAGCAACTCACCACCAAAGAGCAATGCAAGGAACATAAGAAGCTTATACAAAGGATTAGGCAACACATATACATAACCCAAGAACGACATAAGAGTTGGCAATACAAGCAGCAAGCAATGAATAAATAATAGGAATAGGGCAAGAACTATGAGTCCGCCTACTATTACAACTACATATTGCAACCACATTGGCATACTAAAGTCGCCAATATTCTCACTAATCCATTCTGCCACAGCACTTCGTTTTTCGCCTTTAATATCAGAAATGGTATTATATCCGGAAGGATCTGTAATACTCTCAGAACGATACTTTACGCACAAAGGATTGCCTTGGATAGCATCAACAAAAGGTAGATGGCTCATTATAAAGCCCATATCTTCAGGCTCAGAATATTCTATATTGGATACGATGCCATCAGTATATGTTACAGCAAACTTCTGATATACTTTACCTGCCTCAGCATCCTGCACAGCCAAAGGATAAAGAGCAGTAACTACATTACCCTTTACGGTTTGAGCCAAAGCGTAGCCAAACCACTCTTTACCAATTTCTTCTTTAGTTGTTTTACCCTTCACTATATTATTTTTCACCCATTTCACCGTAACAGGCGAAGGTGCTGCACAATTATATACAGGCAAACCCATAGCCTGGACTGGGAAGAAATCGCCAACTCTGAAATCGTCGATGGTATTACCTTTTGCTCGTGCTACAACCTTATAAACAGATTGTATTGATTTCAACATAAATGTATCACCAACCTCTGCCATATCTTTTTTCCATCGAAGAGACAAAACAGAATCACCAACAACATCCATAGCTACATATCCACGAGTGCCATCAGCAAGTTCCACCTGATAGCAACCCTGGTAGCGACTATATGCCAAGAGCTTTATAGCTTCACCTTTCTTAATTGTAGCAATACTGTTACCGACCTTTGTGGAAGAGTTGTTTTTATCCACAGGCAAAGTTGGATAATCATAGATGGTAGCCGACTTCTGGGCTATGCGCTCTACTGGAGTAAAATCGGTAATCTTAGATTTTGTCACACCTGTGAATGTCAAAATAGGCAAAATGGCTATCAGCAACACCAGTCCAACAAACCATTTATCAATTACAGCCATACCGGCTCCTGTACTGTCTAAGGCGAAATGCTTTATTTCACTAAATGTTATCGATAAGATATCCATTAGCGGAGCGCCTTTTTTATAGTTTTTTCCCATAATAAAATTGAGTAGGTTAGAATGAATATAATTATTGATTATACTATAGGCAAGGATATTCCATTTATCTTTTGATATATGTCGAGGGCGTAGACGTCAGTCATACCGCTAACATAGTCGATTACAGCCATGATGCGAGTCTCGAGGTCAGGACTATTAATCTCATACTGGCTGCTGAAACGACGAATGAGCTGTTTGGAATGGAAACGAGTAGGATTAACGGCAGCATCGGTAAGGGTGTCCATAAGGGTATCCATAATCTTGTAACCGCTAAGCTCGATGTCCAAAACAGGCTTACTGCAATAAATTCGCTTGAAGCTAACTTCCGTGCAATGCTCATAAGCAGCCTTGGCAATAGGCTCAACATGCGAGATTAGTGAACCCTCGAAGGTTCCATTAAGGATTTCTTCCTCATGTTCGCAGAACACTCTTACACATTCAGCTTCAAGTTTGCCAATAGCTCGGGCACGCATATATACCACTTGCTCGTTGCGATCGGTGATTCCTTCATCATCGATGCGCTTAAGCATCTGTTCCCTTGACTCCTCGTCAAAGAAACCAAGAAGCAATTCGCTCGTTTCTTCAAAGGTATTAATCTTCAGCTTATAAGCATCCTCGATATCCATTATCTCATAGCAGATATCATCGGCAGCCTCTACAAGATATACTAAAGGATGACGTGCATACATGAGTGGTTCGCCAGGCTTCGACTTGCAAATAATTCCCAATTCATCGGCAATTTTGCAATATATAGGTTCCTCTGTGGCAAAGAAGCCAAACTTACCATGGTCGCCAGCAGCGGAACTTGCAAAAGGATATTTCACTATACTTGCCAACATGGAATATGTCATGGCAAAGCCACCCTCACGACGACCGTTGAATCTATGAGCGAGAATACGTAGAGCGTTGGCATTACCCTCGAAATGTGTAATATCATCCCAAAAGCGCGATGAAACCATCGATTTCAACGCTTTGCCATTACCCTCAGAGAAGAAAGCCTGAATAGCCTTTTCGCCACTATGGCCAAAAGGAGGATTGCCAAGGTCATGGGCAAGACATGCAGCCGACACTATGGTGCCAATCTCTTGGAATAGAGTATCGCGCAATTCTGGATGGCGCTTGGTAAGGATATGGCATACGTCATTACCCAACGACATACCTACCGACGCCACCTCGAGCGAGTGTGTGAGTCGGTTGTGAACAAAGATGCTGCCAGGCAAAGGAAACACCTGAGTTTTGTTTTGTAGACGGCGGAAAGGAGTAGAGAATATCAAACGGTCGTAGTCGCGTTTAAATTCTGTACGATCGTCGTCGCGTTGCAAATGGCGATGTTCTTGGCCAAGTCGCTTGTTGGATAGTAATTGTTTCCAGTTCATCATATGGCAAAATTAATGGAAAAGAATGGAATAGCAAAACAAATAATAATATTTGTTCTGATATTAATGAGCGCAACGCACTTTTTGCAAAGCACATCGCTCTTTTTACAATAAGTACTAATAAATATAAAGAAGTCATTGGGTTATCATTTTTTTTTGCTACTTTTGCACCTTATAATATATAAGAAAACGGCGAAGCTCTAAAGCAAGCCCATTTTTCAATTAGTAATACACAATCAGCAATGACCAACATCAGAATCATCAACAAGAGCCACCACCCTCTGCCAGCCTATGCTACCGAGCAGAGTGCAGGCATGGACTTGCGTGCCAACATCGAAGAGCCTATAGTATTGAAACCTATGGAGAGAAGACTCATTCCTACTGGATTGTATATGGCTTTGCCACAAGGCTTTGAGGCACAGATTCGCCCTCGTAGCGGATTGGCATTCAAGAAAGGTATCACAGTATTGAATAGCCCTGGCACAATAGACTCTGACTATCGTGGTGAGTTGATGGTGCTTCTTATCAACTTGTCGACTGCAGAATTCATCGTAAACGACGGCGAGCGCATAGCACAGATGGTGATAGCACGCCATGAGGTTGCTGAGTTCCAGGTAGTTGAAGAACTCGACGACACCGAGCGTGGTGCTGGTGGATACGGACATACAGGAGTGAAATAATGCAGTTGAAAGGTATTATAACTCTTTTAGCAGTTCTCTTCATGTTGCCTCTGAGCATAGATGCAAAGAAAGAGAACAATGGTGGCGACGGCTCTACAGACCGACGCTACCAATACTTTTTTATTGAGGCTATGCGACAGCAGAGCATGGGCAACTATGCTTCTGCATTCGAATTATTGTCTCACGCCAAGGATATAGATGGCAATAAGCCTGAGGTTTACTACTATCTTGCTATGTATCTCGCACAGATGGAGAAAGACTCTTTGGCTCTTACTTCGTTAGAGAAAGCGGTGAGCTTGGCTCCAAAGAATGAGACTTACCAAGAGCGACTGGCACAATTCTATATCGGTAACGGCAAATACGATAAGGCTACAGAGGCTTACACCAGACTATGCGACGAACATAGCTATCGCACAGATGCTATGAAGATATTGCTGCAACTGTATCAGCAAAAGAAAGATTATCCGAAGATGCTCGAGGTGATAAACCGCATAGAGCAGGTGGATGGCGAAAGCGAAGACCTCACGCTGTCAAAGGTGAGAGTATACGAGCTAATGAATAAGCCTGAGAATGCTCATAAGGCATTGAAAGAGTTGGCAGACAATCATCCTTACGACATCAACTACCAGATAATGCTTGGCAACTGGCTATTGCAAAACGACAAGGCCGATGAAGCATATGGCATATTTACAAAGGCTCTGAAAGAAGAGGCTAACAACCCATATGCCCAGAGTTCGCTCTACGACTATTACAAACAGCATGGCGATAGTGCTAAGGCTGCCGATATGATGGAGAAGATATTGGTAAGTACAGAGCAGTCGATAGAAAACAAGCTGCAGTTTGTACGCGAAGCTATTAAGGAAAACGAGCAGCATGGTGGCGACAGCATTAAAATGTTGTCACTATTCAATAGAATGATAGCAGCTTCGCCAGAGGAGACAGACATCAGAGAACTGGAAGTGGCATATATGAAAATGAAGAAGTTTCCTACTGCCGCCATCGATTCTACGCTAACAAGTCTTCTCAATATTGCGCCTGATAATGCTTCGGCTCGTTTCCAACTTCTGCAGAACAAATGGAGCAGCGACGATTGGGATAGCATAATAGCTTTGAGCGAGCCTGGAACACAATATAATCCCGAAGAAATGGTGTTTTATTACTTCACAGGTTTGGCTTATTACCAAAAAGGTGAAGACGACAAGGCATTGACATTTTTCCAGAAAGGTGTTGCAGAGATTAACGACAAGAGCAGCTCGGAAATCGTTAGCGACTTCTACAGCATAATGGGCGACATATTGTTTAAGAAAGGTAAAGCTACAGAGGCTTTCGCTGCTTATGACAGCTGTCTGCAATGGAAACCAGACAATATATCTTGTTTGAACAACTATGCCTACTACCTTAGTCTAAACAACCAAAACCTAAAGAAGGCTGAGGAGATGAGCGTGAAGACCATACAGGCAGAGCCTACTTCGGCTACATATCTCGACACCTATGCGTGGATATTGTTCTTGGAAGGTAGATACGAGGAGGCAAAGATGTATATTGACCAAGCAATAAGCAACGATTCTACAGAGGAATCTTCGGCTGATGTCTATGAGCATGCTGGCGACATACATGCCATGGCTGGAGATATAGACAAGGCTGTGGAATACTGGAAGCAAGCACAAAAACGCGGTGGCGAAAGCAAGATATTGGCAAGAAAGATAAAACAAAGAAAATACATAAAGAAATGAAAATAAAGAATATTCTTTTTGCTGTTGCCCTGGGTGGTATGACCTTGGCTATGGCAGGATGTGGTTCGAAGAAGGCTGCAACAGAAGGTACATCATCGACAGTTGACAAGCACAACGGCGGTAATGTTCAAGCATTATGCCTGCCATTTCGGATTTGTTTTACTGCCGTCTGATTGTGACATAATTAAAGGAAAAATCAAGTTTTTATTGAATATCTGATTTTTAGTGTCTAAACTGGTGGCCGATGAACCAGAATAAATTATCTTCGCGGGTGCAAACATTGATAAAATCGGCTGTCGCGGCAGCGGCATTGCCGGTCATTTTTATCTATATTATGATTGCAAAGCCTGATTATAAAATTATGAACGCAATGGGGCATATCGTTGTTCCGGTGGCCGGTGCTGTTGGTGATATTGTGACGTGGCCAGTGCGTGCAACAGGAAATCTGATTTCAAATATTCATGAATTAGCAAACCTGCGGACGGAAAATGAAGAATTGCGTGTTCGTCTAGATGCGGCATTGGCGGATAAAAATACGTGTGATGTGGCAATTGCTGAAAATCAAAAACTGGCACGTGAATTGGATATTATCCACTCTTCGCCATACAAGACTGTCTTGGCTGATATTGTTCATGATACATCGGCATTTCACCATAATACATTTTTGTTAAACAAGGGGTCGCGTGACGGTATTGCACCAGGTATGGTTGTTGTATCCACAGATGGAACATTGGTTGGAATTGTGATTGATGCGGCATCTGGATTTACGCGTGTTCGCGCATTGACTGATTCTGATTCAAATATTGCGGTGCGCATTGCCGGGTCCGAGGTGTATGGTTTCATGACTGGCACTGGTGGTACGCATCCAATAATGGGATTTTTCAGTGACCCAGAATTTGAACCAACCCCCGGTATCAAAGTTGTGACCAGTAATATCAGTGGTATTTTGCCGGCAGGGATTATTGTCGGTGAAATGACGCGCGATAATCATGTAAAGGTTACGCCGGTTTCAAAACTATCCCGTGTGATGGTTTTACAATTTGACACAACGCACGAATATAAATGAAGACAGATATCTTAAAATTTTTACGTCACGCCACACCGTTTTTACTGGTAATTGCGTTGTGGCGTTTGGCTGTGCCGATATGGAATCCGGCGGGCGTGCTGGCGTTGATACCGATATTTTATTGTTCTTTTGTGCGACCAACATCGTGGTTTCCATTGATTTCGGTAATATTTTGTTTTTTAATTGATTATAATTCAAACACAACATTGTTTTGGACAGCATTGTATTGTTTTGCATATGCGGTAAATGGATTCCAGGGATACGTTGATTTAACACGCGCATCAGATCGTGCGTTTGTGCCATTTGTTGTGTTCTTTGGCGTTGGCACGTTGTTGTTATTCTGTTCACATATGGGGTGGGCAAACCTGGGGCGCGGAATATGGATATTCGTATGGTGCACCACATTATACACCCCAATCACCGCATTAATCGAAAGGGCGCAATATGATAGATAAAGAAGTTGCCCAAACATTTGACCGGCGTGCAGCATTATTTTTGACAACTGGTGCGGTGCTGACGTCTGTGTTGGTTTTGCGCATGTTACAGATGCAGGTGTTTAATTATCGTGAATATACTCGCAAGAGCGAGAATAACTCTTTCCGTATCCAGATAAATATGCCTGAACGCGGAAAAATTATGTCTGCGTCTGGCACGCCAATATCGCGTGACGCGCCAATATATCGTATTTACATTATTCCCGAAGAGGCAACAGACCTGGACGCGTTGATTGAAACGGTGACGGCGGAATTAAACCTGCGGCCAAAGCGGGTGGAAAAAATCCGTGCCAAGATAAAAAAGCAACCACGTTTTCAACCAGTCTTGGTCAGTGAAAATACGAACTGGGAAAAATTAGCAAAATTACAGGCGCGTAACCTGCCGGGGTTGCGCGTGGCCAGTGGGTTTGCCCGCGTGTATGAAATGGGGCCTGCCGGTGCCCAGGTATTCGGTTATGTCGGTGCACCTAAAAATTCAATTCCAAATGCACCGTTTTTTACCCAGGGTGTAACTGGTTTGGAAAAACGTTTTGATGATACGTTGGCTGGGACGCCTGGTCAAACAGTAATGATAACTAACGCGGTTGGCCGTGTCACGGGCGAAGATAAATCACAATACGTTGCACCACAATTGGGCAATAATCTGCAAACAACTATAAATGACGCGGCCCAACGTAAATTATATGACGCATTAACCACACATCGGGCAGGATGTGGTGTTGCACTGGAAATTGAAACAGGTAATATTCTGGCGATGGTGTCGACTCCCAGTTTTGACCCGAATAATTTTACATCTGATGATGGTGATGAATATATGGCATCGCTGCGCAGTGACGTTGCTAAACCATTTATGAACAAGGTGGTCGAAGGACTATATCCACCCGGCTCTACATTTAAAATTGTTGTGGCTTTGGCGGGGCTGGAATCAGGGGCAATTACCCCGACCGAAAAAGTATTTTGTCCAGGGCACTGGGACTATGGCGACCGGCGGTATCATTGCTGGGAGGCCAAAGGTCACGGTTGGGTTGATCTGGCGGGCGCATTGAAACATTCTTGCGACATATATTTTTACCAGATGGCATTGCGTATCGGTATTGATGCAATTCGCAAGATGGCATTAAAACTGGGGTTTACGGAAAAATATATGGACGATATTTTGTCACGCGAAATGCCCGGTGTTATTCCTGACAGATACTGGAAGGAAAAAAATGTTGGCGCACGTTGGGTGCATGGCGACACGATTATTTCCGGCATTGGCCAAGGTTTTATTCTGGCAAATTGTATGCAATTGTGTGTAATGATTGCACGCACAGTGTCGAATCGTGTTGTGCGTCCGCGTCTGATTATGACGGATAAAAAACCGGAATTTGATTCATTGGGGCTGCAACCGAAAAATATAAAATATGTGATGAACGGTCTGGAACAGGTAACGCGTCCCGGGGGGACTGCCGCTGGCAGTGCGATAAATGTTGCTGGTGCAAAGATGGGCGGAAAAACAGGAACATCTCAGGTGCGCAGCATTTCCAAGGCTGAACGTAAAAGCGGTGTTTTAACCAATGAACAATTAAAGTGGCACATGCGTAATCATGGATTGTTTGTAGGGTATGCACCTTTGAACAATCCAAAATATGCTGTATGTGTTATTACAGAACATAGTGGTGGCAGTGGTTCTGCCGCACGCACTGCGGCCGCCGTAATGCGAGAATTATTAAAAGGTAGTAAATAGTATGGCACGACTGACACGCGTTTCTAATGCAAGTATGATGACATTTTCTGAAAAACTGTCGCGTTTTTCGGTTGCATTGTTCACGCCAATGTGTTTGGTGCTGGCGACGTCAATTGTTGTGTTGTATTCGGCGGGCGGTGGCGCATGGCAACCGTTTGCCTTGTCCCAATTGATGAAAATATTGTTAGGGTTTGTTGTATTTTTCTTTGCCGCATTTACAAATATCAAGACGTGGATAAAATCAGCATATTTGATTTATGCAATCGCGTTAATAATGATAATTCTGGTGACGTTTGTTGGGCATACTGGTATGGGGGCCCAGCGTTGGTTGAATTTAGGTTTTATTCATATACAGCCATCAGAATTGATAAAGATTGCGCTGGTGCTGGCGTTGGCACGTTATTTTGCATGGATGAATTCGGTTGAATTGTCCCAGATAAAAAATTACTTGGTGCCGATTGCAATGTTGCTGGTGCCGTTTGGATTGATTGTGGCACAACCAGATTTAGGAACGGCATTGTCAATGGGTATGATTACGGTCGGTGTTTTCTATATCGTCGGTGCCCAGAAAAAGTGGTTTATTATCGCCGCAATTTTAGGTCTGATGGCGGCCCCCGTTGTTTGGTATGGGGGGCTGCATGATTATCAGCGCGACCGTATAATCACATTTATTGACCCCGACCACGATGCACGTGGTGCCGGATACCAAATAAATCAGGCAAAAATCGCGTTTGGCTCAGGTGGTATTACAGGAAAAGGATATCTGAACGGTTCGCAATCACAACAGTCTTTTTTGCCTGAAAAGCAAACCGATTTTATATTCACAATGCTGGGCGAAGAATTGGGCTTTATTGGCGCGTTTATATTGCTGGCGGTATATACGTGGATAATTCTGGTGCTGTTTTGGTGTGCAAAAACGTGCCGGAATCGATTTGGGCAACTTATCTGTTTTGGTTTTATGTTGAACTTTTTCATTTATTATTTTATAAATATTTCTATGGTGCTGGGACTGATGCCAACGGTCGGTGTGCCGCTGCCATTGATGTCATTTGGTGGCAGCAGTTTGTTATCATTGATGTTTGGATTTGGTCTGGCCCAAAATGCACATATTCACAAGGATCAACAATTATCTGCCAAGGGGAGTTAGAAGATTATGAATTTACTGATTGTGGAATCACCATCCAAGGCTAAAACGATTGAAAAATATCTGGGGGCAGACTGGCGCGTAATTGCATCTGTTGGGCATGTTCGTGATTTGGTGCCTGAAAATGGCAGTGTTGATACCGCGCATGATTTCAATATGAAATGGCAAATTATGCCGGGCAAGGAAAAGCAGATTAAACTGATTATCGACGAATTAAAAAAGGCCGATGCAGTATATCTGGCGTCCGACCCTGATCGCGAGGGCGAGGCCATTGCATGGCATATTCTGGATATATTAAAGGCGAAAAAGGTTTTATCTGGTAAAAAAGTTTATCGTGTTGCGTTCCACGAAATTACGAAAAAGGCCGTGCAAAACGCAATTGAAAACCCGCGCGAAATTGACCAGAACCTGGTTGATGCGTATATGGTGCGTCGCGCATTAGATTACCTGATTGGGTTTGGTATTTCGCCATTGCTGTGGCGGCGCAATCTGGGTAAATCGGCCGGTCGTGTGCAATCGGTGGCGGTGAAACTGGTCGTTGATCGCGAGCGTGAAATAGAAGCATTCAAACCCGTTGAATACTGGTCACTGGGCGCGACGTGTGGTGCAAACGATGCGACATTTAATGCAAATTTGATTTCGGTGGCGAATAAAAAAATTGACAAGATGACCATTGAAAACAAATCCCAGATGGATAACATTTTGGCGCAAATTGGCACGCCTGAAATTGCATGCACAGTCATTGCAATTGACAAGAAAAAAACATCGCGTCGTGCCGCCGCACCATTTACAACCAGCACCCTGCAACAAGAAGCGGCGCGTAAATTATACTTTGCGTCAAAGCGCACGATGTCGACCGCCCAGAAATTATATGAACAAGGTTTGATTACATATATGCGAACTGATGCAACAAATCTGTCAGCGGATGCGGTCAGTGATATTCGTGCGTATATAGGTAAAACATACGGTGAAAAATTTGTTCCAAAAACACCAAATATTTATGTCACAAAATCCAAGAATGCCCAGGAAGCACACGAGGCAATTCGTCCCACGCACTTTGATGGCACTATGCCGAAATTGACTGGGGACGAGGCCAAGTTATATGACCTGATATGGAAACGCACAATTGCGTGTCAGATGACCAATGCCGAATTTGACAGTGTTGCCCTGGATATAGAAAACAATGCACATACAGCGATTTTTCACGCCGTTGGCACCACACGCACATTTGATGGATTTATGCGTGTTTATACCGAATCACGCGATGATGATGTGGATGCAAACGAATCAAAATTGCCGCCACTGTCGGTTGGTGACGCGGTGACAATAACCGAATTGACCCCCGAACAGCATTTCACACAACCGCCTGCACGTTATACCGAAGCGTCATTGGTGAAAAAACTGGAAGAATTAGGAATTGGTCGTCCATCAACATATGCAACGATTATGTCAACAATTGTTGACCGTGGCTATGTCGAACAGGATAAACAGCGTCGCTTTCATCCGACGTCTGGTGGATGGGTTATCGCGGCGTATTTGGCAAAATATTTTGATGAGCTGGTTGATGTGAATTTCACCGCAAAAACCGAAGATACTTTGGACGATGTATCAAACGGTAAACGTGATAAAATCGCTGCACTGCGTGCGTTTTGGGTTCCCACAGAATCGATGATTGATGGTGCGCGTGGGGTAAAAACAACCGAAATTATTGACCAAATAAACGATGTTATGCACAATCACTTGTTCCCAGATGGTAACAATAAGTGCCCAAAGTGTGGCGGAAAACTGGGAATAAAATTATCTAAATTTGGTGCATTTATTGGGTGTGAAAATTATCCGACATGTGATTATACGGCGCGTCTGGGGGCGATGGCACCAGTGACCGCCGACGGTGATGCACCAGCGCGAGCAACCCCAACATCCGTTGACCTGGGCGATGGTATTTCATTCCGTGTGGGACGCTTTGGCCCGTATGTGACCGATGGCAAGAAAAACACCGCGGCAAAACAATATACGGCGGAAACAATCACATTGGACGCTGCACGCGAATTATTGGCCGGTGGCCCTAAAAAGGCAGACCCGATTGAATTGGGAAAAAATCCGGCGACGGATAAAATAATTTATTATTATCCAACAGGACGCTATGGCGCATACATTTCATCAAATCGCGTAAATGTATCGGTCAAAGAACAGCCGGATTTAGCCACCGCGATTGAATTGATAAATAACAAGAAACCGTCCACGCGGTTTCGCAAAAAAACAAAGTAATGGCAAATTATGATAAAAACTTTACCGATGAACTGCGCACGCGATTATCAATCGTGGATGTGGTGTCAAAACGTGTGCCATTGACGAAAAAGGGGCAAAATTACTGGGGGTGTTGTCCGTTTCACAATGAAAAAACACCCAGTTTTTCCGTGAACGAAGACAAGGGTTTTTATCACTGTTTTGGTTGTGGTGAACACGGCGATATTATTTCGTTTACGATGAAATCTGAAAACATCGGTTTTGTTGATGCTATCAAAGAATTGGCAGAAATGGCCGGATTAAAGTTGCCAGAATTCAAACCGCGTGACCCAGCGATTGTTCAACGCGAAGAATCTTATTTTGATATTACTGAGCGTGCGGCGGCGGAATACCAGAAACAGTTATTCACCCCCGCAGGCGCGGTTGCGTTGGAATATATTCGTGAGCGTGGATTTACCGACGAAATGATAAAGAAATATCGTCTGGGGTATGCACCAAAAAATAATTTAATCGCAAATAAATTTGTAAATACCAAGCAAGACGTTCTGATTGGCACAGGATTGTGTCGGCGTGGCGATTATGGAATGTATGATTTCTTTCGTGATAAATTGATGTTTCCGATTTTTTCTGCCCGGGGCCAGGTTGTTGCATTTTCTGGACGCAGTCTGGACGGGTCTGAGCCGAAATACATCAACACTGCAGATACGGAAATATTTCATAAACGCAAAACTATTTTTGGATTTAACTTTGCCCGTGAAAGTATTCATCGCAACAATCGCACCATTATTGTCGAAGGGCAAATTGACGCAATTCAAATGCAGTGTCACGGGTTTCCAGAAACAGTCGCGCCACTGGGGACTGCATTGACCGAAGATCATTTGGCAATATTGTGCAAGGCAAACAGAAATATTGTATTTTGCTTTGATGGCGATGCCGCCGGACAAAAGGCTGCGGCGCGTGCGGCGAATCTGATATTGCCGTTTATTCGCGATAACTCGGATATTAAATTTGCATTTGTCACAGGTGGCAAGGATCCGGATGAAATCCTGAAAAAATCGGGTGACGCCGCCATGCGTGCGATTATTGATAATGCCACGGGTCTGACCGATTTTATATGGGATATCGCGAATAAAAATTATATCGTATCAACACCGGGTGGTCGCGCCCAGGCGGAAAAATTCTTGAAATCCCAAACGGATAAAATTACCGATATTTCGTTGCGTGCGGAATATGAAAACGAATATAATTCGCGTAAATTTAACCAGTGGCACAAATGGTCACGTAAATCAAATGCGCCTGAAATTGCGGTGCCTGAAATTGACGCAATTACGCGCAACACATTGGTGTTTATTACGAACAAGTATCCAGAAATTGCCGAACGCTATGCTGAATTTTTGGCGACATTGGATATATCGCTGGACGGCGATGCGCCAGAATTAAACTTGGACGCGGTGGCGGCCGAAAAGTATATTGTTTCATTAAAATTGCAAAAATATCTGGAACGTCTGCGCAATGAACAAAAAGAATTGACTGTGGCGGCCCTTGGGGGGGACGCTGCGGCGTCCGAGAAATTAGCGACAATAAATTCCGAGATTGCCCGTATAACAGACAAACAAGACCAACTGATTTCAATGTAAAATATACTAGTATTTTGTCATAAAAAAAACTAAACTTCCTATTATGAAAGAGCAGTCTCATCTTAACTATGTTGATACAGTTAACTTTGGCAGTTATTACACACCAAAGCATATAGTAGATCTTGCATATTCACTGATCAAAACTCATGTAAATAATATTTCTGAATACAAATTCATAGATACCTCTTGTGGTTACGGAAGTTTTTTGCAATTTCCGGGTTCAATTGGCGCAGATTATGATAAAACTGCGATTATTGAGGCTAAAAATTCTATCAAAAGTTGTATATTTTTTTGTCATAACAGTCTCTCAAATATTTCGAGAACACAGTATAACTTGGCAAATGAAGATAAAGTCATTATTATCGGAAATCCTCCATATAATGACACAACCTCCATCATAAGAAATAAGATAAAGAGCAATATATGTGATAAAGACAACGATGTGAAACATAGAGATATGGGGGTGTCTTTCTTATTGTCATATGATAAATTAAAAGCTGATTATATATGTGTATTACATCCACTATCATATTTGATAAAAAAAGCAAATTTTGAAGGTTTAGGAACATTTAAGAATAATTATGTATTATTAGATGCTGTTGTTATAAGTAGTGCTGAGTTCTGTGCCGCATCAAAAACAACGCATTTTCCAATCATTGTTGCTTTATACAAGAGATGCTGCCAAGGTATGAAATATGATGACATAGTAAAATATAAATTTAAGACAAATGATGGAAAATATTTTTCAATCAATCAATTTGATAAATTAAATAATTATATAACAAAATATCCAAATCATCAGTATTTATCGTTGAATGATTCTGTTGCGTTCTTTTGGACAATGAGAGACATAAACGCTTTAAAAAGAACGAGAACATTTATAGAAAATGAAGTATACAATTCTATACGCGTCCCAAAGAGTAAGTTGAGTTTATATTGTTATGCCGATGTATTTAAAGAGTATATATCACATATTCCTTATTATTTTGGTAATAGCGACATAATGATAGATATGGAAAATTTTAAAAAAATAGAAAAATTGTTTATTCATAAGAGTTTGAATAAATATAATTTTTTGCGTCATCTTTTAACAGATAAAGAGAGAATTCCTGAATGTGATAATATTGTCATAGATCAATATTTTAAAAACTTATTAGGAGAACACTATGTTGATAAAAAAATTGGATAAGGAAAATAAAGAAATAACAGTTTCTATTCCATTGACAAAAGGAACGGAAAAAACGCGTATCAAGAAACGTAATTTTTTTAATGAATATGGTTTACCTGTTTCTACAAAGCAAGAGCCTTTTTCATTATCTTGTTATGTAGAGTGGCAGATAGGTTATGACGTTATTACTTCTGATGAGGAAAAATTATCAAGAACAACCATTAGGAATTGTTTATTCACTGGTGCAAATGGTAAGGAAAAGACACTTTATGAGCTTTCTGAGTATGTATATTATTTTCACAAATGGGGTGTGATCTCAACAGAGCAACTTAGAAACATAAGTATTTTTTTAAGTAGTTTGTCAGATGAAGATTTTATCGACAATCCGGAAAATTTTGCAATTGAACGTAGTCAGCCAGTAGAAAAAAATATTTTTGGGATAAATTTTGCTTATACGCAAGTAAAATACCCAATGCTTGTTCATAAATTTGGAAGATATGAAATTTTGACGGAAATAAAAATAACAGAAAAACAGTATGCAATCGGCGTGCAGCCTATGTTATATTTGTGTTTCCCTGTGACAGAATTACGTTCAAATGAATTATTAATAGGCAGAACCGCAAAAACGAAAGAAATGGCAGATTTTGTCATAAGCTCTGATAATATTTCTATTTTCGTAGAGATGTTAAAAATATTCGGCATATTAAGTGCAAATCACAACAAAGATGTTATTTCAATAATAGATAAAATATTAGAGTAAGAAATCGCTTAATTTTGTGTTGCGAAAAATCGCGCAATGTGCTAAAATACACGGGTGTAGGTGATTTGGTCGTTCCATGCTGTGTAGCGGTCTTCTACAAATTTACTGCTTTTTCCTTTGGTCCAGATAGTTCCTTGGGCTTTGTAGATGCCTATGATATTGACACTATAGCTTAAACGTGAACCTTGAGGGCCATAGACCTTTTGATAGGCCTCGTTGAACATACGCCGCGCTTGGCGTGAATTAGGAGACTCCTGTGCATGAAGCCCTATTGTGAACAACATGCACAGGAGTGTGAGATAATATCTAATCATATTTATTATTAAGCATTGTATTCCTGCCAACTCTTGATCTTGATGTCTTCAAGTCGGAGGGCAGTGAAGGCTTCAATGAAGGCTTTTGCCAGACGCACATTGGTCATCAGAGGGATGTTGTGGTCGATGGCGCCGCGACGAATGCGATAACCATTGGTCAATTCGCGCTTGGTGTGGTTCTTAGGAACGTTGACAATCAAGTCGAATTTGTGTTCAGCAATCATCTGCATGATATTGTTGTCGCCTTCCTCATCGGGCCAATTGACGGCAGTGGCTTTCACACCGTTCTCGTTGAAGAACTTGGCTGTTCCTGGTGTGGCATATACCTCGTAACCCTTCTTGACGAGCTGCTTGGCTGGTTCGAGCAATGAAACCTTACCTTTTGCGGCTCCTGAAGAGATGAGAACGCTCTTCTTGGGAAGACGGTAGCCAGTGGCGATGAGTGCGTTGAGCAAAGCCTCGTTGAGGTCATCGCCCAGACAGCCTACCTCACCGGTAGAGCTCATATCAACACCGAGTACGGGGTCAGCATTCTGCAGACGGGCAAATGAGAACTGTGATGCCTTGACACCGATGTGGTCGATGTCGAACTCGCTCTTGGCTGGACGGGAATAGGGAGCATCAAGCATAATCTTGGTTGCTGTCTCGATGAAGTTGCGCTTCAGAATCTTCGATACGAAGGGGAATGAGCGTGATGCACGCAGGTTACATTCG
>OQVR01000344.1_pt1 | contig 20564 bp, 14 predicted proteins | sample 1691521 | NCBI WGS metagenome assembly OQVR01 (sample SAMN03418256, study PRJEB22391) | human gut metagenome | biome: human-gut; feature: organic feature; material: feces | host: Homo sapiens | place: Tanzania | collected 2013-01
CCAAATGCGAAGCATTCCACGTTGCTCCAAGGCTGTTTTTTATGTTTTTGTTTTTTTTGATTCCATTCACGATTCGGCAACAATGCATACTCTATCCCCAGAAATTTTCCACAGAACCGAAATAATGCCAAAGGGCGGGTCAGAAATAAAGCGAGTGTGCATCTCATGAAGATACACACTCGTATTTGTTTTTGATATGTGTGGGGATTTTAATCGAATTTTTTGCGGCGGAAGATGAAGTTGCGGCCGAGGTATTTTTCACGCACCACGGGATTGTCCGACAGTTCTTCGCTGGAACCTTGGAAAAGGATTTTGCCCTCGAAAAGCAGGTAGGCACGGTCGGTGATACTGAGTGTTTCGGGTGCATTGTGGTCGGTGATCAGAATGCCGATATTCTTTTCCTTCAACTTATACACGATGCTCTGAATGTCTTCCACAGCGATAGGGTCAACGCCGGCAAAAGGCTCATCGAGCATGATGAACTTGGGGTTGATGGCAAGACAGCGCGCAATTTCGCAACGGCGGCGTTCACCACCCGAAAGACGGTTACCCAGGTTTTTTCTCACCTTTTGCAGGTGGAACTCATCGAGCAGCGATTCAAGTTTGTCGCGCTGGTATTCGGGCGTGGTGTTGGTCATTTCAAGCACAAGGCGGAGGTTGTCTTCCACTGTGAGGGTGCGGAATACCGATGCTTCCTGTGGCAAATAACCAATGCCCAACTTGGCACGCTTATACACTGGCAACTTGGTGATTTCCACATCGTTGAGAAACACACGGCCCTCGTTTGGCGTGACCAGACCGGTGGTCATGTAGAAAGTGGTGGTTTTGCCGGCACCGTTCGGACCGAGCAGACCCACGATTTCCCCTTGTCGCACATTGATTGACACATGGTTGGCAACCACGCGTTGGCGATACTTCTTCACCAGATTGTCGGTGCTCAACACCAGTTCGCCTGCTTCACCCGCTCTGTTGAGCTCTGCAACAATGTCCTTGCTGCTTCGTTTTGGTGTAGCGGGTTTGCCAGCCTCGGCATTTTCTGTGGTGGCGGCATCGGGTTGTGGCTCGTTCTTCTGCTCTGCTGAAGTGTCGACTGTTGGCGCTGTGGCTGGTTTTGATGTCTTATTCCAGGGAAATTTCATATTCGATTGATGTATTGTTTACTTATTTGGCGATAAGGCGACTTTTGATGTAGTCGGTGAGCAGGTTGATTGCCACCTCGTTGTGTCCGCCTTGTGGCACGATGATGTCGGCGTACTTCTTCGCAGGCTCGATGTGGAGGTTGTGCATAGGTTTCAGCACCTTCTCGTAGCGGTCAATCACCATTTTTGGGGTGCGTCCGCGCTCGATGCAGTCGCGAGAAATCACACGAATCAATCGCTCGTCGGCATCAGCGTCAACAAACACTTTGATGTCCATCATATTGCGGAGGCGTGGGTCGCTAAACACGAGAATGCCTTCAATAATCACCACCTCGTGAGGTCCCATCGGAATGGTTTCCTCCTGACGCGAGCAGGTGAGATATGAGTAAGTGGGCATTTCGATAGCCTTGCCTTCTTTCAGCATGGTAAGGTGCTTGTGAAGGAGCGTCCAGTCGAAAGCCGCTGGTTCGTCGAAGTTGATATTCTGACGTTCCTCAGCAGGGACGTGGCTTGAATCCTTATAGTAATTATCTTGGCTGATAATTCCCACTTCGCCCTTTGGAAGGCGTTGCATAATTTTTCTCACTACAGTTGTTTTGCCTGAACCGGTACCGCCGGCGATGCCAATGATAAACATAATATTAAAGCGTTGTTAAGTGATAATTCCGTTTAACCCAAATCGGGCATTAGGGCTTGTGGTATTTCGGAGTTTTAGAAGAATGAATTTTGTTTGTCTTTTAATGAGTGATAGCGAGCTATTACGAATTAAAAACAAGCAAAAGGCATCTTATAAAAGCCGAAAGACCGCAAGAAGTAATACAAAAATCCTTACACGGCCTAATGACCGATTTGGGTTTAGGAATGTATTGCCCCAAAACTGCTGCTTTGCGGCAAAACATTTTACAAAGGTAACTTATTTCTCACAAATGAAAAAGAGGAAAAACATAAAAATGCTTATCCTCTTTTCTGTAGTTTAGAATTTTATTGCTTTTTCAGTTCTTCGTTAATCGCCCCGATGTAGTCGAGCAGTTCGTCGCGGCCACGGCGGTCTTCGCTTGAGGTGATGAAGATGGGGGGCAGTTCCTCCCATTGTTCGAGAAGCGTTTTCTTGTACTCGTTCACGTTGCGAGTGCCGGCTTCACGGCCGAGTTTGTCCATTTTCGTGAACACGATGCTGAACGGAACACCGTTTTCGCCCAACCATTCCATAAATTCGAGGTCGATTTTCTGTGGCTTGTGGCGGCTGTCCACCAGCACGAAAAGGTTGGTCATCTGCTCACGCCCCAAAATGTAACTGCGAATGATTTTTGAGAGTTGTTTGCGGCTGTCCTTGCCACGGCGTGCGTAGCCATAGCCGGGAAGGTCGACGATGTACCACTCATCGTTGATGATGAAGTGGTTGATAAGCATCGTTTTACCAGGGGTTGACGATGTTTTAGCCAATCCGATGCGATTGGTGAGCATATTGATAAGGGAAGATTTGCCCACATTGGAGCGGCCGATAAAAGCGTATTCCGGTTTGAAGCCTTCGGGGCATTTCTTCACGTCGGTGTTGCTGATTTCAAATTCGGCAGACTTGATGTTCATATATTTAATGTGTGGATAATGATTTGACTGCAAAGGTAGTAAAAATCCGCCACACGCCCAAAAATGGGGTAGGGGCGTGTGGCGGTGTTGGTTGTCGGGTGGGGGAGTGTTGCTTCGCTATTCGAGCATGGCGAGGAACTCGTCTTCACCGATGATGGGAATGCCGAGTTTGCGTGCTTTTTCGAGTTTTGCGGGACCCATGTTCTCGCCAGCGAACACATAACTGGTGGCTGATGATATGCTGCTCACGTTCTTGCCGCCGTTCTGCTCAATCATCGCCTTGTATTCCTCGCGCGAATGCTTGGCAAACACACCGCTGATTACTATTTTTTTGCCAGCGAGTTTGTCGGTGCGGTTGGCAAGTTCGGCTTCGCTGAGGCACAGTTGCACGCCAGCCTCACGCAGTCGCTCAATAATCTCACGGTTGCCCTCTGCGGCGAAATAACCCACGATAGATTCCGCAATTTTCGGACCGATTTCGGGGATTGATGCCAATTCCTCGGCGTTCATCGCCATCAGGCGGTCGATGGTGTGGACATTTCGTGCAAGCACTTTAGCGGTGGTTTCGCCCACGTATGGGATGCCGATGGCAAACAGCACACGCTCGAATGGCACTTCAAGCGATTTGCGTATGCCGCTGAGAATACGGTCTGATGCCTTGCGCTGGAAGTGTTCAAGGCGCATCAGGTCGTTGCCCGTGATTGAATAGATGTCGGCAATGTTGTGCACCAGTCCGCTTTCGTGGAGTTGCACAGCCACCTCTTCGCCAATGCCGTCGATGTTCATGGCATGGCGTGCCACGAAATGCTCAATGCGGCCTGTGATTTGCGGTTTGCAGCCGTATTTGTTGGGGCATACCCATGCCGCTTCGCCCTCGATGCGAGTGAGGGGAGTGCCACACACTGGGCAGGTGCGCACAAACTCAATCGGGCGGCTGTCGGCTTTGCGTCGCTTCAGGTCCACGCCCACGATTTTAGGAATGATTTCGCCACCTTTTTCCACATACAGGTAGTCGCCTTCGTGAATGTCGAGTTGGCGAATGATGTCTTCGTTGTGCAGCGATGCGCGCTTCACGATGGTGCCCGAAAGCAGCACCGGCTCAAGGTTGGCTACTGGCGTAATCACGCCGGTGCGGCCCACTTCAAAACTGATGAATTGCAGCGGCGAGCACTCGCGCTCTGGGGCGAATTTGTAGGCGATTGCCCATCGTGGCGATTTGGCGGTACTGCCGAGGTTGAGCCACTGGCGAATGGAATTGAGTTTAAACACCAAACCATCGGTGGCAACTGGCAGATTCTTGCGCTGCACGTCCCATTGGTCGATGAAGTCCTTCACGGCATCAATCGAATCGAGAACCGAGTGTTCAGCCACTTTGAATCCCCATTTCTTCAACGCCTCCATGCGGCCTGTGTGGGTGCTGAAGTCGTTTTCGCTAAACAGACCTGGTGCTGACGCTTCAAGTTGGTCGCCCAGCAGGAAATAGAAGTAGGCATCGAGTCCACGGCGCGCCACCTCGGCAGAATTTTGCATTTTCAATGTGCCAGCTGCGGCATTTCGTGGATTGGCAAACAGAGGTTCCTCGTTAAATTCACGCTCTTTGTTGAGGCGTTCAAAACTTGCCCAAGGGAGCAGAATCTCGCCACGCACCTCGAATTTATCGGGCCAGTCGCCGGGCTGGAGTTGCAGTGGCACACTCTTGATGGTGATGACATTGGCAGTGACATCGTCGCCACGCACACCGTCGCCACGCGTCACGGCACGCACAAGCCGTCCGTGCTCGTAGGTGCATGAAATGCTGGTGCCGTCGTACTTCATTTCGCCCACAATCTGCACAGGCTCGCCGCCCAAACCGTCTTTGGCACGGCGCAGAAAGTCCTGCACCTCCTCAATGGAATAGGAGTTTCCGAGGCTCTGCATGGGGCGTTCGTGAAGCACTTGCTTAAACCCCTGACTGATGTCGCTACCCACACGCTGCGTGGGCGAGAGCGGGTCGGCAAATTCGGGGTGCGCCTTTTCAAGGTCCTCCAGTTCGTGCATCTTGAAGTCAAACTCCATATCGCCGATGGTAGGCTGATTGAGCACATAGTAGTTATAGTTGTGGCGATTCAGTTCGTCGCGCAGTTGCTTGATTTTTGCTTCAATGTCGGTCATAGAAAAATATATTCTAATGTGGCGGTGGCAAAAGGCACCATTGTGCCGACGCATTGTAAACATGCCCAAGGCATGTCCCTACGTTCATGGCGTTGATTGCTTGTGTAAATTTTGCACCGCCCTTTTTGTGATTTGACGGGTATTTCACCCATTTGTTCTTCTCACAAAAATAGACAAAAAAATGGAGCCACGCAAATGTGCCTCCATAATTTAATATCATGTGGTTGGGGGTTAGTCTTTTGCTTCCCAGCCGAGTGCTGATGCGCCGAGGATTGCAGCGTCGGCATCCTTCATTTCGCTGAGGATAATCTTGGTCTTGCCCTTGAAGTTGCGGAGAATGTTACGGTCATAAGATTCTCTCACTGGCTTCATGATGAGTTCGCCACTCTTGGTTAAGCCACCGAAGAGAATGAATGCCTCTGGGCTTGAGAATGTGCAGAAGTCGGCAAGTGCTTCACCGAGAATGTTGCCGGTGTATTCGAAAATTTCTTTAGCGAGGGCATCGTCTTGGATTGCGCAGTCGTACACATCTTTAGAAGTGATTTCGTCAATAGGAATTCTGCGAAGGAGAGAATCTTCTTTGCGGATTTCGAGGAATTCACGAGCGGTGCGAGCCACACCATTTGCAGAGCAGTATGCTTCCAGGCAGCCGCAGCGACCGCAGCCACACATACGACCGTTGGTGCGCTTCATAATCACGTGACCGAGTTCGCCAGCGAAGCCGTCGTGACCGTAAACCATCTGGCCATTTACCACGATACCGCTACCCACACCTGTGCCAAGGGTGATCATGATAAAGTCCTTCATACCACGAGCTGCGCCGTAGGTCATTTCGCCGATTGCAGCGGCATTGGCATCGTTGGTCACGATACATTGAATGCCGAACTTGTCGGTGACGAGTTGTGCCAGTGGAATTGGACAAGGCCAAGGCAAGTTGGCGGTGTCTTCAATCATGCCAGTGTAGTAGCTGCTGTTAGGCGCGCCGATACCGATACCTTGCACTTTGCCCACTGCGTTGTTCTCTTCGAGAATGCGAGTGATGGCTTCGTACAATTCGTCGATATAATCGTTGATGTCGGAGTGTTTAGCTGTTTTGATAGAGCTACTTGCGATCACATTACCGCGAGCGTCAACCAGGCCGAATGCGGTGTTAGTGCCACCCATGTCGATACCAATTACATAAGGTTTTGCCATGTCGTTGTAATTATATAATAAGTTTATGATTTAATGAGTTGTTTAATATTACAAAGTTATTAATTTTTATTTAGATAATAAAGTGCAGAAATCCATTTTTTTACAATTCCAAAATTTTCAATAAGTTTTATCGGACCAATTCAACACTTAGTGCAGGATTTTAAAAATATCTGATAGGTCCGATAGGTCTGATAGGTCCGATTTGTCCGACCAATTTCAATAGTGGTTATCGGTTGTTGCGGAAATCAGTCCGAGCTTTATACATGAGTTCTTTAATGCCGCCTTGCTTAACAAATTGGTCTTGTTGAACAACCAGTAGTTTGCTTAACATATACATGCACTGATAAATCAGAGAAATCATTACATTGCAATATTCTTCAGCAGAATACCTGTCGGTAAACTCCTGTGGGTTGGTCATGAATCGCTCACTTTGAAGATATTCTCGAAGCGCTTTGGTTCGGGAGTGGTTCTTATCCCATTTAGCAAGGTGGTGTTGGCGGAGATAATCTTCATAATCAAGCAACAGTTCTTCAAGCGAGGTTCTTGCAACATTTGTGAACTTGATTTCTGTTTCTTTAGAAGTGATTGACGCAGAACTTCCTTCTGCTATGTTTTGTTTGCCTGAGCGCGCTGCTTGTTCCATCTGGTCGCAGGTGCGAGAATTTCGAGGCACAAATCGCTTCACAAACAGCACCGAAAGGTCGCATATTATTTCAGCAATTTGGTAAGCCTTTAGTTTTCTATAGCCTCCACCAGTAGGAAGAAAGTTGTTGCTCATGACGATGTGGTTTGTTTATTAATGAAATTAGGATTATAGGGAAATCGGACCTATCGGACCTATCAGACCTATCCGACTTGTTGGACTTGTGAGTGGGATTCCTGTTGATGGGATTTGGTTAGAAGGTCATGGAGAGGCGGGCGGAGATTTGGCGGCGGGTGAGGTAGTTTGGCACGGCGTATTGAATATTGTGTACGTCGGTAATCCAGTAGTAGCTGCTCACGTTGGAAATGTCGAGGAGGTTGAACACGTCCACTCCCAGCCAAATGCTCTTGAATTTGCTCAAGAATCCGCTTGTTGGGCGGTTTTCGCGTCCCACGAGTTCGTAACTCAATCCCACGTCAACGCGCTTGTAGGCAGGCTGACGGAAGAATCCTTCCGAGCGTGTGCGGTTGGGGGCGGCTGTTGGCAAACCTGCGCTAATTACACCCTTGAGGCTGAATTTCAGGCGTGGAATCTTTGGGAAATAGTCGGTGAAAAACAGCGAGAAACTGTATCGCTGGTCGGTAGGCATTGGCACACTGATTCCTTTCTGGGTTTCGTTTGCCTTCATCAGTGAGAAGCAAACCCACGAGTCGGTGCCTTCCACAAACTGACCGAAGAGTTTCATGTCGATACCAGCGATGTAGCCCTTGCCGTCGTTGTTGCCAGCATACACCACTTTCAGGTTGTCCACCTCGTAGGAGTTGAGGTTGGCGAGATTCTTATAATAGAGTTCGGCGGTGAACTTAAACGGGCGGTTGATGGCACGGAAAGTGTAGTCGCCACCGATAATGATTTGCGTGCTTCGCTGCGACTTGATGTCGGGGTTGAGGGCGATGTAGCTGTTGCCCACCGAGTCAACCTTCTGAATGCGGTATTCCTTGTAGAAAGGCGCTTGATAATACACGCCGCCAGCCAAACGGAGCGTGAGGCGTGTGTTGCGTGCTGGCACATAGCCCACGCTGAAACGTGGCGAAATGAGCGTTTCCTTATTGAAATCCCAATGCGACACTCTCACACCAGCGTTGACCGAAAGCACGCCATTGCCCATATACAGCTTGTAGGTGTCTTGCAAAAAGGCTGCGAAGCGCGAGGTGTGAATGTCGTTTTTCGACGCCATGCTGTAAATCACGTTCACCTCGCCGGGGTAGTGAGGAAGTGAATAGCCGGCAGAGTCGCGCCATTGCCACTCGCGGCTGCGCTCGTAGATGTCGTCGCGGCGGTAATTGAAGCCGTAGCTGAAATTGTTGTGGCTGATGGAGGTATTGCCCTTCAAACCGATGCTCAGCACATTGATGCGGAGGCGGTTGCGAGCGTGCTCGTGGTATTTGCCCACGCCGAGTTCGCCACGGTTGCCATCAGAGGAACCGCCAGCCTGGTCGAGCCAGTATTCGCCATGAATGTCATAAGCCACCAGCTCGTTGGTCTGGTAAGCCGAGCCGATGAGCGAGAAACTGTTACCCTTGTTGGGCTTGAAGTCGAGCGACATGGCTCCGAAAAAAGTTTGGAACTTGTCGTGCTCCTGACCGTCGAAATACACGAGGAAAGTTTTGGCGTTGGTCGATGTACCGAAACTTGTCTCGCGGTTCTTGGGAATGAATTTGTAGTCGTTGAGCGCCACGTTGCCGAGAAACGACACCTTGAACTTATTGGAGGGTTTCAGCACAATGTGGGTTTGATAGTCGAAATATTGTGGGTCGTATTCGCCCTTGGTGTCGGTGCCGCCGAGAAGCGAGGAATTGCGCTTGTAGCGCACACCGTGGAGCATGGAAAACTTTTTAGTGGAAGTGCCGAGCGCCAAACTTCCGCCCTGCATACTTGCGGAAAATGCGCCCTCAAATGCCTCTGGTTCCTTGTAGGTAATGTCGAGCACCGACGACATTTTGTCGCTGTATTCGGCGTTGAAACCACCAGTGCTGAACGCCACCGAGCGCACCATATCGGGGTTGATGACGCTGAGGCCCTCTTGCTGGCCCGAACTCACCAGCTGTGGGCGGTGCACCTCTATGCCGTTGATATACACGCTGTTCTCGTCGTAGCTACCGCCACGCACCATATATTGTGAGCTCATCTCATTCTTGGAACTAACGCCAGCCTGTGTGGCAATAATGGCTTCCACGCTGTTGCCCGACGCATTGGGCGCCATGTGCATCGACTCAATGTCGACGCTTTGCAGCGTGTTGGTCTGCTTTTTAAATTCCGTGATTTGCACACCCTCCAGTTCGATGGATGAGCTGTAGAGCTTGGGATTGATGCTCACGGTGCCTGTGGGCTTGAGCAACTGGCGGCGCACGGTGCTGTAGCCCAGGCAGGAGAACACCACCATCACGGTGTCGCGCGTGGGTGCGCTGATTTCATACCTGCCTTTGGTGTCGGTGTTCACACCGATAGCCGTACCGGCGATTTTCACGGTGGCAAACTCGATAGGCTGCCCCTTCTCATCCACCACAGTACCCGTGATTTTCACCTGAGCCATTGTGGTGATGGCAGTGAGCAGCAGAAGAAAAGAGAAAAATATTTTGCTGAAGATATTATTTGTATTCATTTGCGGTCATATTTGATTGATGCGCGAAAATAAATCGCACATTATTTATTATAACGCAAAATGTGGTCATAAATTGTATTCTTCTTTCAAAAAGGGGCACACTCGACATAATCGTTTAGCGAACGAAACCAGGGTCGATGTTGCGAGGGTCGGTGGGGTCGGGCCTGTTATATTCTTCCATCGGGTCGGGTTGTGGAGCTCTAAACGTTACGGGAAGCGTGTACCACACATCCACTGGCTCGCCGTTTCTTGTGCCAGGTTTGAATTTAGGCAAGCGTTTCACCACACTAATCACAGCCTCGTCGAATGGTCGGAATAGAGACTGCTCAATTTGTATCGAGTCGACATCGCCAGTTTTGGTGACGAGAAAACGCACCACACACCGTCCACTCACCTTAATCTTTGCAGATATTTCTGGATAAACCATATTGTCGGCAAGAAACTTCATCAGTGCCGCATTGCCGCCTGGAAATTCTGGCATTATTTCAACGTTTCCTGCCGAATCCACAAAGCAAGGCATCGAAGATACTGGGGCGCTTGATGCAAGCTTAAACGATATGGGCAGTGTGTACCACACATTCACGAGAACGCCGTCTTGCTTGCCTGGCGAGAATTTGAGCGTGCGCGCCACTCGTGCGGCTTCTTCGTCACATTCTGGGCTTACCGACCGAAGCACTTTCACTTCTCCCACATTACCATCCTTAGTAATAACGAACCGCAAAACGCATTTTCCTTGTTTGCCGCTTTTCAACGCCGTCTCAGGATATTGCAAGTGCTCGCCGATATAGCGCATCATAGCTGCATTGCCACCCGGAAATTCAGGCATCACATCACAGCTGTTATAGATGATAGAGTCTGAAGTCGCGTCGGTTTGAGCTTGCGCGCAAACCACGGCGCATACGCAAGTCAGAAAAAGAAGTAAAAATTGCTTCATAGTTTTGTATTTTTTACCGTGAAATTGCAAATTTGCCGTACCCTATCAGGTGATTTTATTGATGGGCGGTGAGTTTGTAGCGTAGCGTGGTGGTGGTGGGGGTTAGTATTCCACTTTGGTTTTGGTGTAACCGTGTTCGCGGCGGTATTTGCGCACGTCGCGGAAGAGGTCGGTGGCGTAAACGAAGTTGTTGAGGTCTTCGTTGTCTTGGTCGTAGATTTCATCTTTGGTGCCCACCCAGCCGATGTGGCCTTTGTTGACGAAGATGATGTTTTCGCCAATACCCATCACCGAGTTCATGTCGTGGGTGTTGATGATGGTGGTGATGCCAAATTCGTGGGTGATGTCCCAAAGCAGTTGGTCGATGACGATAGAAGTCTTTGGGTCGAGACCAGAGTTTGGCTCATCGCAGAACAGGTATTTGGGGTTGAGGGCGATGGCGCGTGCAATGGCGGCACGCTTCTGCATACCACCCGACAGTTCGGCGGGATATTTGTTCTCGCTGCCGGTGAGGTTCACACGGTCGATACAGAATTGCGCACGCTCGCGCTGCTCCTCTGGGGTCATGTCGGAGAACATCATCAATGGGAAAATCACATTGCCCATCACGGTTTCGCTGTCGAAGAGCGCAGAACCTTGGAAAAGCATACCTATTTCCTTGCGTATGCCTTTCAGCTCGTTGCGGTTCATTTTGGTGATGTCGCGTTCGTCGTATAGGATTTCACCATGTTCGGGTTTGAAAAGCCCCACAAGGTTTTTCACCAGCACGGTTTTGCCCGAACCGCTCTGACCGATAATCAGATTCACCTTGCCGTCGTAGAACTTGGCGCTGATGTCGTGCAGCACCTGACGGGTGCCATTGTCGAAAAATTTATCGAGATGTTTTACTTCAATCATAATTTGTGGCCTCCTGCGCCTTGTGGGTTTACATCAATAAAAGTTTGGTGAGAATCACGTCGCTCACGAGAATGATGATGTTGCTCATCACCACCGCGTCGGTACTGGCTTTACCCACTTCCACGGAGCCGCCTTTCACGGTGTAGCCATAGTACGACGAGATGCTTGAAATCACGAAACCGAACACCAGCGACTTGATGAGGGCAAACCAAACGTTGAACTGCACAAAATCGGTCTGAATACCATAGATGAAGGTGTCGGGGTCGAGAATGCCGGTAAAGCACACCGCCCAGCCGCCAAAGAGCGCCGTGGCCATGGTGATGATTACAAGGAATGGCATGATGGTGACCAGTCCCAGCACTTTAGGCATAATCAGATAGTTGGCAGAGTTCACGCCCATGATGTCGAGTGCGTCGATTTGCTCGGTCACTCGCATGGTGCCAATCTCCGACGCAATGTTTGAACCGATTTTACCCGACAGAATCAAACAAAGAATGGAGGATGAAAACTCCAGGAGAATGATTTCGCGGGTAGAGAAGCCCACGGTGTAGCGTGGCAGAAGCGGACTCTCCATGTTGAGCTTGATAAGAATGGTGCACAAGCAGCCAATGAAGAGCGACACAATGAGAATAAGCGGGATAGAGTCGATACCCAGCTTAGATATTTCGTTGAGGTAGCGGCGGAAGAATTCCTTCCATTTCTCAGGCACACTAATGCTGCGCCACATCAGGGTGCAGTAGTCGCCAAACGCTTCCAATCCTTTAATTATAATCATAATTTACAAATATAGCACATCTATATTATAATGCGAAAACTAAATGCCACATTGGTGACTTATGGACTAATATTACTCCCTACTTTACCAAATTCACTTCTTCAAAGGCACACGGTGAACCACACCGCCCTTGTTCACGCCCGGCTTGGGAGCGTAGAGTTTCTGCTGTGGTGCAGACTTCACTTTGTCGGGGCCGCCTTTGGCTGGAGAGCCCGACTTTTGCGATGCAGCCATACTCTGGTTGCGGCTGACGAACTTTTGTGAATTGATGTTGGAGTAGATTTTTCGGTCGAGATGTGTGCGCACCAGCGAAATGCTGTCTAAAAACGCGACCACCGAGTGGCTTGCCACATTGTAATGGATATAACCGAAAATGCGACGCACATTGCGTGTGGAGTCGGTTTGGAGAGCCAATTCGGTCCAGCCGTTGAGCGATGCGTTGCGGCTGGCAATCGACACGGTGCCATCGGCATATTCAGCGGCAAGCATCAAGCCGAAGGTGTTGTTGAAACTGAGCATCTTCATGCCGAGCAAGTATCTGTCGCCCTTGCGGTGCTCGCCGTCGGGGTCGAAATCAAATGCGAAATATCCACGCTTCAATCCGGCAGTGAGCATCAGTGAGCGGTCGTCGTTCCAGATGTCGGCTGTGTCGCCCTTGGCGGCATACATCTTGTGCTTTTGCGCGTCATCGGCGGCACTCTTGTGCTCTTGTGGAGCATTCGCCATTTCAGCCGTAAGATCCTTGTTGTCGTCTTGCAGGCGCATCATCACCTTCTTGTGCACGGTGTTGTAAGCCTCGAAATTGGTGGCATACCACACCAGCGACGAATCGTATTCGGCTTGGGTGATGCCATGTTTCTGAAACAGCGACTGCTTCGCCAAACGCTTCACCGAATCGGAGGGAAACGCCTCCGGATTCATATCGATGATAGCTTCAAGGCGATACAGGTCGTAGAGGAAATCGGCTAAATCACTCTCCTTGATGATGCCGTCGGGAGCCTTGTCGCACCCGGTAAGGAGCACGGCAAGAGTGGCAATGAGTATGAGTAGTTTTGATTTCATCTGTCTTGTTTGGCACACATATATAATAATAGAGATTGCGGCATTATTGTGCGGTGTTGCCGTCTTCAGTTTTTTTATTGTCTTCTTCAGCCACAAGGTGCTTGCTGTAGAAGCACACCAGCAGAAACACGCTCACCGACAGGCAAGCATCGGCGAAGTTGAACACAGGTTGGAAAAACTCCGAGCCACCCAGCAGGGGCACCCAGTCGGGCCATGTGAAAAGTGGGAAATAGAACATATCCACCACACGACCGTTGAAAATGCTGGCATATCCGCCATCGGGAGGAAACATTTGAGCCACGGTCACAGGAGTGGATTCGCTGAAAATCTGTCCGTAGGCGATGCAGTCGATCACATTTCCGAGCGCGCCGGCTGTGATGAGCGAAATGCACACCAGATAACCAGTGGGAATGGTGGCTTTTTTGCAAAGTCGGGTGATATAGTAAATCAGCAGTCCCACGGCTATGATACGGAACCAAGTGAGGAACAGTTTAGGTCCCCATTCCATGCCGAACGCCATGCCGTTGTTTTCCACAAAGCGCAGAATGAACCAATCGGTAATACGCAAGTCTTCATAGAGGGCGAAGCTGCACTTCACCCAAATTTTAATGGCCTGGTCGATGATGACCACCGCCGCTATAATGATAGCAGCAATCCAGCCTTTAGAGATATGTGGGTTGTTCACTGTCGTTACCTTCTCTTTTTAGGTTTTTGTGTTGCCTCTATTTCCTTGCCTTCTACCGACAGGGTGGTGTGAGGCACTGCCAACAGACGACCCTTAGGAATAAGCTTACCAGTGACACGGCAAATGCCATAAGTGCCTTGCTCAATACGCACGAGCGCGCCTTGCAGCTTCTTGATGAACATCATCTGACGCTCAGCATTCATGCTTGCCTGCTCCTTGCTCATGGTGGAAGCACCATCTTCAAGAGCCTTGATGCCAGGGGCACTCTCGTCTTTTTGCATAGCGCTCACGAGGTGGTCGTAATTTTGCTTTGCCACTTCTATTTTCTGAAGAATGAGTTGCTTAAACTCTTGTAACTCTTCATCTGAGTATCTTACTTTTTCAGGAGAATCGTTCATGATAACACCCTTTCTTTTAAATTTGTATGAGTAAACATCGATAAAGTATAGAAGCTGCTTGGATTGTAAGAATGAATCCAACCAGCTTCCTATCTTTTACAGATTACGCCTTATCGACAGTAATTTTTAATTCGTAGTCGTCCATATCGAGGGCGATGACATCAGCGCCTTCAACTGGTGCGAGCTCAATAGCCACAGCAAGCACTTGCTTGGCGATATAGTCCTTGAATTGAGCCACAGCGTCGTTCACATGCTCGTCAGGAGCGATTTTCACCACAATGCGGTCGGTGATATTGAAGTCCTTGCTCTTGCGCACGTTTTGAATGCGGTTCACCAGCTCGCGTGCGATACCTTCCTTGCGGAGGTCGTCGGTGATGGTGATGTCGAGTGCCACGGTGATATTGCCTTCGTTGGCAACGAGCCAGCCCGGAATGTCTTCGCTGATCACTTCCACGTCAGCCAGTTCCACCACAGCCTCTTCGCCATTGAGTGTGAGGGCTATTTTGCCGTCTTTCTCGAATTGTGCGATTTGCGACTGCTCCAGCGAGGTGAGTGCCTGTGCGGCAGCCTTCATATTCTTGCCGAATTTAGGGCCAAGCTTCTTGAAGTCGGGCTTGATGCGCTTCACCAGAATGCCAGCATCGCCACCCACATAGTTGATACCCTTCACATTCACTTCGCTCATGATGAGGTCGGCAACGGCTTCGATATCTTGCTTCTGCGCCTCGTCGAGCACAGGAATCATGATAGCGGTGAGTGGTTGCTTCACCTTCAAATTCTTCTTGCGGCGCAGTGAGAGCACCATTGAGGTGATTTGCTGAGCGATAGCCATGCGCTTTTCGAGTTTTGAGTCGATAGCGGCTTCGTCGGCCTTTGGATATGCGGCAAGGTGAACCGAGGTGTCGCTGCCAGTGAGGTCGCGATAGAGCATATCGGCATAGAATGGAGCGATAGGAGCCATGAGCATTGCCACGGTCTTGAGGCTCTGGTAGAGAGTTTGGTTAGCGGCCAAATCACCGTCCCAGAAGCGAGAGCGGTTGAGGCGCACATACCAGTTACTGAGGTTGTTGACCACAAAATCGCTGATGGCGCGAGCCGCCTTGGTGAGTTCGTAGTCTTCTATGTCGTCGGTCACCTCTTTCACGAGAGAGTTGAGCACCGAGATAATCCAGCGGTCGATTTCGGGGCGTTCAGCCAGTGGCACTTGTGGTGCGGCGAAATCGAAGTTGCACAGATTGGCGTAGAGCGCGAAGAATGAATATGTGTTGTGGAGCTTGCCGAAGAACTTGCTGCCACTCACTTCTTCCACGCCTGCCTCGTCAAACTTCAGGTTGTCCCAAGGCGATGAGTTGCTAATCATGTACCAGCGGATTGGGTCGGTACCGTATTTTTCGATAGCCATGAATGGGTCAACGGCGTTGCCCAGGCGCTTACTCATCTTATTACCGTTCTTGTCGAGCACCAAACCGTTGGAAATCACGCTCTTGTAAGCCACGCTATCGAATACCATAGTGGCGATGGCGTGGAGTGTGAAGAACCAGCCACGTGTTTGGTCTTGACCTTCGGCGATGAAGTCGGCAGGATAGAAACTGCGGCTGTCGATGAGGTCTTTATTCTCGAATGGGTAGTGGAGCTGTGCGTAAGGCATAGCACCGCTGTCAAACCACACGTCGATGAGGTCGAGTTCACGCTTCATTGGCTTGCCGCTTTCGCTCACGAGCACGATGTCGTCAACGTATGGACGGTGCAAGTCAATCTTATTGTAGTTTTCGTCGCTGTAATCGCCAACCACGAAACCAGCCTTCTTCCATGGGTTTTCAGCCATCACACCAGCAGCCACGGCTTTCTCCATTTCGTTGTAGAGTTCTTCCACGCTGCCGATGCAGATTTCTTCGTGTGTGTCGGCGTTGCGCCAGATAGGAAGTGGAGTGCCCCAGTAGCGACTGCGGCTCAAGTTCCAGTCGTTGAGGTTTTCGAGCCATTTGCCGAAGCGGCCTGTGCCGGTGTGCTCAGGTTTCCACTTGATGCTCTTGTTGAGTTCCACCATGCGGTCGCGGCAAGCAGTAGAGCGGATAAACCAGCTGTCGAGTGGATAGTAGAGGATAGGCTTGTCGGTACGCCAGCAGTGTGGATAGTTGTGGGTGTGCTTCTCCATCTTGAAGGCGGTGCCGTCTTGCTTCATGCGAATGCAGATGTAGATGTTGAGGTCTTCAGCCTTGCTGGCAGCCTTTTCATCGTAGCGGCCATCCACGGTGTATTTTGGATCGTAGGCGTTCTTAACGTATGCGCCAGCGTATTCCTTGTATAAATCCACGTTCACGAATTGCTTCACAAAGTCGTCGTCGAGGTCTTCGAAATTGAAGTAGCGGCCCTCGAAGTCAACCATTGGGCGAGTTTCCATCTTCTTGTTGATCATAAAGAGCGATGGAATGCCGGCTGCGCGAGCCACGTTGGCGTCGTCGGCACCAAAGGTAGGAGCAATGTGCACGATACCTGTACCGTCTTCGGTGGTCACATAGTCGCCAGGGATCACGCGGAAGCCGTTGTCGTTGCCCACGATTTTACCGTCGATTTTGTCAACAGGCTTCACCCATGGGAACAGTTGTTCGTACTTCATGCCCACGAGGTCGGCACCTGTAAATTCGGCAATCACCTTGTAAGGAATCACCTTGTCGCCCTGCTTGTAGCTGTCGAGAGCGAGTTCTGCGCCTTCAGCAGCGAAGTAGGCGTTCAGGCGAGCCTTTGCCAGAATGTAGGTGGCAGGTTTGCCAGTGTATGGGTTGTAGCTTTCCACAGCCACATAGTCAATCTTAGGGCCAACGCAGAGCGCGGTGTTGGAAGGCAAGGTCCAAGGAGTGGTGGTCCAAGCGATGATGCAGAGGTCTTCAAAACCAGCGTCCACCTTGCTCAGAATGTCGGCTACAATCTTGTTGTCGTCCTTCTTCACTGCAAACTGTGCAGTTACGGTTTGGTCCTTAACGTCGCGGTAGCAACCTGGTTGGTTCAACTCGTGGCTGCTCAAACCGGTGCCAGCGGCAGGTGAGTAGGGCTGAATGGTGTAGCCCTTGTAGAGCAGGTTTTTGCCATAGAGTTGCTTCAACAGCCACCAGAGCGATTCGATGTAGCTGTTTTTGTAAGTGATGTAAGGATGCTCAAGGTCCACCCAGTAGCCCATTTTATTGGTAAGGTCGGTCCATTCCTTGGTGTATTTCATCACCTCCTTGCGGCAGGCTGCGTTATATTCGTCAACCGAAATCTTCTTGCCGATGTCTTCCTTCTTGATGCCGAGCGACTTTTCCACGCCCAATTCCACTGGCAGACCGTGAGTGTCCCAGCCAGCCTTACGAAGCACCTTGAAGCCGTTCATGGTCTTGTAGCGGCACACGATGTCCTTAATGGTGCGCGCCAGCACGTGGTGAATACCTGGCATACCGTTGGCTGAAGGTGGTCCTTCATAGAATACAAAAGTGGGAGCACCGTCGCGCTCATCAATACTCTTGGCGAACACATTTTCCTGTTCCCAGAGCTTCAGAACGTCTTTATTGACGTCGGAGAGATTCAGTTTGCTATATTCTCTAAACTTCATGAAAAAAAGCCTTTTTTTATATCTTGATATATTAATGTGCAAAGATATGAAAAAAATCCCAAACTCCCCCCCAATCGTCACCCCAATTCACCCCACCCCCTGAAAAAAGTCACAGAAGCCTCTCCCAAACCCTCCCCTAAAGGGAAGGGCTTACAAAGTGCCACGAGACATTGATGGCTGTAAGCCCTTCCCGGGGAGGGCTTGGGAGAGGCTTCCTTTTTCTTACTTCAAAATCAAATTAATCAGGGCGGTAACGTCGCTCACGTTGATTTCGCCATCACCGTTAATGTCGCACACGGTGTTGGTGTAGGTGCTGCTGCCGAGGATTTTGTTGATCAGGGCGGTAACGTCGCTCACGTTCACTTCGCCATCACCATTGATGTCGCCAGGGGCTTGTGAGTATATGTCAATTCCAAAACTGTTAATGTCTTTAACAGCAAAGTCTTGTATTTTCAAGTAAGCACTCCCCGGCTTAAGTGTGTAAGAAGTTGACGACCTCCAAAAGTTTTTGTTACTCTCGCTGAACAGATATTGCGAAGTCCATTTATCTTTATTGGTAATCACAACTTCTTCACGTGCGTTGCCCATAAGATAGTTCTTGCTGGGTTTTGGGGAAATTGTTTCGGCCTTCTTGAGTTTGTAAATAGTATTTGTTTTGAAACCATCAATCAGCAAGCCTACTCCACTATAGCTGTCAGTCACCTTATGGGTGTAAACCATCCTTTTTTCCACATTATAGTCAGTCACATAGTAGGCATTCAGTCCAGTCGCTTTCCAATCCACATTTTGCTGAACCGAGAAAGCGTAGGCTTTGGCACCTTGTTCTGCGATAAAATACGCCTCCAGACGGTCGATTGGTCTGTTGGTATCGCCCACAAATATTTTCCATTTTTCCACACTATCACTATATTTGTAATACGATCTCCAGTGCGCATAACACTTGAATCCGTTGGCGTTTTGCCCATAGAACTGTCCACCCCATATGCGCTTTTCATTATTCAAAAGCATCAGCTCAGAGAGTTTTTGGCATGAAGCGAACGCCATTTCGCCAATGTAGACGCATGTGCTTGGCACAGTGAATTTCTGAATACCTGTGTAGAAGAATGCTCTGCGCCCAATGTGCCTCAAGTGCTTCATCTTGTCGATATTCACCTCCGTAATGTGCGAACACATATCTAATGTGCGGTCGTCAATCTTTGTCATGAGATATTTCTTATTTGCGCCATTAGTAACATCTGTTTCATAATTGTCGGCTGTGAACTTGCTGTAGGAGGTGAGTTGCATGTTCGCTGGATGATACACATATTTCGCCTCACCTGCATAGGTCACCCCATCTACGGTCACAGGATTGCCACTGATCACAGTCATGTGATAATAGGTGTCGTGGGCATTTGCGTTATTGAAGGTAAAGTCGTAGGAGCCTTCCGTCACTTTGAGTTTACCCAACTTTGGGTTATTCTTATATGATTTTTCGCTGCCCAAAGGCACGTAGAGCTTGCACGATGTGGGAATACCAGTAATATTCCAATCTGCTAAATTTGACCACGATGGTTCGTTGAGGATTAATTCCTCCAGGTTTTTATTCTCAGCAAAGGCATCAAGACCTAAAGACTTCACCGAGCTTGGAACCAATATATGCTTCACTTTGGTATTGCGGAACACTCCAGATCCACAGGTTTTCAAACCGTATGGCAAGTTGATGTCGTTGGCGATGCCGCTGTTTTGGAAAGCGTAGTTGCCAATATATTTCAAGTTAGAGTTCAACTTGATTTCTGTAAGGTTGGTCAATCCCTCAAATGTCCTTTCCCCAATAGTCTCGATGTTTGCGCCAAGTGTAATTGACGTATTGGGTTTCATCGATGGATATTCACGGTTAACAAAGTTGATCGCCGTGACTGCGTAATTCTTTCGGGCATCATAAAATTTATCCTCAGCGCCAGATGGCAGTTTGATGTTGTTGTCAAAGAAACTGATTTCGGTAACCGTTGCCTTTCCTGCATACGCCTTTCCATTGATGATCACAGGCGTGGTGCTTGTGATGGTATAGCCCACTAAATAGTGAGCAGACGGGGTACTGTAACCCACGGTGAAATCGCTTGCTCCCTTGTTAATGTAAAGCCAGTTTTTCCATGTGGCGGCTTGACGATAGGCATCCTGCGCATCATGAGGCACAAACAAATACCACCTCCTTACATCTTTGAAATAATCGCTTGCTATGGCAGGAGGTGTCTTGATATTGACGGTTAAATGCTCAAGATTCTCAACCCCAACGAAAGCGTTATCTCCGAACTTATTAACAGAGCTTGAAATTGTCAGGAATTTCAGCGAAGAGCAGTATCGGAAAGCCCCGTAGCCAAATGAGGTGACGCCATAGGGAATAGTCATAGTGTTAATGTTCTTACACGATTCAAATGCATAATCACCAATGGTGGTAATGGATGAGGGATAATTATCGTTGAAGAATGATGTGGACGCATATCCTTCAGGGCATCGTAGTAATGTGGTCTTAGCCTTGTTGTAAAGCACACCCTTGATTGAGGTGTAGTAGCTGTTGTTGGCATTCACCGAGATGGCTTGCAGGTTTGAGCAGCCGTCCACAAAGTACGCGCTACACTCCTTCACACTTGCAGGCAAATTGATAGAAGTCAATGCCCCGCAACTTCTAAAAGCAAACACCCCAATTTCAAGCAAACTCGAATTTAAAGCCACCGAGGATAAGGCAGTGCAGCCATTGAACGCCGAATTACCTACTCTTCTCAACTTTGAATAGCCAGTTAAATTCACGTTCTTTATTCCGGTGTTGCCCAAACACGCACTGTCGGCAATCTCCACCACATCAAAATCGGCAATG
>OQVR01000347.1_pt1 | contig 20405 bp, 18 predicted proteins | sample 1691521 | NCBI WGS metagenome assembly OQVR01 (sample SAMN03418256, study PRJEB22391) | human gut metagenome | biome: human-gut; feature: organic feature; material: feces | host: Homo sapiens | place: Tanzania | collected 2013-01
AGGCCGCCGACCTCAAGACCCAAGGGCTCAGCTACCGCAAAGTTAGTAAAATTATTTTGGATTTCTTTGACATAAGGGACGGCCGAAAATGGATCAGCCAACTTCGAGATGGATCTTTATACGCTACAGTTCAGGTGGATTCCCTCGCTGATTGATGCCGTGGTGAAGAGGAACTTGCCTTGTCAGGTATTGGCGGACGTACCGTGGTGGGAAAAATGTCTGAAGGAACAGGGGATGACTAAGGCTGACTTCTCGTTTGAGGAGATCAAGGCTGAAATAAAGAAGATCTCAGAGGAAAAAGGGCGGATATGCCTGACATTCCCCTATCCGAAACGCGCTCCGCTTGCTAAATATGCTGTCATTGACTTGTTGGCTTCGTGGCGGATTAACTATTACACATTGGAAATGCCCCTCGATGACACATGGGTGCTTGGATCGCAGGATGTTCACAGGCACAGCTACATCCGTCAGGTGCCTGATTGCCAGACGATGGCGGATTTTGAGAGGGAGGTTGATCGACCTTGTGATAGAATTCCATTTCAGAGAATATTAATAGGGCTGCTAATTGTACTGGTTTTCGGCATATTAATCCTTCTTATGATTCGCTAAAGGAAGTGAATCCACACCGAATTATCCGATGGTATAGTTCCGTGTACGGCAATGCACAACAATCAACGAGGTTTGGTACACAGTAAGGCTGGCTGCTTCCAACAAGAGTTTTCTGTACGAAAACAACGTATTCTGTATGAAATGGTTTTCACTGTCGTTTCGTACAGCATTGTTGGGGTTTGTAAAACTGATTTTGAGGGGTGGCTGGGATTGAGGAACTTTGTGGTGCCGGAGGTTGAGAGAGTGCGGAAGTGCGATAACAAGTAACAAGTAACAAAAACAATAATCACAACGAGTATGAAAAGGATCATCAGAATCTTGATTGTGGCGCTGGCGATGGCCGGCTTGGGTGCGAACTGTTGGCGGGCAGAGGCGCAAGGAACACAGAATGTGCAGGAGGCGAAGGACTATAACTACTTCAGGGCGTTAGAGGTTATGAACGAGTCCGGGGACTACGAGAAGGCGCTGGAGCTGATTGGGAAGCAGCTCCAGAGTGCGCCGGGGGATGTCAAGACGCTTGTCTTCAGATGCAAATTGAACAGGGATCTCGGACACTATGGGGAGGCGCTGGCGGACATTAATGCGGCGATAAAAAACAACAATAAGAAATCAGAGTTCACAAATGCGATGCTCTACTGGTGGAAGGCGTGCGTTTATGACGACATGGGCGATCGGGACGGGAATATGCGGAATCTGGAACTGGCATATTCATTGGCACGGAAGAACCGGAAGAAGGAGGGTGAAAACTACGCCAACCTTTGCCACAACTACTGCGACAAACTGACGCGGGCGGGGCGGGACGCTGAGTCTCTCGCGATCTGCCGTGAGCTGTTGAAGGAAGAAGAGTCTGACATTGTCGCGGCGTCTTTGGCGGCGAGGAATATGCTCGCGGCGGGTGACATAGAAGGAGCAGGGAAAATCATCCGTGAATATTCAAGGTTCGGAAGCGACAACACCGAATTCGACTATGCGTCAATGAAATACTGGGAGGCAGTCGGCGACAGGCATAAGGCTGTGGATGCGGCGCTTGACTATGTAGGACATTATGACGCGGAGCAGATCGGTGTCGTGATTGAGACCTTGAAGGCTGACAAGAAATATTCAGAGACAATGCTGAGGAAGAGAATCAAGGATGGTTCTGAAAACAAGCCGACTTGGCAGGGTATTCTGGCTTTATACTACTACAATACGCTCGATTATGAACTTGCATTGAAGGAGTTCTTCCAAATTATCGAAGAATATGGCATCAAGGATGAATTAGCGCAATATGTGGCACGATGTTATGACATGCTGGGGATGCCAGAGGAAGCGGTCAAAACTCTAAAGGAGGCTGAGGAAGCCCAGATCAAAGAAAATCCATGGTACTACTATTGCCTGTTGGGAGACTACTATCAAGATTGCGGACATTATGAGGATGCCACCTCGGTGCTTGACAAGGCGATTGAAGAAGACCCGGCGGACGCGTTCCCTTACTACAAAAGCGGGTGGTGCTATGAGTTCCTTGGCGATGACGCAAAGGCGCTGGAGCGCTATTCCTCAGGAATAGAGATGGACGATAGTTATCCTTACATATTCCTGATGCGTGGTGAGATTTATCTGAGACAGGGGAAGAAGGAGCTTGCGGACGCTGATTTCAAGGCAGTTGCGGAGAAAGACACCGTTTCTAGCGAGAGCAGCTGCCGTCAGTATGCGCTGCATTTTCTGGGAAGGGACAAGGAGGCGCTGGAATGGCAGGATTCGTTGGCGGCGAAGTTCCCTGACAAGCCAGGAACCTACTATGACCAGGCCTGCCTGTATTCCAGAATGGGGCGGACGGAGGATGCGTTGAAGGCGATCAAGACCGCGCTTGAGCGTGGCTACAACAATTTCCAGCACATAGCGGATGACAATGACCTTGACCCGATCAGGAATATTCCCGAGTTTGTGTCGCTGGTCGGGAAATATAAAGCCGAGCATCTCGCGTTCGTGGAAAGGCTTCGCAGGGAACTCCGTGCAGAATCAGCTGATTCACTGGACTCCGGCACAATCACGGAAGTGGCCTTCAAGCGTCATCAGGGAGGGACGTTCGAGATTCCGTGCGAGGTCAACGGCCTGCCCCTTCAGATGCTGTTCGACACCGGTGCATCGTCCGTCACGCTATCGTCCGTGGAGGCCAACTTTATGCTGAAGAATGACTACCTGTCAACCAAGGACTTAGGCGGCAAGGAATATTACCGGATAGCCGACGGCGGCCTCACGGAAGGCACGCTCGTGACCCTTCGTGAGGTCAAGATCGGTGACTTTGTCCTGAAAAACGTGAAGGCCTCCGTCGTGTCCAGCCAGAAGGCTCCCCTTCTCCTCGGCCAGAGCGTGATGGAGCGCTTCGGCACCATCACCATCGACAACATCGGCGGGAAACTGCTGATTAAGCATTGACATCAACGGATAAAGCATCGGACATACTAGTTACTGAGTATTATTCAGTGCAGAGAAAGACCTGAAAATGAGTTATTATCACAGAACTAATGGAGAGGTAATTCTTCACTGAGCATGAGATATCAAAATTAAATTGAACTACAATGAGTTTATTTCATTACCGAGTGATTGTTCTTGACCCGGAAAACCAAATCGTTAATCTTAACGGTCAAGATGTGAAGCGATACAGTTATGTCTTAGATCACAGTGTGTTCGCCATATCACTTTCCAACAACGAGATAATCGCCTCCCTCGTTTGTACGGACGACTCATCAGTATTTTTCGAATCAAGATGTGTCCGCCCTGATGACTGGAGAGAGGTAGATACCAGAATTTTGAGAAGATGCTTCAGAATGCTCACACATCTTGGCGTCATTCGTTGCAGGCCGCTATTTAGCAAGCATAAAATCTTTCTTATTATCCGTAATCCAATGATCAAAGCCGTCTTTGAGAAATTATTGGAGAACGATAAGTTCAAGTGCAAATACATTCGGACTCCGGATATGATTGCTCCAGGATATGTTGCGGTATCACAGGAATAATTGTGTACTCTCAAGAGGATCCCGATTATGAATCTATATCTTGACATAGACGGGGTGCTGCTGGATTATGCGACAGACGCTCCGGCCGAAAACGCTACCTTATTCATTGATTTTATAATCAGCGAGTTCGATTGTCATTGGCTCACTACGCACTGTCAAGGGGACTCTGCGACAGCTGTTGAATATTTAGCCGAATATTTTCCTCCTGAGGTGATAGCCAAGCTCAAAGTGGTCAAGCCCACGGTTTGGCGTACATTAAAGACAGAGGGCATAGACTTCAGCAAGCCGTTCATCTGGCTGGATGACTGTCCGTTCCAGGCAGAGATTAAGATGTTGGATTCCAAGGGGGCATCAGATTCCTTGTTCAAGGTGAATCTTGGAAACAGGGATGAGCTTCTTGGGGTAATCGAGTTCTTGAAAAATGGAATAATCGGACAGAAACGCACTTGTTCACCTTGGAAAAACGGACAGAAATATGTACTTTTGTCTTGGAAAAGCGGACAAAAGTATGATTAAACGAAAGATTGACAAGAAGATAGAATTTTTCTACAAGAATCATAACAAGGCGTTGCTTCTCACCGGGGCAAGGCAGACGGGAAAAACATTTGCCATAAGGCGGTTCGGAGCGGAGAATTTCGACAGTATCGTGGAGATCAATTTTGTAGAGAATCGAAGCGCAATTGGTTTCCTTGACGGTGCGGCTGATGCAAAGGAGATGATACTCAGAATTTCAGCGCTTGCCAAGACGAAAATGATTCTCGGCAAGACGCTTATCTTCTTCGATGAAGTACAGGAATATCCAGAAATCGTCACACTGATAAAATTTCTGGTGGAAGAAGGTAGCTACAGATATGCCCTGAGCGGGTCTCTTCTTGGCGTTGAGTTGAAGGATCTTCGGAGCGAGCCGGTTGGATATATGGACATATTCGATATGTATCCGCTGGATTTTGAGGAATTTGCTCTTGCGGTTGGTGTCGCCCCAACCATAATTGACTCTCTTGAGGAAAGTTTCAGGAACAAAACTCCTGTTGACAGGATAGTGCACGAAAGGATGATGAAAGTGTTCCAACTTTATCTGGTGATCGGCGGAATGCCTGCCGCTGTCTCCAAATATATTGACACCAACAATCTGCGTTTGGTGGAAGAGGAACAGAAAGCCATCATCAAACTTTACAAGAAGGACATCGCCAAATACGATCCTGAGGATAAACTGTACCTGAACGACATATTCGATTTAATCCCTTCGGAGTTGAACTCGAAGAACAAACGCTTCATTCTCAAGAATCTCAATGAGAACTTCAAGTTCAATCGGTACCGCAACAGCTTTCTGTGGCTAAAGAATGCAGGTGTCGCCTTGCCGACATACAACGTGGAGGAGCCAAAATATCCTTTGAAACTGGCCGAGCAGAGGAATCTGTTCAAGTTGTTCCTCAACGATGTCGGCCTTCTCGCCTGCCAATATTCAGACGGATTGCAGCTGAAACTTCTTCGTGGTGAGATGAATGTCAACTATGGTGGGATATTCGAGAATGCCGCCGCTCAGGAATTGACGGCACACCGCTTCTCCTTGGCTTACTTCAACAACAAGAAGCAAGGAGAACTGGATTTTGTCGTGACCTACAAGGAAAAGATTCTTCCGATAGAAATCAAATCCGGCAAAAACTACGAGCGCCACAGCGCTATGGACAATGTTCTGAGGGTACCTAATTATGAAATAGAAAGCGAGATGGTCTTCTGCAACGACAACGTTTCCGTGAAAGGTCCCGTCACATATTTTCCTGTCTATATGCTGATGTTTCTCAAAAACGAGCATATTGACAAGGACTTCATCTATAAACTGGATCTGCAGGGGATCTCGTAAGGAGCTCTGGGAATCAGAGGCTAGGCCGACAGTGTGAAAAGCATCGACTTCCAGGTGTGTGATTCTGATCGCACCTGGAATGCCAACTCAATCTCTGTCAAGAGGATGATGTTTTAGGTGCGTACGATTTCTCTCACCTGGAAGTTCAAGGAGCCAATAGAACGCTCCTGATCGAAGCCGCGGACTTCCAGGTGAGCGAATCTGATCGCACCTGAAATGCCAACTCAATCACAGTCAAGACGATGTAGTTTTAGGTGCGCGAGGCTTCTCACACCTGGAAGAGTGGTATGCCATCAGATTTCGTGGGAAAGAAAGTGTATGACCATGCGGGCATTTCGGCAGACGGTGAAGGCAGGCATATCAAGCAAGCATATTCCTCAAGCGAACATATTCCTCAAAAGTCCGGAGGCGGAGGGAAAGCGTTTCGTACGGTATTCTTTGATTTCGTACATTTGTCGGGAGGGAGTTGGTGATTATTTGGAAATAATCTGTACATTCGTGGGCGAAAGATCTGGAATTGATGGGGAAATATCTTGTCATAGAGACTACGGCCAGCCTTCTGCGGATTCCTTTGGAGAGCCTTGTGTATGTCAAGGCGGAGGGAAACTACAGTCGGATATTCACTGTCCTTGACGTGGTGAAAGGCAGCAAGGGCACGTTGGTGACGTACAAGCTGGGGTGGATCCACAACAGTTTGTCCGATGTGATCGGCGATGTCGAGAGCAAGACTATCGTCAGGGCGGGAAAAAGCCACATCATCAATCTGGATTTTGTCTCTGAGATCAACATCTCACAACAGACGTTGGCCTTGTCAGACTGCGACAGGTTCAATGTGGTGCTTTCCGACGGGCTGTCAAGAGAAGTGCTGAAAGCCTTGAAGTCCGCTCTTGGCAATGACAACAACGACTAAACGAAGACTCAAATGAACAGACAGGACTACGATAATGTACGAGACGACGAAGTCATCTTCATAGGAGGTGACAAAGGTCGGAACACCAGCGGAAACAAGCCTCCCAGGCGGTCAAAGTGGCTGATCCCTGTCATCACGTTGGCTGTGCTGGCCGCAGTGGCCTTGATCGTGGTCTGCGGGAGAGGCGAAAAGGCCGTGAACGACGAGCAGACAGGACTGTTCGAGGAAAGCGTGGAGTCGAAAAGCGACTCCTTGACGACGGTCGCCACAGAAGACCCAGACTCCTGCGGGGTGGCATATTCAGAGAAAATAGACACCACGGTCGCGGGCGGCGTCCCGCTGACTTTGTACATCCCGCACTGCGCCGTTCCGGAACTCTCAGTCGGCGCGCCCGAAGCGGACAAGAGTGAATATGTCCTCGCGGCCCAGGCTGCGGACATCCGCGCGGACAACCGCGAGATTCTCGGATCCTTTGTGCTCAAAGGAGAAGTGCTGGCTCAAGGAATATCCAAGAAGGGCTATTGCGCTATCATCGACGGCCGGATCACAATCGGAGTCGCCGAAAACACGGACCTTTTCGACAAGGCCGTCGAGACGGAAGGCTACTTTTTCAGGCAATATCCTCTCGTGGACAACGGCTCGCCAGTTGATAACAATCTGAAGAGTTCCACTGTCCGCAAGGCGCTTTGCTCGAAGGCCGGCGAGATATTCATAGCAGTCTCCCGCGAGGAGATGACGATGCAGGATTTCGCCGCCGCTCTCGCCGCATTCGAAGTGGACAACGCGATCTACCTCGTCGGAAGCGCCTCGTCCTACGGCTGGTATATTCCTAAGGAAGAGGAAATTGTGGAATTCGGCATCAACGTGCACCGCCGTTCCTACCGGAACGAGTCCTACATCCGCTGGCGGAAGGCGGAATAACCCGGCAATTATAGCCCAAAGGCAGCCGTTCAAATGAACCGGACGGGGACATCGGTCGCTTCGACAGGCTCGGCGACCATGAAAAACGCATTTTCTGTTCATATTTAAAAGAGAATCGGAAGATTCCCTTCGGTTTTGCAATGGATATTGGTAAATTATTCATAAATTTATAGCCACATATTAAAAACACATAACCACTATGGCAAAGATTATAGAATGCGTGCCCAATTTCAGTGAAGGGCGAGACAAAAATGTTATTGATCAGATCGTTAAGGCCATCGCTTCGGCCAAGGTGACGGTCAACGGCAACGAGGAGGGCGTCAAGGTGCTCGACGTGGATCCGGGCGAGGCGACCAACAGGACTGTCGTGACCTTCGTGGGCAGCCCCGAAGCTGTGCTGGAGGCGGCTTTCCAAGGAGTCAAGTGTTCCGGCGAGGTGATCGACATGAGGCATCACCACGGGGCGCACCCTCGGTCGGGGGCGTGCGATGTGCTGCCGCTCGTACCGGTCGCGGAGACGACTTTGGAAGAGTGCGCGGAACTGGCGCGCGGGCTGGCGAAAAGGATCTACGACGAACTCGGCATCCCTTGCTACTGCTACGAGGCGGCGGCTTTCAAGCCGGAAAGGAAGAACCTCGCGGTCTGCAGGGCCGGGGAATATGAAGCCCTGCCGGAGAAGATCGCCGATCCTGCCAAGGCACCGGACTTCGGGCCTAAGGAATATAACGAGACAGTGGCGAAGAGCGGGGCTATCAATGTGGGAGCCAGAGACTTCCTTGTGGCCGTCAACTATAATCTCAACACGACCTCAACCCGCCGCGCGATGGCGATCGCGTTCGATGTGCGTGAGAAAGGACGCAAGATGCGCGAGGGCGGAAGCCTGACCGGAAAGGTCCTCAAGGACGAGAACGGCAAGGACCGCTGGCAGCCGGGAACCCTCAAGGGGTGCAAGGCAATTGGTTGGTACATTGATGAATATGGCATCGCTCAGGTCTCGATGAACATCACCGACATCAAGACGACACCTCTGCACGTGGCCTACGAGGAAGTTTCCAGAGCCGCCGCCGCCAGAGGACTCAGGGTCACCGGAGCCGAGATCGTCGGACTGGTACCGAAGCGTGTGCTGATGGAGGCCGGAAAGTTCTACCTTGAGAAGCAGGAGCGCTCGCTCGGAATCTCGGACGAAGAAATAATGAAGATAGCAGTCAAGTCGATGAGCCTTGACGACCTCAAGCCGTTCAACCCGCACGAGAAGGTCATTGAATATCTTATGGAAGATCCTGAGCAGATGGCCATTAAGGAGAGGCTCATCAGAATGACGCTAAAGGGATTCGCCGAGGAGACGGCATCCGAGTCTCCTGCCCCGGGCGGCGGATCGATCTCCGCCTATATGGGAGCCCTAGGAGCGGCCCTCGGCACAATGGTCGCAAATCTTTCAGCCCACAAGAGAGGCTGGGATGACCGCTGGAAGGAGTTCTCCGACTGGGCCGAGAAGGGACACGCCGTAATGCGGGAGCTGGTAAGCCTCGTCGATGAGGACACCGCGGCGTTCGACAAGATTATGGCAGCTTTCGGGCTTCCTAAGGGAACGGATGAGGAGAAAGCTGCACGTTCTGAGGCAATCGAAAAGGCCACTCTATACGCCACACAGGTGCCTCTGCGCACGATGAAAGCCTCGTTCAAGGCCTTCGAGATCACAAGGGCGATGGCCGAGATTGGAAATCCAAACTCCGTTTCAGACGCCGGAGTGGGAGCTTTGGCGGCACGAAGCGCGGTTCTCGGAGCGCAACTCAACGTGAAGATCAACGCCGCTTCCCTGAGCGACAAGGCAAAGGCCGCCGAACTCGTTGCGGAGGCCGATGAGATCGCGGCGAAGGCAGTTGTGGAAGAGAAAGAGATTCTGGACATCGTAAACTCGAAGATCAATGGATAAGTTTAAGGAAGAGATACTTGCGGGCATCCCGCAGGACAGGCTCCCGGAACCGAAGCCTTATGACAAGACCATAAACCACGCCCCTAAGCGCAAGGACATCCTCACTGCCGAGGAGAAAGTGCTGGCGCTGAAGAACGCGCTGAGATATTTCCCGGCCAAGTTCCACGCCGAACTGGCGCCGGAGTTCGCCCAGGAGCTGAAGGACTACGGCCGCATCTATATGTACCGTTTCCGCCCGTCCTACGACATGTACGCCAGACCGATCGATGAATATCCTTGCCGGAGCCGCCAGGCCGCGGCCATCATGGCGATGATCCAGAACAATCTGGATCCGAGGGTGGCGCAGCATCCGCACGAGCTCATTATCTACGGAGGCAACGGAGCCATATTCCAGAACTGGGCGCAGTACCGGCTGACGATGAAGTACTTGGCCGAGATGACCGACGAGCAGACACTCTCGATGTACTCCGGCCATCCGATGGGACTCTTCCCGAGCCACAAGGACGCGCCGAGAGTCGTTGTGACCAACGGAATGGTCATCCCGAACTATTCGAAGCAGGATGACTGGGAGAGATTCAACGCCCTTGGAGTGTCACAGTACGGCCAGATGACAGCCGGATCGTATATGTACATCGGTCCCCAGGGGATCGTGCACGGAACGACAATCACGGTGATGAACGCGGCACGCAAGCAACTGAAAGCCAGAGGCATCGCAGGGACGAGGGAGAATATGAAGGGAATGCTATTCGTGACAGCCGGCCTGGGCGGAATGTCGGGAGCGCAGCCTAAGGCCGGAAACATCGCCGGGGTCGTGAGCGTCACAGCCGAGATCAATCCGCTCGCCGCCCGCAAGCGTTACGACCAAGGCTGGGTCGATGAGCTGCACGAGAATCTGGACGAGCTTATCCCGCGCATCCGAAAGGCGATGGAGAACAAGGAGACCGTCTCGCTGGCCTATGTGGGCAACGTCGTGGATCTCTGGGAGAGACTCGCGGCCGAGAATATTCCTGTGGATCTTGGCTCCGACCAGACCTCGCTCCACAACCCGTGGGCGGGAGGCTACTACCCTGTCGGGCAGTCGTTTGAGGAGTCTGTAAGGATGATGGCCGAGGAGCCGGAGAAGTTCCGTGAGGCGGTGCGCGCGTCGCTGAGAAGGCATGTCGCCGCCATCAACGAGCTGGCAGCCAAGGGAATGTACTTCTTTGACTACGGCAACGCCTTCCTGCTGGAATCCTCAAGGGCGGGGGCCGATATCCTCAGGCCGGACGGCACATTCCGTTACCCGTCCTACGTTCAGGACATTATGGGGCCGCTCTACTTCGACTACGGTTTCGGCCCGTTCCGCTGGGTCTGCATGAGCGAGAGGCCGGAAGACCTCGCCAAGTCCGACGAGATAGCCGTGAATATTCTTAAAAAGGAATTGGAAACGGCTCCGGAAGAGATTCAGGGACAGCTGAACGACAATATTCATTGGATAGAGGAAGCAGGCAGGAACCATCTGGTGGTAGGGTCGCAGGCCCGCATCCTCTACGCCGACTGCGAGGGCAGGACCAAGATCGCCCTGGCCTTCAACGAGGCCATCCGCAAGGGTGAGATCACCGCTCCGATCGTGCTTGGCCGCGACCATCACGACGTTTCCGGCACAGACTCCCCGTTCCGCGAGACATCCAACATCTACGACGGATCCCGGTTCACCGCCGACATGGCCATCCAGAACGTCATCGGTGACGGTTTCCGGGGAGCCACCTGGGTTTCCATCCACAACGGAGGCGGAGTCGGCTGGGGCGAGGTCATCAACGGAGGCTTCGGCATGGTGATCGACGGATCGGCTGATTCGGACAGGCACATCACCCGGATGCTGTTCTGGGACGTGAACAACGGAATAGCCCGCCGCAGCTGGGCGCGCAACGAAGGCGCGGAACACGCCATAATGAGGGAAATGGAACGCACACCGGAACTTACGGTGACAGTTGCGAACCACACAGACGAAAACATTGTCAGAAAAGCGATTGAGGAACTATGACACACATCATCTCACACGAACATCTGAGCCTTGGAAGGCTTAAGGAGATAATTGAGAACCACGAGAGGGTCGAACTCGGCCCGGAGGCCGTGGCGGCCATCGAGAAATGCCGTAAGTACCTGGACAGCAAGATGGAGGACATCGGTCGCCCGGTCTATGGAGTCACCACCGGATTCGGTTCCCTGTGCAACGTGACCATCCCTGCCGACCAGCTCTCGCAGCTCCAGCACAACCTGGTGATGTCCCACGCCTGCGGAACCGGCGAGACTGTACGCCCGCAGATCGTGAGGCTGATGCTCCTGCTTAAGGCCCAGTCCCTTTCCTACGGTCATTCCGGAGCGCAGCTGATTACTGTCCAGAGGCTTCTGGACATGTTCAACAACGACATTCTCCCGGTAGTCTACCAGCAGGGATCCCTCGGCGCTTCCGGCGACCTCGCTCCCCTCGCCCACCTCAGCCTACCGCTGATCGGTCTCGGAGAGGTTCTCTACAAGGGTAAGGTCAGACCAAGCAAGGAGGTCTGGGACGAGATGGGCTGGGAACCTATCAGCCTTCAGTCCAAGGAGGGTCTCGCTCTTCTGAACGGAACCCAGTTCATGAGCGCCCACGCCATCTGGTCGCTCATCCAGTGCCACAGGCTTTCCGAATGGGCCGACAGGATCGGTGCGATGTCCCTTGAGGCCTATGACGGACGAATCGAGCCGTTCCTGCCTCTGACCCACCAGCTTCGCCCGCACAAGGGACAGATCGACACCGCGGCCAGATTCATGACCCTGCTGGATGGCAGCGAGCTGATCAGGAACCACAAGGAACATGTTCAGGATCCATATTCATTCCGCTGCATCCCTCAGGTACACGGAGCGGTAAAAGACAGCATCCGCTACGTCGAGTCGGTGATCGAGAACGAGATCAACAGCGCGACGGACAATCCGAACGTCTTCCCTGACGAGGACATGATCATCTCCGCCGGCAACTTCCACGGAGAGCCTATCGCCATCCCGATGGACGCCCTGGCGATCGCCATGTCCGAACTCGCAAACATCTCTGAAAGACGAATATACCGTCTGATCTCCGGCCAGCGTGGTCTGCCGAAATTCCTTGTCGCCACGCCGGGTCTCAACAGCGGATTTATGATCCCGCAGTACACGGCAGCCTCGATCGTGAGCCAGAACAAGGGACTCTGCTGGCCGGCGTCAGTGGACTCCATCCCATCCTCACAGGGTCAGGAGGATCACGTCAGCATGGGTTCCAACGCCGCGACGAAACTTGTGCGCGTCATCGACAACTGCGAGGAAGTGCTTGCCATAGAGCTGTTCAACGCCGCACAGGCGCTCGACTTCAGGCACCAGATCGCCGGCAACAAGTCCTCGGAGGCCATCGAAGGCATATTCAGTGACTACCGCAAGGTCGTGCCGTTCATCAGCGATGATGTCTATATGCACCCGCTCATCCAGAAATCTATCGAGTTCATAAGATGACCATAATCACCCACATCGGCGAACTGGTCGGAATCGTTCCTGAAGGCGTTCTGCGCAAGCAAGGCGCCGGGATGGACGAGGTCGGCTCCTTGCGGGACGCTTACCTCACGATCGAGGGCGAACGAATCTCTGGTTTCGGGAATATGTCCGAGTGCCCGGTGCCCGGCCCACAAGATGAAGTAATTGACGCAGAGGGCGGTATGGTGATACCGGCCTTCTGCGACTCCCACACCCACATCTGCTACGCCGGAACCCGTGAGCAGGAGTTCATCGACAAGATCAACGGCCTGAGCTACGAGGAGATAGCCGCCCGTGGAGGCGGAATCCTCAACTCCGCCGATCTGCTCCACCGCACGAGCGAAGAGGAATTATATTCACAGACAATGGCGCGCGTGCGGGAGATGATCGCCAAAGGAACCGGCGCCATCGAGATCAAGAGCGGCTACGGCCTGACCCTTGAGGACGAGCTGAAGATGCTGCGGGTGATCCGCCGCATCAAAAAGGACTCCCCCGCCACCATCAAGGCGACCTTCCTCGGGGCGCACGCCGTCGGCAGAGCCTTCAAAGGCCAGCAGAATGAATATGTCAACCTCGTCTGCGAGGAGATGATCCCCGCCGTCGCCGCCGAAGGGCTTGCTGAATATGTCGATGTGTTCTGCGACGAGGGATTCTTCACGGTCGCTGAAACGGATCGAATTCTTTCTGCCGGAGAGGCTTACGGTCTGATACCGAAAATCCACGCCAACGAGCTTGCCTGTTCCGGTGGCGTGCAGGTGGCCGTGAAGCATAACGCTCTTTCGGTCGATCACCTTGAGCGCACGACCGACGCTGAGATCGAGGCACTTAGAAACTCACGGACAATGCCGACGATGCTCCCAGGCTCGTCATTCTTCCTCGGAATCCCCTACGGCAGGGCCAAGGAATATGTCAGCGCGGGTCTCGGCCTGGCACTAGCCTCGGACTACAACCCAGGATCCTCCCCTTCCGGTGATATGCGTTTCGTGATGGCTCTCGGCTGCATCAGAATGCGCCTTACCCCTGCTCAGGCATTCAACGCCTGCACCCTCAACTCCGCCTATGCGATGGGCGTGGCCGAGGATCTGGGCTCGATCACCGTCGGCAAACTAGCCAACCTAATCGTCACAAAACCAGTTCCGTCCCTAGCCTTCATCCCGTACTGCCACCAGACCCCGTTCATCGCCAAGGTTCTCCTCCGAGGCAAGCATATTTAATTGAAGTCTCTTAACTTCCACCACAAGAACGGCCGCATTATCTATCGAAAATGCGGCCAAATCTTTGCTAACTTATTAAGTTAACGCCTACTAAATGAATAGCGAATAGTGCCTTCCACCAGCCTCCCTTGAGACTTATCCAATAAAGAACATTCAGACCTGCACACAAAAGAGCCGTCACCAAAATAATGGACGTTAGCCTTTTTCATCGAATGGACAAGATATGTTCCATCCATAGAAGTCTCCGGCACAAGTTCAAATGTTTCTGTCGAAAGCTTAGTATTCTCCCCGCCACCCCGCCACTGTCCTTCTATGTCAATTCCTTGATAACGGACAGATGACAAGATATATTTGCCATCTATTTCAAGTGTGACATAATCAGGAACCACAATCTTGAAGAGCAACTTTTCATCATCGGGCATTGACACCACCTCCGCCTTCCCAAAAGATTCAACATAGCCTGGAATATTCTTGAACTCCTCCTTCAAATCCCTTCGGCCTATGCCATCCTGATCCAAATCCACAATAACTCCCGTCCAATAAATGTCCGTCAATGAATATTCTCCACATAACATATCCGCTACTTTCTCAAAATCAGTCAATGCATCACGCTCATTCGAGCAGGACACCAGACTGATTCCAATAACAGACACTGTCAAAATCAATTTCAGTACGGTCATATGGTTATTCATAACGAGGCATTATCAGCATATAGATGAAACCAGTATCAATTTCCTTTATTCTGTAACCATCAACACCATTATGGCGCTCTTTGGAAAGAATAACCGGATCAGTATATTCAAGAGTGGCCGCACCTAAATTATCGCTTCCTCTTTTCGTTTTAATAGTGGTTTTAGTCGCATCAGTTGCTGTTTGATTATACCCATATCCTATTTTAACTTTCCCAGTTGCTCCTTCATTACCTATTTTTCCACTTACCTCAGCCTCTGACTTGAAGTCGTGCACATAGGTATGAGAAATAGTTGTCTCCTCCGTTATTTCAGTCTCGTCATCATATTCTTGAACAAGAATATTTACCGTTGCGGACTGGTTACTTATATCCCATTTAGGCAATTGAATATTTGCATTAAACCATTTTGGAATAAAGCATTTTTTATCAACTGTAAATACCCATTTAGGATCACCAAAAAGAGTGTTATGCCGATACTTCACGTGAAGTTTAGAAAGTTGGAATACATCCTGAAATGAAACAGATTTGTACTTAACAGTTTCTGACACAGTCCCATTAGCATTTCCTACAATTATTCGGAAATACAGGTCCAGATTTCCATCATACTTAAACTTATTTATGAGGTACGAGTCTGAAACTGATACATATCGAGTATTAGATTCAGGACAGTCTTTAAAATCATTGCTATCATCAAACAAGAAGTTGCATTCTAACGTTTCAAATTTAATTTTAGATATGTATTCGCAAATATGAACATTCAATTTCCCTTGAGTGATAGTATTGGTCATTCCATAGTATATATTATCACGATGAAAAGCATAAGGATTATTTTTGAACTCATTATAAGCGTCAACGGCAACGTAGCTTACTTGCGATGCAGGGACAAAGTTCGTAGTATCTTCTGTATCAAATTCCCTATCATAATAATCGTGCGATACTCTCGTGACAGCCTTTGATGCATCGAATTCCTCGTCCAAAAAATCATAGGCCATAACAGATGCGCCTTTTGTTCTGATATTTGACGCTACCATTCTCTCATTCTCCTTAACTACAAGTATTGGGAAATCAGGAATCTCTTCCGGCTTCATATCAAACATCTTCTCCCCATTGAAATAAATCGGCTGGCAATCCTTAGTTGATTCATAACAAACGCTGATGTCATTATCAGAAGTTTCCCAACTCCTAACACTGAATGAATCAAGCCAAGACCAATCTGGAATCAGAATATTCAAGCGTGGGACAACCTCTTCGATTCTCGGAAGTATATGCTTCTCATCATATCTAAGAAGGATATCTCTAAATGATTGACCATCCGTAACCAACTCATTCTTGGTCCACGGATAAAACACATCGTAATCCTTATCAAATTGAGTCAAGGCTTCCGATTTAAGGAATTCCCTAAGTGCCTCATTTTCATAGACAGCCTTGGAGAGGATAACCGCAAATTCCTGCTTTGCGGATTCTGAATCCAACTCAACATAGTCGTCATCAGACGCGATTATGGTTTCTTTCTCTTGGCAAGAAATCATAAGTAAAGAGCCAATTAAAAACAAGAAAAATCTTTTCATAAATACATTAAACTTAAAGATATTAATAATTAGGCGTATAATAGAATATTCTTATCATTCATAGTTCTCTGTACTCGTGAAAAATACAGCATAGTAGTTATGACCATTTTCGGTCACAATGTCCATTCGGTATGCGGTATCTGATCCTACTGGAATCAACATCCTTCCAGAAGAGCTGTTCCCAACATAGTCTTGGATTTCTCCTGTAGCCTGATTTTCAAGACACACTGTCACTATTCCTACATTAGACATAAATGACAACTCAAGGTTGTTCAAATAAGAATAATAACAGCACTCAACTTGAATCTTCGCAGGAACGTGATTACCTTTTGTATTCGGCTTCTTTATTTCTATGACCTCAATCGGTATGATGTCTTCCTTTTGCGAATACAACAACACATTGCTGACTGTCAGCAGTGCCAATAATAGTATAACCTTTCTCATAAAAAATGTATTATTTCCGGCTGCAAAGTTCGGGAGAAAGGTTGATAATGCAATGAAAAAAAGTTTTACTCAGCCCAAGTATAACATATTCATTATTAATAATTTGCCAAGCAGTTAGAATTCATTTTCTTACTTTTATCAATTAAATTATTAATTGCCAATATTTTAACTGGCAGCCCATAATTTATAGTAAATACAAACTGACTGACTATCAAACAATTACGCTTATTAAGATATTAATTCAGAGAAAAGTGCCTGATGTACGCTATTCAATCTTAAGATTTTATCTTTAATATTATGCCGCTTTGTGTAAACCGTGCTAACATTGTAGCCCATCATTCTGGCTATCGTCTTAGTGTCGAAACCGAGGATTAAGAAGGCAATAAAACGAAAGTCTTTCTCGGCGGTGTTCGGCATTTCAGCGCGTAATTTTGTCATTATTCCGTCAAGATTATCATCAAGCATAGACTCAAGCTCCTTTTGGTTTGGCTCATCCAATATCGCAAGGATCTTTTTAACCTCCGCATAAATCTGATCATCACTTTCTTTTGAGGATTTGCTGGACTCGAAATACCGGCGGCACAGGTTATTCAATTGGGCATACTGCTGTTTGTTCACCTGAACAAATTTCGCCCTAAGCGCCATCAACACCTGTTCCTTTTCGGCCGCGCTGGAAAGTTTTTCCGACAATGTTTGTATATTCTTCTCAGCTAATTCATTCGCGGATTTCAGGGAATCTATGGAGCGCAAATGTTCAGCCTCACAAAGGAGTGACTCGTTAAGCCTTTGGTTCACTTCATCATTGAGAGTGACCATTTCTTCCAGTCGATGTTGTAACTCTTTCCTATATTTCGAATGAATGGACAAGGCAAATATCATAGTAAACAAACCAATAAGGGCGATTATCCATTTCATTTGACGCTGGATTTTTCTATCCCTATCCAACAATAAAGACTTGTCCTCATAATAATCTGACTGAGCCAACGCCACTGATTGGCCAACAGTTTCCAAGACCTTTGAATTTCTATCGTTTAGAGACTGTTCAAGGTATGTCAAAGCAGTTTTGTAGTCAGCGCGATGTTTTGATATCCTATACTTCCAAATCTTTAAGATAGTCGAGCTGCTGTCCACATTCTCCAACTGTCGGATTACATCGTTCGCAGTTCTATGATCGCCTATGATTTCAGAAGCATAGGCATAGACACAATAATCGTCTATAGAAGGCGTTACGCCAAATTTTCCAGTAGCCCTTATAAAAAGATCAATAGTTTTATGAGCATCTGAGCTTGGTTTGAAGATATTGTTCCAAGCTAGGTTCAATAATTGCTCCGCATAAATGGATGTATCGCGGATTGGTTGCGAGAAGAAAACAGAATAAAGGCTGTCAGCCTTCGCCCAGTCTTGAATGTTCGAATAAAGGCACGCCAAAGATCCAGTAGTATTCCACAGCCTGAAAGAGTCCTTGGCCTGGGCAAAATAATCATAAGCCTCCTTGCTATATGAGATACTCTCCGAATTATTATTGTTCCACAAATAGACATCTGAAATGGAGGAACTGATGATTCCCTTGAACACGAGATTGTCCGAATGGGATGAATATTCCTTAGCACGGATATAACTCGTTATCGCAGCTTCCGGATCTCCAGTGTCATACTGCGCCGTCCCAAGATAAAAATACATCTTCATCTTATCATCATTGGAACCGTGGTTTTCATAGTAGATCGCTGCAGGTTTGATGACACGCAAATCTTGGATAGTGAGGTGATTCCTGTCCAACGCCATAGTGTACAGCAACGAGTACCTCGCACGCTGCGCCTTAGTCTTAAGGCTCAGCGTGTCAATTGATTTCAACGCAGCCAACGCACTATCAGGTCGTGTCCACATAACATTCTCGGCGGAATTCATAATCCACACCGTCCCTCGATCTCCGCAAGATGTCACCAATGCGGACATCAATAAAAACAAGGCTATATACAATTGTTTCATCTCGTTCATAGATTTGGTCCTGCAAACTTACATTTTTGCCGGATTTTTCGCAAAAGAAATGATTGGCAAAATGCAGGGGTGAATCTCAAAGCTAATGTATGGACATCACAGCCAGGGGGTAGTGGTTCACAATTGGCCATTGTAAACAAGGGAAGTATCGGTAATTTTTACAAAATTACCGAGTAAATTATAGGAAGTCATATACCTGTTGACTATCTTCCTCCGTATCACGCCAACTTCCAGGTGCGCGAGCATATTCGCACCTAAAAGAGCAATTCTCTGGTTATCAAGCCGCTAAAGTTCCAGGTGCGAGTGTTTTTTCACACCTGGAGGTCTAGGGCACCAACAGAAGGCTCTCGTGCGCAGATAGGCCTAGATTGCTCACGAGAGTCCCCTAATCAACGCTCTCGTGAGCAATATGCCGCTTCCCGCTCACGAAAACACTCATCTTCGACACCTCGTGAGCAATATGCCGCTTTCCGCTCACGAGGCACACACAGTCCTTCTCCACGGGCTTCAGGATGAAAGCCATCTGGCTGTTTGCGGCAAGAAGTCAATACTTCTATGGCAGAAGGTACGCGCGAAGACGCACGAAAGTTGAGGAGACTACGTGATGTAGTCCCTCAAGGCGGCGACATATTCGGAGAATGCGGAGATTCCAGCTTCTGTGACACGGCATGTCGTACATGGCTTCTTGCCTTTGAATCCCTTTTCCACCGTTATTTAGCCCGCCTCGCTCAGTTTGTCAAGCTGGACACTAAGGTTGCCGGCCGTCGCTCCCGTCTGTTTACGGATGTAGACGAAATCCGCTTCGTCCTCCACCAGACTGTCTGAAAAGTCCTTGCAAGACTGAAATTGTTCGTATCCCCATACACGACCTAAAACGAATTCTTGATTCTCGCGAAGGAATGTTTAACTTTTAAGACAGCCTCCCCCCACACACACGAGAATCGACATCACGGCAAGCCTCAGCTCCGAGTGCAGAAGCGGGTTGAGTTTTTTGAACATCGACTATTACCTTAAGCATTTCACACACACTCCCGTAAGCGCCAGGATCACTCCAGCTAAGACAAAAAGCAACATTTGGCTGCAATCTCCGGAAAGTTTCACTGCCGCTATGACACCAAGGACACCGGTGAGAAATCCGGCGATGACAATCGGCAGGTTTTTGAGGATCATCCCCGAGATGCTCTCCGCAAAGCCGAAAAGGAGGATAATGACCAAGGTCAGGTTCATCGGGGCAAACAGCAACGCACAGAGACTGACTGTCACGGCAAACGCTCCGAACGCTCCCCATGTCCAGCCAAGGAGATTGCTGATCAGATTGGACGGGACACATTCTGCGTCCTTGTCCAGTACCACAGCGAGCGGATACCCTATAGCTGGCATGGCGAACCACAGTAAATTCCAGGCCGGATTGCCGCTTGACCTCCAAAGGAAGTACACGGCAAGGGCGATCAGCGTGAGAATAGCGCCCCAAAGAATGAAATGACTTCCCGATCTTTTCGTAATGACCAGACGGCTGTCGCGTAAGGTCTCATTAATGAGTTTGAGGCTTTGTTCCGCACTCATTTGTGAACTCTGTTCCATAATATTGATTTTCTTATTGATTTATAATTCGTTGGAGCCATCAGACGCTGCGCATACGCCATAAGCTCTTTGTAAATATAAATAAGTTTATAACATAAACCAAATTAATTTAGTAAAATGTAAAAAATAACCTGCATCACTTTAAATTTGCAATACATTGATG
>OQVR01000352.1_pt1 | contig 20290 bp, 13 predicted proteins | sample 1691521 | NCBI WGS metagenome assembly OQVR01 (sample SAMN03418256, study PRJEB22391) | human gut metagenome | biome: human-gut; feature: organic feature; material: feces | host: Homo sapiens | place: Tanzania | collected 2013-01
TATGCGGCTTGCATCCACGGCGTCGTCACAGTAAGTCTCGTAGAAGTCGCCACAGCGGAAGAGCAGCAGAGCGTCTGGATGTTTAGCCTTCAGCGAGAAGAACTGCTGCATCATCGGTGTGAGTCCCTTTTCCTTTTTTGCCATATTTTAATGAAACTATAGTCTGATTATTGTTCAAATAAAGCCTTAAAGTATTCTGTTGCAGAGCCATGCAATATGCATGCTGCCGCAGTCAGCATACTCAGGCAATTTGCAAATTTACTGTATTCGTGGGAAATGGCAAAATAGAAAAGGAGAAATGTTGTTTATAAATTTAAAGAAATCTGTAGCTCTTTTATTCTTAAACAGCCGACAAAAACTAAAATATGGCTTTTATTTTATAAAATAAAGGTTGTATGTAATAAAATAAAGGTTTTGTTTTATAAAATAAAAGCTGTATTTCAATTTTTTTTATTGGCTTTCATATTTTATAATATATTGTTTCTTTAAAAAACAAGTGCATATCAGGGTAGGAGAGTGGTTCTCTTCCATGCCTGATATGCACTTGTTATATTATATGATCAGTATTATTTCGACCATTTCATCCACTTTCCGCCCTTCATGCAGAGTATTCCGATGATGATGAACGGTATGGATAGGATCTGTCCCATGTCGAGTGGGAGAGAGGCTTCGAATGCTTCCTGCACCTCCTTTGTATACTCTATGAAGAAGCGTGCGGTGAAGATGTATGTAAGGCAGAGGCCGAAGAAGAATCCGGTGCCTACCTTTTCAGACTTCTTCCTGTATATATACCAGCCAATGAAGAAGAGTATGGCGTATGCTATAGCCTCGTAGAGCTGCCCCGGATGGCGTGGCTGCATGTCTACCTGCTCGAAGACAAAAGCCCACGGCACGTCGGTCACCTTGCCTATTATCTCGGAGTTCATGAGGTTGCCGAGGCGTATGAAGCATGCCGTTACGGGTGTGGCGATGGCTATGTTGTCGAGCCCCTGCCATATAGGTAGCTTGCTGCGCCTTACATAGAGCCATAGGGCAATCATCAGTCCTAATGTTCCGCCGTGGCTTGCCAGTCCGGCATAGCCTGTGAACTTCCATCCTCCGTATTCAAGGAATCGTATAGGCAGAATCATTTCCACTATATGTTTCCCCGACGACAGGAAATAGTCTGGCTCATAGAAGAGACAATGTCCGAGTCTTGCTCCGATGAGTATTCCCATGAAGCAATATATGAACAGAGGTTCAAACAGCTCGCTCTTTATCTTCTGCTCATTATACAGCCGCCTTACTATAAAGTAAGCCGACAGCAGTCCTATCAGCCAGCAGAGCGCATACCAGCGCATGGCGAAGCCGCCTATATGGAAAGCCTCAATGCTTGGGTTCCAGTCTATATACAACATCATTTATTGTATTTTTATTAGCCTTTTCCTCCTTTGGGAGGGAAGGGGCGGGTTAAACATTAAAGCGGAAGTGCATGATGTCGCCGTCCTGCACAACATATTCTTTTCCTTCGATGCCGAGCTTTCCAGCCTCGCGTACAGCAGCCTCAGAGCCATACTGGATATAGTCTTCGTATTTGATTACCTCTGCGCGGATGAAGCCTTTCTCGAAGTCGGTGTGGATAACTCCGGCACACTGGGGAGCCTTCCATCCTTTGTGGTAGGTCCATGCCTTCACTTCCATCTCGCCTGCGGTGATGAATGTCTCAAGGTTAAGCAGAGAGTATGCTTTCTTGATAAGACGGTTCACGCCGCTTTCCTCCAGTCCCAGTTCGTCGAGAAACATCTTCTTGTCCTCGTAAGTCTCCAGTCCGGCAATGTCTTCCTCTGTCTTTCCTGCAATGACGAGAGTCTCTGCACCTTCCTCCTTGGCAATCTCCTCGATGCGCTTAGAGTATTCGTTGCCTGTCTTTGCCGCAGTCTCATCAACGTTGCAGACATAGAGTACAGGTTTTGCCGTCAGCAGGAAGAGGTTGCGTGCAGCCTCTTGCTCCTCTTTGGAGTCAAACTCCACGGTGCGTGCGTTCTTTCCCTGTTCCAGCACTTCCTTATATGCTTCCAGCACGGCGACTTCTATCTTGGCGTCCTTGTTTCCTGCCTGTGCTATCTTCTGCTGCTTGCTGAGACGTCCTTCGATAGTCTCAAGGTCTTTCAGTTGCAGCTCGGTGTCTATGATTTCCTTATCGCGTACCGGATCGATAGTTCCGTCAACATGAGTGATGTTGTCGTCGTCGAAGCAGCGCAATACATGTATTATAGCATCCGTTTCACGTATGTTTCCGAGGAATTTGTTGCCCAGTCCTTCACCCTTGCTGGCACCCTTTACGAGTCCTGCAATGTCTACAATTTCGCACGTTGCCGGCACGATACGTCCCGGATGAACAATCTCTGCGAGCTTAGTCAGTCGGTCGTCAGGTACGGTAATGACGCCCACGTTAGGTTCTATAGTGCAGAATGGGAAGTTTGCTGCCTGTGCCTTTGCGCTTGAAAGGCAATTGAAAAGAGTGGATTTTCCCACGTTAGGGAGTCCCACGATACCACATTTTAGTGCCATGTCTTAGTGTTTATATTATTCTTTTATTGTTTCAAAATCATCGGTAATATGCTATCTCCGCATTATGGCAGAGATACGAATATATAGTTTCAGCTTGCGAAATTACTCATTTTAATGTAGTTACGCAAGTTTTTAACCTGCTTTTAGCAAACTTGCCGACAGGCTGGCGCTTGGCTTTACAGTCCTTTCAGCCATATTCCGAAGAAGCGGTCGTATATGATGTATCCTCTCTCCGATAGATATATGTACTCTTCGTCGGCAAGGTATTTCAGCGCACGCTGTACGCTGCTTGTAGACTTTAGCTGGTGTTTGCGCAAGAATAGTCCCGACATTGGCTCTGCCACAGAGCCTTCTCTTGCTATTGCCAGCAGCAGGTTCGCCTGGTTGGCGGTGAGCAGATGGAAGAGCCGCTTGTAGTCTTCCTCTTCCGAGAGTATTATCTTGATTATGACTTCGTTCATGTCCTTTACCGTTACCGTCTTGTCTGTTAAGCGGTAGAGGCGGTTCAATACGGCTTGTATGTACCATGTCACGCCGTCCACCATGCTGTATAGTTCGTGGAAAGCATCGTATGGCAGCGACACATCCTTTTTCTTCAGCTTTTCTTTGGCAAAAGAGTAGTATATTGCTTCGTCGAGTGTGCCGAGGTTCAGCTTTTCTGTGCTCCTGTAGAACGGATGCTTCGGTGAGTTGAACATTTCCATTATCATATGCAATCTGCTTCCAGAGAACACGAAGCGGGCATTGTTCATTTTCTGTATATGTGTGCGCAGCAGCGCCTCTACGTTTTTCTCTGGGTATTCCATCACCTGTTGGAACTCATCGAAGGCGATGTAGCAATTACATTGCGACTGTGATATGTATGTGAATATCTCGTCGAGTGTTGATTCTGTGTACTGTGGTGCGAAGTTAAGTGATAGTTGTGGCAGACCGGTCATAAAGTCTGTCGACATGGTTATCTGACTGCTTTTGAATATCTTTGTGATGATGTTTTCTGCCTTTTGCAGCGGTGTGTCGAGTTTCCCCACAACGGCTTTGGCGAAGGTCTGCACGAAGTCGTACAGGGAGTTTGTGGCGTAGATATCGATGTAGAAGCATACGGCATCGGGGTCCTGTTCCTTGATTTTGTGGAACACGTGCCGGATTAATCCTGTCTTGCCGTATCTTCTCGGACTCATAAGCGTAATGTTACAGCCGTTGCGCAGCGAGGAAACCATCTCTTCCGTTTCCTCTTTCCTGTCGCAGAAATACTCCGGACCTTCATATCCGTACAATAAGAAAGGGTTGTCTATCTTGCTCATATTCAATCATGTATTATTATTACGCACTTTGCGTTACGCATTTTGCGTAATCGTTTTGCAAAGATACATTATTCCTGCATAACTTCCAAACAAACCTATAGTTTTCCTATCGTACTTCTGTATACACAAAAATAAACAATGTCGCAAACCATGATAATATGATTTGCGACATTGCCGTAATTGTAATATGCTTTGTCTAAAGCAGATGATACAGATAACGCCTCCTGTCCTTACTTGGTAAGCTTATACCATACCCATGAGATGTATGCCAGCACGAAAGGGATGGCAATACTGACAATACTCATTGTCTTTAGTGTAAACTCTGATGATGAGGAATTGTATATGGTCAGCGATGACTCTATATTGGCATAAGAGGGGTAGTAAGGAGTGTTGTTGTAGCCTGCCACCCAGAAGAGGGAAAGTACTACAAGTACCGTACCGATGCCTGCGAACCATATTCCGCTGCGGCTTTTCTTTGCAAGAGCTGCAAAGATGGCATAAAGCACCAGGAGGGTTCCCACGAGGAAGCATACAAGGGCTACGGGCATGGCGAGGAAGTTGTTAAGATATTTATAGTCCACCTGCTGGAACTCATGAAGGCCTGTTGTTTCATAGCCGCTTGCCATAAGCAAGGTAGCGACAATCGCAAGGAAGAGAATCACGAAGACCGGTGCGTTTATCATCAGCTGCTTGCGGTTCCACTCGTCAGTCTGCTTGTCTTTCACCTGATTAAGGAACCATAGGTTTGCCAACACACGTGTAAGGAACAAAACCATTATGCCGAATATCACTACACGCCAGTCCAGAAGAGCCTCAAGTCCGTGCCAGTCTCCCCATTGCGAGATTACAGGAGCAGAAGCATCCGTGAGGTTAGTCTTTTCAACAGTAAAGTCGCTGCCGAAGAAGAACGTGCTGACAGCTCCGCCCAAGAGCACCGGCGCAAGAATGCCATTAAGGAAAAGGAATATGTCATACGTCTTGCGTCCAAGGATGTTGCCTTCCGCAAGGCGGTATTTGAAGCTTACAGCCTGTATGACAAACCCAAAGAGGATAAGCATCCATATCCAGTAGGCACCTCCGAAGGAGGTAGAATAGAAGAGAGGAAATGAAGCAAAGAACGCCCCACCAAAGGTGACAAGTACGGTGAAGGTAAGTTCCCAGCGGTGAGCAATGCTGTAAATCATATCCTCGCGCTGGTTCTCCTTCATCTGCAGTATCATAGACTGTCCGCCCTGCACAAAGAGCATGAAGACCAATAGTGCTCCCAAAACAGAAATCAGAAGCCACCAATATTCTTGAAAAAACTGATAATCCATAGTATATATATTTTTATTTTTCCATTTTCCTGTTATTTAAGCTTCCGGACCTTTCTTTATCTGCCTTACCATGATACTTATCTCAGCGCAGAGAAGAACCGTGAACAAGATGCCAAAGATGATAAACGTGGTGACAACCTGACCTACCGACAGACTTGAAACAGCTGCCTGTACAGGCATTATGTCCTGTATAGCCCATGGCTGACGACCAAGCTCAGCAACAATCCATCCACACTGTGAGCAGATGTAAGTCAATGGGATTGTGAGCAGAGCGAGGGTAGGGAAGAGGCTTATGTTCTTCCACTTGATGCTCAGCCACTCACGTTTCTTGAATGCTATAAGCACAGCGGCGAGAAGGAATATAAGCAGCCATCCGCCGACAGTTACCATGATATGGAATGGATAGAACACCAGTGGTACGTTCGGAATAGCTTCCTTCACATCATTGAAGTAGCCATAGCCAAAATATTTATAGTTAGACTTCAGCTCCTTTTCTGCCTTTGCCATGCCGGCAGCATCACCGCTCTTCTTAGCCTCATTATATGCAGCCAAAGCCTTCTGTGCCGCTTTGCCGCACTCTATACGCTCGGCATACGGAACGGTATTCACCAACCGTCCGTCCACAATATCCTTTCCCTCTATGATATCCTTGATGCCGGGGATAAAGGCATCAGTGTCGTGACGTCCAAGAACGCTCAGTCCCTTCGGTATGGAAATATCAAACAGCAAGGCATCCTCATTGTCGTTCCATTGCTTGTCGGGGTTCAACACGCTAAAGCCTACAAGCGGTGTACCTTCCCGACCCTCATACAGACCCTCCATGGCGGCAAGCTTCATGGGCTGTACCTTGGTTACTTCAACGGCACTGCCGTCGCCGGAGTACATGCATAATAGTATACCTACAAGACCTACTGTACCGCCAACCTTTATTGACTTGACGGCAAAGTCCACATCACGCTTCTTAATCAGGAACCATCCGCTTATGCCGACAACGAAAGCACCGGCAAGACACCATCCGCTGGTTATGGCATGGAAGAACTTGTTTACTGCCACCGGTGAGAGGGCTACGTCCTGAAAGCTTACCATAACGTTACGCATCTGGTCGGCGGAAAACTCCATGCCCACAGGATACTGCATCCATGAGTTGGCAACAAGAATCCACCATGCGCTCAGACTTGCACCAAAGGCTGTAAGCCATGTGGCTGCAAGATGCTGGCCGGCAGAGAACTTCTTCCAGCCGAAGAACATTACTGCAAAGAATGTGCTCTCGCAGAAGAAGGCAAAGATACCCTCAATGGCAAGAGGAGCACCGAAGATGTCGCCGACAAACCAGGAGTAGTTGGAAAAGTTAGTACCGAACTCAAACTCCAGAATAATGCCTGTTGCAACGCCGATGGCGAAGTTTATGCCAAACAGCTTCATCCAGAATTTTGTCAGGTTAAGCCACTCCTGTTTGCGGGTACGGTAATAGACCGTCTCCATAACGGAAACGATAATACCCAAGCCTAATGTCAGTGGTACAAACAACCAATGGTAACATGCGGTAAGGGCAAACTGCGCCCTTGACCATTCTACTACGTTGATAAGATCCATATGCGTTTAGTGTTTTTAAGGTTTCGTCGTTATCAGATTCTCTCTAACTTTATCAGCCTTCTGCTCGTCAGTTCCTGTAAGTGCAGGTTTAAAGAAGAATAGACGCAGAACGGCAAATATTATGAAGAGCTTTATGAGGATGATAATCCAAAGTGTTTTGCCAACCGTCATCCCCTTAAAGCCTTCATAATAGAATAAGAATATCTTACGCAAGTATTTCATCTGCAAGAGCTTCAAGAGCAGGAATATCGCTATCCTTCATAACGCCGCGGAGAGTTACCGTGTTGCCCTTGATATTGATGTTCTTCATATCGAGAAGCATCTTTGTCATGACCTTTGCTGCGCTTGGTGCCCACGAGCCATTCTCTATGATGGCAGCATCACGCTTCTGCCATGTCTTTGCCTGAAGGAGATGGAGGAAGTTATACATCGGAGTAAACAAGCCTGCATCGTAGCTTGAGGCGGCAAACACCACCTTGCCGTACTTGAAGGCATCCTCAACAGCCTCATGGATATCCTCGCGGCAGAGGTCGGTAATGGATACCTTCTTGCATCCTTTCTTGCGAAGGATGTCTGCAAGTTTCTCTGCGGCATGCTTGGTGCAGCCGTGGATGGATGCGTGTGCAATGAATACGCCCTCTGACTCAACGCCGTAGCTGCTCCATATACCGTAAAGACGAAGTGCCTCAGCCATCTTCTCGCCGCTGAGGAAAGGACCGTGGAGAGGTAGTATCTGCTCGATGTCCAGCTTCGCAGCTTTCTTCAGAAGGGTAGAGACTGGAGTGCCGTATTTGCCACAGATGTTGAAGTAGTAGCGGCGAGCCTCGCAAGCCCAGTCGTCGGCATCGGCATCCATGACACCGAACTTTCCGAAACCGTCGGCAGAGAACAATACCTTGTCTTTCGCATCGTATGTCACCATAACCTCAGGCCAGTGGACCATAGGAGCCATCACGAATGTCAGCGTGTGCTCTCCCAGTTCCAGTGTATCTCCCTCCTTTACTGCAATAACGCGGTCAGCGAGGTCGCTGTCAGGGAAGTATAGCGGAATCATGGTCTTTGCCTTTGCAGAGCAAACAACCTGTATATCAGGATACATAGCCAGCACATCACCGATGCCGCTTGCGTGGTCCGGTTCAAGATGCTGTACGATGAGATAGTCCGGCTTGCGGTCGTCGAGAGCCTCTGTGAGGTTCTTCTTCCACTGCTCCAATGTGCGTTTGTCGGAAGTATCCATGATGGCAACTTTCTCATCAAGGATAACGAAAGAGTTATAGCACATACCTTCCGGCACATTGTACTGCGATTCAAAGAGTCGGATATCAGCGTCGTCGCAGCCGATATACTTAATTGTTTCTGTAACGTGTCTCATAATTATATATTTAAATTTGTTCTTTTACAAAGGTGTGATTATACCTTGCAAACTTACATAAAAAAAGTGAATTATCCTCCTGTTTTATAGAAAAGTTGAGACCATATTGTTTGGGGCTACTTTCATTGAGAAAATATAGGTATTTCATGTAGATTTTAATGGGCGTCATCAAAAGATACAAAGACTTCCACATCCACTATTTCATCTGGACAATGACTATCTTTATATAAAGGAGAATAATCCTGTAAATTTTCTTTTCTTAGTAATGATATTATCTCACAACAAGCAATTTCTTTTATAGTTTTCCCATAACATCCAAAAATGTTCATCAAACTATCTTTTAATGATGTTTTTTCTAATGCTTTGTTGATATCAGCATGTTTTATTACATTTAATTTGTTTTCCTTTTCCAGAATTTCAGATGTTTGTATAGCAATATCACACCAATCATATAAACGGAAAGAAAAGCGAAAAAGATTATTTAGATTATATTTCTTCGACGCTACAGAAAGACATTGTCTTATCTCATCAATCATTTCCGCACTTGTTGGACTTCTAAATGTTTTCTCTCGAGGCTTCTTAAAACCTCCGAAAGCTGTTGTGTCATTTTCATCTTCATCTATAAAGTTAAAGAACATTTTTTCATTTGGACTACGATAAAGCTGCATACGAAATCCATGAGAACGAACCGGGCTGAATATACATGAACATTGCGATGTGTCCTTATCATAACAAACAAAATATTCCTTGTAGCCACAACTTAATTTTTTTACAAACACTTTCTTTTCGTTCTGTAACGATTGTGTACCATTACAACATATAGTCATAAAAAGTATAAAAAACAATATCAGGATATTTTTTCTATCTTCCATATTTCCAAGTTTCTGTTATTGTATTAGGGTAATTGTAATAAGTATATGCTGCTCCTCCTGCCCCTGTATAGAATAGATAAGCATAAACAGGAGAAGATAAATACAAATATGAATAATTGTTTCTTTGTATCATAGTTTTTTAATTTACCTTGCAAAAATATTAAATATTTCTGATATCTGTTATTCTTTTCATGTTATTTTAATAAGCATGCGGTTAATAGAGAAATAAGCCTGCTTTTCTACTGACTATACTATTATGGTTCATCCGAAATATCGAGTGAAAACAAGCGTTATGAGAAATGTATTCCGCAGATACTAAATTGTAAGCTTTGAGAAAGTCGGTAACTTTCTCATAGAAATTCGGTAACTTTCTATTTTTTATGTTTTCACTCAAGATTTCGGATGGCTCCATTTTATTTAACTCATGTGTCAGTAGACATGTAGACGAGCAGACAAAGTAAACAAGGAAATATGTATTACTTGTTTAAGATTTGCGAACATTGATTATCAAGGAAGACAAATCTCCTTGTCAACTCGTCTACTCGTCAATTTGTCAACTTGTCAACAGTTTGGCAAGTTGGAAACTTGCTAAACATTAATCTTTCATATAAACTTTGCGAGTCTGCTTTCCGTTTCTGATAATATATATGCCGCCACGCGCAAGTTTCTCATTTGAAACCTTTCTTCCAGAGAGGTCATAGACTTCGGTAGAAGCGTTTGTTGCAGCTGTATTCATCTCAGAGATGCCGGCTCCGCTGTCCCAGTTTGCTGTTGTGGCATGGCTTTCGCCGATGTTGTATACAGCAGCCACCTTGTAGACGTCATTCTTGTCTGCCGTGTAGTTGGCAGTGTAGGTAGTCTCAGTGACAGGAGTTGCGGTAATCAGGGCGTCATTGCGGTATACGTTGTAGCCAGTCAGACGCAGGTCACGTGCAGCCTTATGGTAAGTGATGTCGTCGAGGAACAGTATATACTGGTCTCTCGAAGTACATCTGATGGCGAAATAGCGAGTACCTGCAGGCAGATCAGCAGTGTATTCCTTCCATTGTTGCGGAATAGCGATAGAGGAGCCTATCTTCTTGAATGAAGAAATCTCGGTGTCTGTTGTAGAGTACAGCACCTCAATCTGTTCCTGGGTGCCATAGTAGCTTGCGTCAGGACTGCAAGCCCAGAACTTGATAGTCTGTTCTCCGTCCACCTCTGGTGAGATGAGCCAGTCGTCATTGTCGTTGTATCTGCCGGCACAGAAGGCGGCAGCCACTTGATTGCCCGAATGGGTTGGGAAGTAAGCCGTGTTTATTCCAGCCTTTGTAGGGTTGAAAATCTGGTAAGCCATAGGAGCTCCCACATTGTCATACTGTACATAGTTGCCCGTTCCGTCCTGTATGCCCACCGTCGGTCGTTCATCACCGTCAAAGAGAGTCCATTCTCCGAAGTGTGAGATAGTGAATGGGGCATAGGATTCAAAGTCTTCCGTTACGGTCTCTGCCTTATTGCCCTTGTCCAGACAAGGAGGCTCGCTCCATGAGAGACAGACTGATGCGTTGTTGTCTTTTGATGTAGCGATGACTTCCTTTACGTAAGGTTTGCCAGGGAGTATGCTCACTACGGCATCCTTAGTAGCGTTGTCTTCAGCAACCTCATCGTTGTCCCATACCACTACAGCCTTGTAGATGCTGGTCTCCGGAACGTCAGCATTAGGAATATCAGTGAGAGTAATGTCTTTATAGTCCTGCGATGCTAATGGTCCATACTCGTTTGTCTGTATAGCCTCGCCGTTGCGATAGAGAACGACTTTGAACTTTTCAGCCGTCTGTATACCCTTGTTTTCTACGCCGAGAGATATGCTTACCTCATCGCCGGCGCAAACCTTATCGTTCTCGATGCTTATCTCGTCAATGGCAAGATTGCTTTCCAGAGGGTCGTTGATGGTTATCTGGTCGAGATACATCGGCACGATGGAGACAAGATTCTCCGGCTCGTGGCCTATACCAGTGAAGGAGAGTTGGATGTAGTCATACTGCTTGAATGCAGAGAGGTCGTATGAGTAGTCTTTCCATTCGCCTCCATTCTCTTCAATCTCAGTGTCGTTCGGTACAAACTCAGAGATGATGTTTTCCTTTCCGTCGGGAGTTACAATAGAAGTCCTCAGGCTATGAGTAGCCTTCATCATGTTGTATACCCAGAATTTCAGTTCCGGCTTTCTTGAGTCCTTGAGAGAAATCTTCGGACTAACCAGTCTTGCCGTTGAACCTTCTGTAACGGTAGAGAAGGCAGCAAGACCCATATCGGCATCAGAAGCATCGGCGTAAGAGCCGTATTGCATAAGGTCCCACATTGCAGTCTCGCTGTTGTATGTGCACCAAGGTCCTTTCTGCATCTGTCTCTTAGGGAATGATTCTGCAAACGGCAAAGAGTACGGCTTACCGATGAAAAGAGTATCTGTTGTTGCCTCTAAGCCTATACCTTGTGTCGTCTCAGGAGTAATGGTATACCAGGCAAGTCGCTGTATGCCATCCTTCATGGTCATCTTCTCTTTGTATTCGGTGGTGGTTACCGTGGCGTTGCGCAGAGAGCTGCCGTCAACGTTGCCGATATTGTATTTTATGTTGCTCAGGTCGATGGTGCCGTTGTGTATACCTGTTGTAGGAGCATTCCATGAAACAGAAACATTACCTTCGTCATCTGCCGTAATCTTAGTGTTCGTAACGGTTGCCGGAATGTCGTATCCAACGTAGGTACTTGTCTCCACACTTGCACCGCTGCCATGTCTGTTGGCAGCAGTGATGGTGTATTTCACCGTTCCGTCAGTGTCAGGAGTGTCCTCAAAGGCGCACGACTCGCCAGGGGCAACGTTGCTGAATGTCTTTACAGTGGCATCGTCTCTCTTGACGGTGATGGTCTTTATGTTCTCAGTAAGAGCCTCACCAATCATGTTCTTTGCCGGAGCAGAGAACGAGATGTTCACTCTGTGTTCAGCACCTACGGCAGAGGCTTTGACATTGTCTGCCGTGGCAGGTGCCTTGGTAGAACCGATAGTCGTCACTTTGAGGTTATCGATAGTGAGGTAGCTGCCCTCGTTGCTCTTGCTTATGTCGTGGATACCGATATGGCAGACACCGTCTTTTGCCGGAACGAAGGTGGCGGAGTATGTCTTCAGTTCAGCATTCTCTATAGCTGTAGTAGGCAGAATGGTCTGCGTCATGGCAGAACCTTCATCCATCTCTCCGGCACATATCTGCATCAGCTCCGTGTATCCTTCAGCATCAGTCTTGGCATCGATGCAGACTTGGTATATGGAGTCTTTGCTCAGATAAAAGGCAGGAGTGATAAACCAGTCGTTGTTTTCCGCCATAGATTCGCTGACACCGCATATCATACTGTCGCCGAAGTACTCCCATGTGTTGTCGTCCTCGTTCATGTCTTCAATGACGAAGGTGCTGACGGAAGCATTGTTTTCGAAGTCTTGAGTATATGGAAGCACGAGGAAAGAGCCAACCATGATGTACTGTGTGCTCACCGTCTCACCATATTCTCCTTCCACCTTAGCCTTTATGTCGTAATAGTAGTTGCCTATCTGCAGGTCTTTTGCACTTTCGTCGGTGTAGGAAGTCGCCGTACCTTCATATACAACCTTGTTGTCAGGCTGTCGTGTCACGGTGTAAGAAACATCACCTGGATTGTAATATCCGTCGTGGTTTCCTTTTACCGGTGCTGTCCATGATACTACAATCTCGCCATTCTCTTTCTTTTCAGCCTTTGGACTGCCAGGATTCACCACATCTCGTCCTGCCCAGAAATCATAGAATACATTCTGGCTTCTGCCGTTCTGTGACTTCACATACGCCTTGAGATAGTGCATGCCGCGTGTCATTGTATATGGCAGCGACACAGCGTTGCCGGCTTTTGCGCTGCCGGAAGCTATTTCCTGTTCGTCGAGTTTTACGATATATGACAGGGCTCCTTCCAGACTTGAACCGTTGACGGTCTTGCTTGGCATAGAGAAAGTAACATTTCCTGATAGAGAACCGTTCTGATAGTCGCCCTTGAAATCAGCAGGGGCTGCGGGAGCGTTGCCCTCCGTATAGGAACTTGTAGTATAGATACCCGTAAATTCGTATCGCTCAGGGATGGTGGTTAGTGTGGTAACGGAACCGGTAGAGAGGTTAACCTCGCATATTTCCGGACTTTCGTTGGTGTAGTGGGGAGTCATAGCCCAATACATCTTACCGGAAGCATAGTCGAAGGTTGCACTCTGTGCATACTTGATAGTCTTGTTGGTCTGACCGATTTCCGTCAGAGCTCCGGTTTCCTTGTCAATGCTGTAAAGCATGCCATATCTGCCGATACCGTATATTTTGCCCTCCCGGTTGCAGGCAACTGCCATAAGCTCCTCCTTCAGGTTTGCTATCTTTGAAGAGAAACCAGTCACAGGGTTAAATGTTCCGAAGTAGTAATCGTCCTTCATAGGGTCAACCCTGAAGCAACCGAAGATCTTGTCTGTTGTAGGATCGTAAGCCAAGTCAGAAGCAACACTGCTATAAGTAGTAATCTTCTTTTCGCTCACCAGCTTCCAGTCTTTCTCCACATCAAAGATACGGAAAGCCACAGTTCTGTCTGTTTCGTAGGGAGTATAATCCACGAGATAATAATGACCGTCAACATAAACGCCACCGCCATACGCCTTGATTTTGTTGTCAAGTTTCACTTGGCTGAGAGCGCTTGCGTTGTTGGCAGGCAGGCTATACACTCCGTAAGGAGCATTGTCGCCCATGTCCTCCCATAGGTGTCCGAACACTACACTGCCATATATCGTAGGCTGTGTCTGTCCGTAGGCAGCAGTGCCGCCGATTGCACCGAGTGCAAGGGATAATAAAAATGATTTCATAAACTATTTGTTTTTTTATATGAATAATGCTGAAACATAATAAGTGGATTACAGACGCTATATGGTCTGCAATCCGCATTATTGAATTCTGTGTTATTTAACCAGTACTTTATATGTAGCGTCAGCCACACAGACAATGTATAGTCCGGCTGTCGCATTGATATGTTCAGAGCTGCGGGCTGTAAACTGTGCCTTCATACTTCCGTTGGCAGTATACACCTTGACCGCTTTTCCTTCAGCTCCGGCAATGAGTATTGTTCCTGTCTCACCCTTTACCACAACATCGTTTGCACCAATCTCGTTGATGCCGGAAACGTATGTCACGGTGGCTGTGTTGGATGGCATAGACTCTCCCTTGTCGTAGACGGCAGTTATCTGATAAGAGTATTTCTCATTATCCTTTGCCGTAAGGTCGTTGTAAGTCTCTGTGCTTACGGGTTCGTCGTTTACCTTCATATCGTTGCGATAGACATTATATCCCTTGAGAGCTATTTCCTCAGGCTTTGCACCGGCTGCGGTGTATGTTATGTCGTCGACAAGCAGGGCGAACTTATCGTTAGAGATGCAGCGGATGGCAAAATATTTACTGCCTTCAGGCAAATCAAACATATACTCGTCCCAGCTTGCTGCATTGTAGACATCAATCGTTTCGTCAATCTTGTTGAAACTTCCGATGTTCTTGTCGGTAGTAGAGTAGAGCACTTCCATCTGTTCCGGGGTAGCAGACGAGAGACCAGCCTTTGCAAAGAATCTGATGGTCTGTGCTTCTCCGTTCAACTCTGGAGATACAAGCCAGTCGTCGTTCTGCTTCTTTGTCAAGCCACCGTCGGAAGAAGCACATGCAAAGCTGACGAGCATCTGGTCTCCACTGTGTGGATCCCAGCTTGCAAAAGGTATTCCCGCTTCCTCAACATTAAACACCTGGAATGCCATAGGCTTGCCGGCATTCTTGTATTGCAGTGGACCGAACGACTCATTGAGCGTAATCTGTATGGTGTTCTGCTGGTCGCAGTCGTATGTAGTCCAGTCACCATATCCGTTGATGGCGAATGCTTCGTAGTTGTCAAACGTATCAGTTGTGGTCTGCAGGTTGCGGTTCTCCAAGTCAGGAGCTGTCCATGCAAGGGCCACACCATCCTTTTCAGATGTAGCCTTGAGGGCTGTTGGAGTAGGGTAGTCAGGCATCAGCACATTCACGATGCTCTTGTCGGAAGTGTTGTTGTCAAGGATATTGTCCTTGGCGAAGTCAATGACTGCATAGTATTCCGTCTCTTCAGCATCGAACACCGTAGCCTTGTCATTAAGAGTTGCGTCTATCACCATGTCGGCATCAATGTCATTACCGCTTGTACGGCACACCTCTTTACCGTTTTTGTAAAGTACGATGTTATAGTCGCCGGCATTAACCTTGTTTGAACTGTTGTTGCGGAAGCTGAAAATGACAGGCAGCTCTTCGTTCGCCTTTACCTTCTCTTTAGTGGAAATGGACATTGCCATGAGGTCGTTGTCAGCATTTTCAACGATGGCAACATTGTCATAGGCGAGGAAGTCGTAGAGGTCTTTCACAGCCTCTCCCTCAAAGCCGACACGGATATATTTGCTGTCTTTATATGGAGAGAGGTCTATAGTGAAGCGATGCCATCCCTTTTCATACTGGTCAGAAGAGACCTCAAGGGCGTTGATGAAGTCCTTGTAGTCTTTCTGTACGCTCACTCTCATCTTCTCTCCCTTGCCGTTCATGTAAGCCCAGAAGTTGAGAACCGGGTTTGTCATCCTGCTTATGTCCACCTTTGGAGACTCACTGCGTACCGCTTTTCCTGCTTTCTCGGCAGAGAAGGACTGCATGCCGCCGTCGTAGTCCTGCGGTTTCGTTATTTCAGACTCCGACATGGCGTAGCACCAAGCCTCGCCAATCTCACCGTTTGTCACAGTAGTAATCCAAGGACCGCTCTTCATGGTGTTTCCTTTGAACGATTCTATCATAGGAGCCTCTATGGATGGTCCGCCGATGGCAACAACAGTCTTCTTGTAGTCGCTGCTGTAGCTTGTGCTGCTTGTAGCATACACGGTGTAGCCGTTGTATGCCTGTTTGCCGTTCTTTATAGTAAGCTGGTCTTCGTAGTGGTTGGTGTTTCCGAGGCATATCTCGTCAGAAGAATAGCCGGCAGAGATATAGTATGTAATGTCTGACGGGTCGATATATCCTCCATTCACGCCCTCTGGAGTGTCCCATGTAATATGTATGAGACCTTCTTTCTCTTGGTCTTCGTAGGCACGCAGGTTACGTACCGCACCAGGTATGTCGGTTCCTACGTAGACCTTTTTCGTAGCCTCGAGCCCTTCTTCATTATTGCCGTTTACAGCAGTTATGGAATAGGTACACAGTCCTGCCGGAACGCTTGGGTCGTTGTAGCTTGTCTTCTGTCCAGGTTGTATATTGGTAAGAGTAGTAATCAGCTCACCATTGCGATAAATCCTGATGCTTATATTGCCAGTGAGAGGGTCTCCGCTGAGTGATTTATCAGGAGCCTTGAATGATATGTCAGCCGTAGTAGCACCCTTTTCCCCAGGAATGACAGTAAGGTCGGTTGCTGCATCAGGGGCTGTTGACGGTATCTCAGTAATGTTCAGGGCATCAACGTATAGGGTACTGACATCTTTATCGCTAATGGCATGGATGCCGAAGTAGCGAAGTCCGTCCTCTGTAGCACGGTAAGTGCCGGAGAGCGTGCGGCGACGTGGGTTGTAGGTGATATCCGTTGGACCTATTACCTCAGCCGTCATGCCTTCGGCAGTAGGAGCATTACCCACTGAAGCGGCAACACGTTCAGTAGGATAGCTGTTTGTAGCATCGAACGAGAATTTGTATACAGCACCTTTCTTTGCATTGAAAGCAGGAGAGATAAGCCAGTCGTCAGCGGCATTTTCGGTATTGAAAGCGTAGGCTGCCATATTGAAGTATTCGCTGAATTGCCATGTCGTGCCGTCGTTGTTGGCATCAACCACGGTCATCTTGTTGAAGTCAGCAAGAGTGTTTAATTTGTTTGTGTAAGGTAGCGTAACACTTGCTTCAGTTTCTTTAGCCTGGATCTTTGCAGGCAAAAGAATACTATGCTGTGCCATTGCTCCTATTGTTGGAGATGTTAGAAGGGCCATTGTCATAACGGCCTTTGTAAAAGACCTGAGTCTTGTTTCTTTTTTCATAAAGAGCATTTATTAATAAATATATATCTTATGCAAAGATTGTGCAAATCGAATACAATCAAGTTCTACTTGAATTGTTGAGATGCCGCCAATCTTATGCAAAGATAAATTATTTTTATCATGTGCTTTTCTTTTTTGTGTATAATGTTTGTAATAAAGATAAAATATAGATAAATGGGACAGTAAAAATTTTTCAATATCCTATGATTTATATACTTTTGTGACGTTATGGATAAAATCACTTACAATACGATAATAGCAACGGCATTGTTCTTGTGTATCGTGCAGAATGCGGCTTCGCAGCGACGCTGCATTGTTGTTTCTGCAGATACAAGACTTCCGGTTCGCGACGTTTCCATACGGTGGGACAACAATGAAGTTGTCAAATCCGCATGGGACGGACGTGTTGTCGTTCCTGATAAATTCGACAAGGCTGTCTTCCATCATCCAAAATATGAAACACGGGTATTGAAGCATGATGAAGTGACAGACACAGTATTTATGCTTCCTTCTGCAAGGATGCTTTCCGAAGTCATCATATATGGCGAGCGCAAGCGTCGTCCTGACTATGCCGGAATCAATGCCGTTGACCGGCAGCTTATTGCCAACACACCGTCAGGGGGAGCCAATCTGCTTGGACTGTTAGAGCTTGTGGCACAGCCCTTCATAAACAAGATACAACGTAACAAGGAACTCAAGAAGGCACGCAGGAAACAAATCCTGGATAACTACTGATTCTGACGATTATTAAGACATATTACCCTTTGAACCATAAATAATTATTATTTTTGCATTTCAAAGAAATAGATTCAGAAATGCAAGAAGACAATACTAACGATTACTTGCGACTTCATACCGGAATACTGCTTGCCGGCGCAACGGGGATTTTCGGACGACTTATATCATTGGCGGAACTGCCTCTGGTATGGTATAGAATGGTTATTGCCGCTTTGGTGCTTGCAGTGGTGCTTCGTATGAGCCATAAGGTCAGTGTGCCGTGCAGAGCGCATATGATGAGAATAGCAGGATGCGGCGTGCTGCTGGCTATACACTGGGTGCTGTTTTATGCAAGTATAAAAGCCTCCAACGTGAGTATTGCCGTGGTTTGCATAGCCCTAAACGGATTCTTCACCGCTATAATAGAGCCTCTTACGGGCCATCGGCGTATGTCTGTGCGGGAGATAATGCTGAGCATGATAACGCTTGCCGGCATATTGCTGATTTTCGGACTTGACACACGCCACCGCACCGGCATAATAATCGGTGCGTTCTCCTCGCTGTTCTATACCCTGTTTTCCATTGCAAGCAAGCGCGTGCAGCAGAACACGGGGCGTTCGAGCAGTACGATGCTCCTGTATGAACTGCTGGCAGGGTGGGGAGCCTTGACGATAGTGCTGCCTGTGTATGTGGCGTTCTATCCCTCGGCAGCGCTGTTGCCTGCAGGAGTGGACTGGATCTATATACCCGTCTTTGCCTCTGTCTTCACCATAGGGCCTTTCCTTACGCAGCTTCAGGCATTGCGCACGATATCTGCTTTTACGGTAAACCTCAGCTATAATCTCGAACCCTTGTACAGTATAGTGCTGGCGATGATGCTTTTCGACGAGGGGCAGGAGCTGAATGCCTCCTTCTGGGTCGGCGTATTCCTGATAATCCTGTCGGTGGTGTTGCAGACTATAGTGTCAAGGAAGAAGCAATGAGGTATATATGTTCGTCCTTCTGAGGGCATTTACCCATATAAAAAGCGAAGTCCCACCGTGTTACGCATCGTTGAGAGGCGTACCACGGTGGGATTTGTTGCTGCAAACAATACGCTTTGCTCTTTCGCGCTAATGGCAGAGGTCCAAGGTGGCTTTACGCTTGTGATGAAGCTGTGCTTGCAAGAAAATTTTCCGTTTGAACACAAATTTTAACCACTTAAACCTGTTATAGATACGTTTGCACCGTAGAAACGTGAATAACATTTGTGTACACTAAATCTTTTTGTTAATTTTGCACTATGCTTAGTTGCACACGGCAAGTTGAGAGAGAATTCTCTTTATGTTCGTTTGCAAAGTATTTGTAATGCCTTCTTGAGAGGAATAAAGCCAAAGACAGATTATTTACAATATAACAAAACAAAAAGAAAGGAAAAATATGAAAATGAATTTTAGTGATTTCTTTGTTAGAATGAACAAGACTGCCTTCGTGTTTGCTACAGCGGCTGTATGTGCATTCGGTGCAGTATCATGTGGTGATGACGGCGATGATGACGATGCAGGCGGAGGTGGTTCGGCTGCAGGCAACACGGAGTCTGGCGTGATACAGACCCCGACGGGAGAAAAGAAGCGTGTGGCTAAGGCTGGAGAATACAGCTATTCCTACAATAGCGACGGCACTTTGGCTTCGTTCTTTGACGGTGATGTTACATATAATGTGACCTATAAGCCATTTACAGTAACCCTTTATTACAAAGACAGTGAAATAGAGGAAAATGCTTCTGAAGTCATATCTCTTAATGGCAAAGGCTATATATCGGGAATAAAAGTATCGTATGAAAATTATGATAGTGATGGTGATGGTAAAGGCAGCGGAAACGTTTCTCTCAGTTATGACGGTAATGACCATCTGACACATGTCGTTGCTAAGAGCAGTGGCTATCGTACAGAGGAAGGAAAGAAGTATAATTATACCAGCAAGAGTGAATACACATACACATGGGAAGGTGGAAAACTGTTGAAGGTGGCTTACAACTATTCTGATGGATACGAAAAGGAGTCTGAAACCGTTGAATATACTTACGGAAGCAATGCGATGCAGAACGTTACATGCCAGTATGTTCCTGCATTCATTGATGATGATTTGATTGCTGCATTCTTCTATATCGGCTATTATGGAAAGGGCCCGTCTGTGTTGCCTACAAGCTGCAAGGTTTCGTATAAAGATGACTATTCAACAGATACAGAGAACTATACCTGTACTTACACTCTGAACAGCGACGGAACGGTCAACACGTTTACTGGTATCGAGAATGGTACAATGGTTTATGGCAACAGCGCATCTGCCGGTTCCAAGATCGCCGCAAAGCCGGCAATAATGAAGAAGCCGACAAGGGGACTGTACAAGGGATTCTTCAGAAGAATTGGAAATAAGTAATTCAAGAGTTCTGGTTTCGAAAAAACATTAGAAGCTCTGTTGCTTGAAAGATGAGATAG
>OQVR01000353.1_pt1 | contig 20271 bp, 5 predicted proteins | sample 1691521 | NCBI WGS metagenome assembly OQVR01 (sample SAMN03418256, study PRJEB22391) | human gut metagenome | biome: human-gut; feature: organic feature; material: feces | host: Homo sapiens | place: Tanzania | collected 2013-01
AGTTGGTTGCCGTGTGGGAAGCGCATGTGAGCTCATACGAGTTTAAGCTCATTGTTAGAGACCATTTGTGGGGCACCGGTTGAGCCCCTGATGTACGCTTCTCTGGCATAGGCCCGGAGAACAGAGTCGTCCTCATCTAACACGTTCCCCATGGGTATGCGGATGGTCACAGTTTTTGCAGTTGAATTCACTTTTTCTAGAAGCTCAGGCCTATCACTGAAATAGCGTTGAATGTGCTGGTAGTAAACACGCTCTTCCTTAACATCAACTAGCAGCAAAATAAAAGACACGCTCCTGTTCAGCCCGTAATTAATCGTTTTGGTATCCAGTGAGAACGACAGAAATGGGCCTGACTTGCGCTTGTGGTTATCAAGACGGCGAGTTCCCTTAATTTGACATTCTATTTTATGACCTTGCCAGTAATTGTTTTCTGACAGCTCGAACTCGCAATCGCATCCAACGTCCTGGCCCGTAATCTCTCGATACTGCCAATGGTCGGTATTAAATAGATAATGGACTATTGCACAGGCCCTAGCGTCGGTGCGCCTGGACTCGCTGTCAGCAGGAAATAACGCCATTTAAGACACCTATAAAAGTGGGTTGCGCTTTAAATCCCAGGAGGTTTCAAGCGAATCCCAGTCGATCTTGGATAAATTAATATTGCAGTCAACGCATTCACCAATTACGTTGCTGTCATAATTGACATCTTCGGTTCGGTGTTCGGTGGCGGTAAGGGTCTTCGCAGAGAAGAGGCTCAGTATTATGACCAGGTGGGTCGGATCAACGGCAACACCATCGTTCACGTTGCCAATACTGCGGCAACATCCATCAATTCCATCGCTCTCGATTATTACGGCAATACCGTGCCAAACATCTGGTACAACATCTATGGCGGTTGTGCATACGGCACTGTAAACGGCAACACCCTGGTGCATATCGAGGGCGGTATGCTGGGTCGTGACGTCTTCGGTGGCGGCTACGGAGATATAGAAATATCTGAAGAGAACCAGGATACCCAGGAAGTGCTCGGAGAAAAGGATACCCAGAACAAGGCTACCTATGCCAACATCCTCGGCAATACCAAGGTGCAGATGGATGGCGGTACCTGGATATGGAACCAGAATGCCGATATCAACGGCAATATCACCACCTGGCTGGCAGCACAAGGCAACGGCAAGAAAATCTGCAACTCCATTTCTGAATTCAAGGAGATGATAGAAGATATCCAGAAGGCTGAAACCAAAGACCAGCTCACCAACGCCAAGGCAAAGGAGGCTATCGAAAGAATCATGAACGATGAGGACAGTCAGCAGTTCTTCAGCTTCACAAACGAAAAACTCCTCTCGGGAAGTTTCAAGAAGAACAACAATATCTATGGCGGCGGAAACCGTGCCTGCATCGTGGGTACCTATACCGACAGCAACCCAACAACAGCAGAAAATGGTACCGGAGAAGCAATCGTAATCATCAACCACTCGCCTCTGGATGACATCACCGACAAGAACGGCGAACTGCTCAGTATGTTCGACTTCACCACCCTTCCGGGTCTCTGCTGGTATATCAGCAGCAAGAATGTTGCCGACCCTCAGTTCTCCGTTTTCGGTGCGGGCTTCGGTGCAAACACCAAGGTGGCTAAGGCAACGGTGTATGCACAGCCGGGTAGCCATATAGATGACGACGGTATCATCGCCGTCGATGGAGCAAAATACCGCTATCTCAATCAGAAAGAAGACCTCAAGACGTACTCCGATTTCGAGATAAGCCTCTATGAGGAATTCAAGAAAGTTAGCAAGGAAGAAAAGAAAAAATATTATGGCAGTGTGGATGGCGGCAATAACGATGGTACAGACAACGACCCGGCAACCTTCCGTCGCTATCGCGTAAGCCGTCTGGCGTGGACGCTCGGTGTACCAGGCTTCTCTTTCCAGACCATCCATGGTGGTGGTTTCTCGGGATATGTAACTGGCGATACCTACGTGGAAACCGACTGCCAGCTTTTCTGCGAAAACATCTATGGTGCAGGTCTCGGAGCCGTGCCTTTCGGAGAATATTCCACGGGCGAAGGCTATGACTTCGGAACGGTAGGTGGCAACTCCAAGATATTCATCAAGGCGGGCTTCGTTGGTCAGAACGTATATGGCGGTGGTGCCGGAGTGGAGTCGGTAAAGAACAAGGATGGACAATACTTCGACTTCCCGGATATGGCAAACGTGCAGAAGACAGAGGTACATGTATATGGTAGAAAACTGAAATTGAAAGATACCAAAACTCGTAATATCGAGATAGACCGTACCCTGATTATCGGAAGCGTATATGGCGGAGGCGATGTGGCAAACGTTGGAAACAAGAATAACCAAACGTACGATACCAACAACAAAGATGATGACACCCATCGCACAACGCTAGTCAACATTCGTGGTGCCGGCATCTATTCGCAGGTATTCGCCGGAGGCAAGGGCCGTCTTGTCACCCAATGCGGCGACGTCACACACTTGGGTGCCATCTATGGCAATACCAGTTTGCTGATAGACCGACCAATCATCACCTATCCATACAGGACGGAAACTGGCGGTTACGAAGATCCTTCTTCAGATAAGAACATGGCGCATCCTGCTGCCGACATCAACAAAACCATGCTGCCATTGCTGATGGAAAAAATCTATGGTGGTTGCCAGAACGGAACGGTATACGGCAACACCTTCGTCACCCTCTATGACGGAAGAATAGGTCATGGCATCTATGGCGGAGGCTTGGGCAGCTGCGACAGCATCATCGTCAATGGCCAGGATTCTCTTGCCATCACCTCGGCTGACGTTACAGGTAACACCAACGTATATATCAAGGGTGGACAGGCAATGCTCACCTCCTACTGGCAGGCAGATACCCGTTCCTGGGAACCGGCAAGCATCATTGAAGGTATCACCTACTCTCCACAGTACAACCACCAGGCTTTGAAGTTCAAAATCAACCACAACATCTATGCCGGTGGAAACATAGCATGCGTGGTAGGCAAAGATGCCCATCTCACCATGGAAAAGGGATTGCTGCATGATAATACCCAGGTGGTTTATGGAGTGAATGTGAAGTTCTTCGAAACCATGGCATGGAAGGAAATATATAATAAGGTGGGATCCCCTCACTTCTGCGTATTCGGTGGCGGCTATGGCGAACATACCATCATCAAGGGAGACACCCATGTGAACATCGCCATGACTGGAAGAGGAAGCAAGATTGACCCATCCATCGATTTGAAGAAAGGCGAAGAATACAAGCACTTCTGGAGCGGATATTCCGTGATGGACTTCGTGGGTGGCGGCTACTCAGGTAAGGTAGAAGGTGAAACCTACGTAACAGGAGATGGTGGTGCCTTCTGTCGCCGACTCTTCGGTGGCGGATTCTACAACTCCGTCAAGGCTACCCATGTGGATATCCATGCGATGGACTGCCGTGACATTTTCGGCGGCGGTATGATGGGTGATGTAGAAAAGAGTACCACGGTAAACATCGGAACCCAAAATCCTTCAGCCGCATCTTCTGAAAGCACTTTCAGCAACAAGGACATCTTTATCCATGGCAATGTATACGGCGGTAACGACGTATCGGGCTATGTAAACGTAGTTCAGAAGAATGGTAACTTCACGGATAATGAAGGTACAGGTACACATATTAATATATATGGCGGTAAGATTGACGGCGACGTGTATGGTGCCGGAAACGGTGACTACCTCTATGCCTTGGACAGAAAGGGCAACACCCAGATTACCGTGAACGAAAACTATCCTCTCAACCCGAACGACCCTAATTCGGAAACCACTCCATTGGTATTCACCGTACCGATGAGAGAGAACATGCCTTCTCACAAGGCAGCCAGCGATGCAGCCAAGATGGTGAACATCAACTCATGGAGACCGATGACCAACAAGGTGAATATCAATATCATGGGTAACAGCGGCGAGGATCACGTGCTTATCAAGGGCGATGTATACGGTGGCGGAAACTCTGCCACCGTGCTCAAGGCACAGAAAGCCAATGCACAGGCAAGTGCGCAGATCAATGACCAGGCTAACTCTCAATCAGGTTCCCAGACCGTTGCCCAAACCACCGAAACCGTGGGTAGCGTGGATATCAAGATTGGCAGTAACGTCAACATCCGAAGCGTATTCATGGGCTGCAACGGCGAAGCACTCTTCACGGCATCCGAAGACAACAACTTCATGAACAAGTTCCAGAAGTTGAATGGCGACTACTATGACACCAGCAGGGAACTGGACTTCGCAGATTCCATCGACTGGGAGAACGACCCTTCCAACAAGGGTATCAATACCCTGTATCTGCCAACAGAAAATGCCCAGCGCCCACTCATCTATCCTCATCTTCTCGACCTCTATTTCCAGCCGGTGGAAATGAATATCCAGGGAACTTTGCAATGGGCAGAGAATCTTACCAACTGCACCATCGGTTCTTTCTATTGCGGTGGAAACCGTGGCAACATGAATATCTATCCGGATGAAAATGGCAAGGTGGTGGATTATACCTTCCCAGAAAATCTCACCATCACCAGCAAGATTGTGGGTGGCTGCAACAATGCCAACTACGACTATAAGGGAGAGGTTACCCACGAGGGCGGTTATCTGCTGGGAACGGCTCATTCAGAGAAACCATTCATCAAACTGACCATCAAAAACAAGTTTGAACCTGCAGTGGTAGAGGATGCCTACCAGGGCGGTTGCGTTTATGGCGGCTGCTACAAGACGGGAACCGTAAGAGGCGATGTTACCATCGACCTCCGGAGCGACATGCTTGCCGATAAGGATCAGGCAAAACTGGAGAAATCGAACGAATATCTGGCTACCCAACCGGAATACTCCAGCCTCAACGTCTATGGTGCCGGATATGGTATGGAGAGTTATGTATATGGCAATACCCACATCGTTATGGGTGATAGCATCAGCTGCAAAGAACCAGCGATGGATAACGGTAAATTCTCCGCTTGCGGCGTATCTGCCAACTTCATCTATGGTGGCGGTCAGCAGGGTAATGTCATCGGACTTACCGATGTGGATATCCTCAATGGTCACGTCTTCCGCTCGGTAACCGGCGGTTCCTATTCGGGTTATGTATATGGTTCTACCCAGGTGAAGGTGGGTTATCCTACCTATTATCAGGTGAAGCCATTGCAGAATGGAAAGTATATTCTGAAACGTACCGACCAGAAGAATCTTAATCTGAAGAACAATGATGGAACCACAGAGACAGAGACACATACCATCAAGCAGGAGATTCATCTGCTTGCCGGCGAGCTGATTTCGCAGGGCGTATATGATGACATCGTGGCGATAGATAACGGAACCCGAGTAGATATAACAGAATCCAACAAGGACAATTATTTCGCCCTGGTTGCTGCCAAGGAGCCATCTATGAAGTGGGACAACGTACATATCAATATCGATGAAGCGATTTATGGCGGAGGATATTCCCTCGCCCAGGGTACATCCGTCCTGGCAAATAACACCACGGTATTGAAACTGACGGATGAATTCAATGTGGATAAAGCCTTTACCAACAGTGCAGAACATCTGGAAGAATTGAAGTCACTTCCTGGTGGAACCACAGCCGGCTTTGGAGGAAACACCCTGATTCTGGTAGGCGACAGCAAGAGCAGTGAGCATATCACCATCTCCAAGCAGGACATGAAGGAAATCAATCTTCCTAACGGCACCGACCTCTATGGCTATTATTACAGATATTACGATGATAAGAGCAAGGACGAATACACCTATCGCTTCATCTATGAAGCGGTGAAGTATTATAAGGGCGACAAAGTTCCAGATTTGGAAGGCATCATGTATAATAAATTCTATGAATACGACAGCGAGGGTGGTATCTTCGGTGACGGTCACCTCTCCTACGCCCAGGGCTTCCGCAGTGCCGATATCACAGGTTATGGTTTTGCCAAACATACCATCGACAACCCGAAAATCATCAACACTTTCCAGCGAATTGATATCCTGCGACTGGAAGATAACTGCTTCTCGCTGCTCGGTGCACGCGACTATACCGTCAACGAAATCAACAAGACTCCTTACTCTATTGCACGTGTGGGAGAAATCAAGATGGTGGGAAATGAGGTCAAGGCTGATACTGACGGAAAACTGGAAGGCGAACCAGATACACACACCAGCACTTCCGCCAAATTCAAGTATGACTACAAGGCACGCAACTTTATGGGACTCGCCAACAACATCCACTATGTAGGAGCCGTCTATTCCAACATAAAGTTCTCAGACACTTGGCATGACCAACATGGCAAACCAGCAGCCGACAACATCTCATACCAGGATAAAAAGCAGGGTTATATCGACAGATATAAGGAGAACCATGATTTTTCTGCTTTCCAGGAGCGTAACAACGGAACGGCAAAGAACATGGTGGGCATCGCATCGGGCTATGCCCTGAAGATTCAGAACGTGCAGGAAATCATCAATAAGACAACCCAGAAGATGGATGAAATCATCTACTATGGTCCTATCCACGGAATCATAGAGATGAACCTGATAAGCGCACGCCCTGGAGAAGGTGGCGGATATGTATATGCCGACAACGTGCATGAGCGTACCGCGGCAGAGGGAGAAACCAAACACGAGGTAGACTTCCTCGAAACAACAGGAAACTTCGTGTTCCCACTGAACTACACCAACAAGACAGGCAACAACCGCTTCATCGTTGACGATTGTTCGCCAAAGGGTTTCTACAGTTTGGGCGAAGGCATGGATCCAGACAAGGAGATGGACATACACTACTGGTACGTAACGGGCTACAACTATTATTACAACGCCCACATTACGGGTTATACCTATAAGGAGAAAATCACCTTCGACAACGACAACTCGGATGGTCTTACCGCCCTTGCCGGCTTGAAGCCAGGAGCCAAAGTAAGTATCCAGAGTTGGAAGATGAGAAGCGGACATCCTGACGGCAACAACGAACAGGCGGAAAACTACCAATGCGATTTGGAGAAAAAAGCACCAGATTTGTACAAGCTCTACGTGGGTGCATCGGATTCCACCTCCTTTATAGGTGCTACATCCCAAGACCAGGCGGATAAAGACAAAAAAGGATTTTCTGCCATCCTGTCCATGTCTGAAAAGGAGAAGATTGATAGTATTTATTATAAGACCGAAGTATTCAATGATGCCATCCAGGGAGGGGATGCCAAGATTGCTTTCCGCCTGTACGACAACAACGTGAATAACGCAACGCCGAAATACTACAAGGAACATCTCTCCAAGAAGTGCCAAGCTACTCTCGTACTGGAATCACCAGCCTTAAACGAGGATGGCAGCCAAAAGAAAGACAAGGATGGCAAGGACGTGAACTATACCTACACCATCTATCTTACCATCGAGTATGTAGAGGGACCTAACTTCACGGGTGGCATCACCATCGACAACTGTGCCCTGCCTGGCGAGATGATTCGCCTGAAGAAAGACAAGGTGAAAATTTCCGCCGACCAGTCATTCGCACCGAATGGCTACTTCTGGCACATAGGCAAGTTGAAGAAGAATGAAAAGGGAGAATTCGAGAAGGATGACAAGGGCGACATCCAGTTTGAAGGCGGAAACGGTTGGCTGCTTGCAACCACGACATCGAAAGACACCTATAAGCAGGGCGACAAGATAGACAAGGACCGCAACGACCTCTTCGCAGGTGCCAAATACGACAAGACCACCGACTATCTCGACATTCCTGCCTACTACTTCATGAACGGTTACGGTGTGCAGCTGGGTGTCACCATGACGGGTATCAAGGAGACGGTGTTCCCTGTGAACATAGCACCAGGTGACACCCTCGTGGTTCACAACTATCACCAGATGGATCCTCATAAGGCAGGAATTGACCTGCACCTATCTGAGGCCATCAAACGTGCCCAGAAGGAATCGAACTTCGCTGAACCTCGCATCTATATCAACGATGCCAGCGACCTGAAGGCGTTCATCAACTTCGTGGATACAATAAAAGGAAATGCCCAGTTTATCCTGCAGAACGACCTCACCATCCCTAAAGACTTCGATGGCAGCAAGATTATCTTCAAGGGTACCCTGCATGGCAACGGTCACATCATTAATGGTTTAGGTAAAGACCAGGCTCTCTTTGCGGAAAACCAGGGAAAAATCTACAACCTCGGTCTGGCAACGGGACGTATCGCTGCACAGGGCTGCACCACGGGCACCTCATCTACGGGCACCACATCTACGGGTGAATACCACTGCTGCTTTGAGTATGCCCCTGCCTCTTCTAAACCTATTGTATATGGAATGGACGGCACGGCTAACAGTAGCTATACGCTTGATGACTTCAAGTATGGCAAGGTGGCATACGATCTGAATGGCTACTACCAGCGTGCCCGCACAAGCCATGACAAGGAGGAAGACAAGACGGCACTGAAGTACATCTACGACTATTATGCCAACGGTGACTATCAGTATGCACACCGCAAGGATGCCATCACGGGCAAGAACACGGGTATCACCTATCTCCGTACGGGTCAGGATAGCGACCTGCCTAACTATGGTCAGACAGAAACCCGCCACGACCAGAATCATGCCATCGACAAGGCGCGTGCACAGGGATACGTAGCGGCAACAAATACAGAAAAGGAATCCCGCACAGGCTACTACCTGCCTCTGTTCAATGAAAACAAGTACGGCAGTGAACAGATGAACGACTTCCTCTTCTGGGGACAGAGCCTGCAATCAACTCCGGAAAATTATCCTGCCAAGATAGCATCGCAGCAGAACAAGTACATGATCAACCGAGTATATCGCACCGACGGATATTACGGAAGTACAAATGGCAAGTTCTACTACAACGCCTACAACCAGGATGGCAGAAACATGGGTACATACGTACACCGTCCTGGAACAACAGCCATCAACTTTGCTGCCAGCGATGACAATGCCACCTCTTTCTACGATTTCATCATCAAGGATGGGGTGACCCGAAACCTCCTGGTTTATACGGAAGGCAACAAGGAGGACAACGCCACCGATGCATACGACATCGTAAGCAAGGCATTGAGTTACGACGAGAACACAGCAGAAAGTCTCATCATGGGACACCATATCGCGAAATCAGGCGAATCCTACGCTACCCAGAAACTCCATCTCGTAGAACGCACTCCTGATAGCAAGAACAGCGAGGGCGATGCATGCGTCAACAACGACTTCTGTGTACCTATCCCATTCTCGGTAACCAACCATGCCTGGTATGTACGCAAGCCATTGTATTATGCAGAGAATACCACGGGAGCATGGGAAGGCATCTGCCTGCCATTCACCGTTCAGAAGACGGAAGCATCCATCAATGGTGAGATTACGCATTTCTACGGAACGAAAGATCTGCACCATGAGTACTGGCTCCGTGGCTTGACGGAAGTAAAGGATACAAATGCTGTAAATGCAGCCAATGCAACCGAGAAGGCTGCCATCTTCCAGCGCCCAGGTGCTGCAGAAGGCGATGGACTCTTCCATGTTGCCAACGCAGAGACTCAGGAGTATGAGTTCCATAACACCTTCTTTGTAAATACTTACAAGGCTTGGTCGTATAATGAGGAGAAAAATTCATATTATAATGAGTCGCATACCTACCCGGGCTATCTCCCGCTTACAGCCGGAATACCATACGTGGTTCGCTTCCCGGGTGAGCGCTATTATGAGTTCGACCTTTCAAGTAAGTTCTACAACAGTCTCTTGAATAAGAAGGCAGCGGCTCAAACCATCACCTTCCATGCCTATGGTGAGGCAAGCAATGAGGCTTCAAAGAAGGCTATCGTGATTCCTATCACCCAAAACATGGGAACAGAGAATATCAGCGGCTTCTCGCACAGAGGAACCTTTGCTGCCCAGCAGGTGGTGAACGGCACTCTCTACGGCATGAACGACAACGGAACAGCGTTTGTCTCTGCTTCAGGTTCAGCGTTGGCTTCTACTCCGGGTTCAGCCCTATCACACACCACCGTGATGCCGTTCCGCACCTATATGGCACCAGCAAGCCAGCAGGCGAAGGGTCGTTCTACCGATGCAACAAAGGTAATCCGCATCAGCGAGACCACGGGCATCGACAGGATTGAGCCAGAGGCGAATGGCAACGATGAGGATACTCCTGCAGGAGAATACCTCCTCATCCGCCCTATCGGTGCTCATCGTGTAAGCATCGAGAGCACCTACGCCACCCAGCTCAAGGTATTCTCAACCACCGGTCAGCTTCACCGCATCCTGGATGTGCAGCCAGGCACCGCCACCTACAGCGGTTTCCCTGATGGCATCTACATCTTTGGCAAAAGTAAAATCATGGTAAAATAACAGAATATATATGAACAGAAAGAACAAGATATCAACCGGCAAGCTGCTCCGTTCCATCATGATATTCCTCATGATGGGATGGATGGGATGTGCGTGGGCACAGAATACAGCATCCTCCGAACAGCTGATTTACTCCACCGATTTCCAGGAATGGGATAATATCGACTGTACATCTACGGTGGATAAGGTGGTCAATCTCAAGACCCAATATACCAAAGAGGACTTTACACTCACGCTCCATGGCGTGGGTGTGGATCCTATTGGAACTGATGCCAAGAAATTTCCCGGTTACACCGGATACTTGAAGACGGCAAAATATAAATCTGAATACAAGCAGGATTTTCCTACAGCGATAACATCCCCACTGAATAGTATCACCAGAATAGAACTCATTCAAGTGGCAACGGGTAAACAGAGAGGTATCAAAGTATCTGTTAAGGGAGACGGAGATACTGACTGGATTTCTCTCCATAACACATCTATCGTAACAGCTACTGGCGAAAAACTCTCCTTCGAAGTAAATAAGGACAACTGCCAGATTAAATTCGAGAACTATGATGATCCAGTAAAAAGGCGTGACAACAATGCCTATATCGTAGACCTCAAAATCTACGGCAACGTATCAGGAGCCGTTACTCCGAATGTTCTGAAACAGATCAACTTTCAGAAATCGGATGATATAGCCGGTAAATTCCCTGTCAAACTCATCTGCGATGAGGATGACAAGGTTATTCTACCATCCGGCAATACCTTCTCACGCCCTGGCTATACCTTTATCGGTTGGACGGATGGAGAGCAAGTCTATCAGCCGGGTGCTACCTATACCGCTACCAGCGCTACTACCCAGATGAAAGCCAAGTGGGAAAAGAACAGCTATCAGCTCTATGACAGCAATCAGGCGACAGCGGTAGTTTGGAGTTTTGACCCAAACCAAGCACCTGCCATCAATATCTTCCGTTCCAATCATCAGAAAGATTTATCCTATACCCACCCTACCAGCATCTATATCGATGAGAGCACGCAGGTAAAACAGGATGTAGCGCTGGATATCCACATCGATGATGATATCAAAGCCCTGCAAAACGGAAAGATAGACAATACGATGGCTGGAGCTACGGGTGCCCTGGTAAAGGATAGCGTGAAATTCACTTTGCCAGCCATATATGGTATGAAAGTATCCTTCCATGCCTCAACTGCTATGGGAGAACTCATCCTCACTGATGATGCAGGAACTTCTCTGTCATCTGCATCTGCTACAAATACCGGCAAAACAAATGCCATCACAACAAATGCCGTTACATCTGATGACGGCAAAACTATCACCTTCACCTATCTGGGCGATGCAAAATCCATTACCTTTATGATGAAGAAGGCAAGCCAAATTGAAGGAACCGATTGTTATCTCCAAGAAATCACTGCCATCTATCCACTGGTGCCTAATGTAGTTTCCATCAATTCCATATCGAATGCAGATGCTACGGCGTTTCCGAATGAAAAACCTCAGAATGCAGGTAAGGTTACCATCACACTTAAAACTGCAGTTTCGTCACATAACAATATCGGAAACCGTTATAAGGTGGGTGATGTAGTAACCCTTTCTGCCACTCCAGATTATGGCTACGACTTTAAAGAATTCAAAATCGGCGAAACACCACAAGCTTCTTCTTTCGATTATACCGTAAATGATGGCATCAATAACATAGAAGCCATCTTCCTGCGCAAAGAACTGCACAAGGTTACAATCAAGCCATCGGATGCCAACCTGGGTTCTGTATCCCTTTCTCCTCATTATGATAATTTCTATCAGGAAATACGCGAAAAAGGAAGCAATGGAAAACCGGGAAAGATGATTCAAATAGAAAGCTGGTATACTCCTCAAACAGAAGTAACGGCTACAGCTGAAGCTGCAGCCAACTACCGTTTGGAGTATTGGAAGAAAGATGGCGTTGAAACACAGTACAAAGGTGATAACCTGAAATTCACCATGGGGAATCAAGACGAAACTATCACCGCCTATTTTGCCATAGGTCATAAGGGAAAAGTTAGTTTTGCTTATGGCGACCAGCGCGTGAACGGAGAACAGGAAAAGGCTGGTTACAAGAATGCCGTCAGTCAGCCGCTTCCAGAAATCAAGGATGTTCTCTCCTTCACCATCCCAACCAACTACACCTTCTTCAAAAGTGTAGATAATGAGGGAAATCAGAACGAGAAACAATACACCCTCGACCACTGGGTAAATAAAGCCAATCCTTCCCAGCATCCTTATGAACCGGGCAATACCTATTCATTTGAGGAAGAAAACGAAGTCCTGACCCTCGTCCCTGTTTTCGAGGAAAACCTTACCACACAAGACAACCGCATCAACAAACCGGTAATCCGCTACGACTTCAGTAGAAAGGTGAAGGAATATGAAGACCCTACTTCAGGAACCACCCGAAAAGTTTGTGCTCCCAATGTGGATATCAAAAAGAACCAGAACATCTTCTGGACAACGAAAGTATATACCAACGTTCGCAAAGGTGGTAAGGACCATCCCCATTGGCGCGACGTTGCTCTATGGTGCAACACGGGCAAAAATGGCTATATCCGAAACGAAGACTTCGACGACTGGTGTGCCTTCGGTCCTGGTACCACATTCTGGACGGCAGCAGGAACAGGAAACCAAATATCAATCCTGTCGTACTCAAAGATCACATCAACCACCATTGATGGCGTAGTGCCGACACTCAACAGAGAACGCACCAACATAGAACGCCAAAAAGCCGGACTTCCGACGCTCGAAGAAGAGGAACAGGGCAAAAGCGTTAAAGCCTATATGTATGTATACAGTTATACCACCATCAATTCTGATGTACGCGTACCTATTATTATAGGGGATGACTACTCTTACTACCAGTGGATGGAAATAGAGATGCAGGCTGCCAACTGGGTGACTCTTCATACAAAAATAGATAATGAAGCACACGGCAGGCTCGAGAAACCAGAACTTGTCATCACAGGAGAAGGACATGAAATCTCGAATATGGAAGATGGCGGGTATGCCTTCCACAGAGGAGAACGCATCAAACTGACTTTCGACCGAAAGAAAGGTTATGAACTGGATAAGATTGTCAACTTAGATGACCTGGATGAAGACGGAGAACCCGTTGCCGTACTGAAAAAGACGGAGAATGGCTATTGGAGTATCACCGAAGATAACCAAGACGTCTTCAAGGTAACAACCACCGAGAATTATCCGGATAATAGGAATGTTTATTGGGCAGAAGACAACATCCGCACAAAATACGAGGTGGAATTCGACATCACTGCCCATCATAACCTGCAGGTATGTTTCAAGGAGAAGGATAAAACCTACCACATTACCTACAATGCAGGAGATTACGCTTCAGGTACATCACCCGAAGCTACCTGGGTAGAAGAAGGCGACCTGTTTAAAATTCCAAGAAACACCACCCTTTATTACGAGGGAAATACCCTGGCTTATTGGAAAGACAGCAAGGGAGATGCATACAGGATTGGCGATCGTTGTCCTGCCCAGGCAAGCAACCTGAGAATGTTCCCGGTATTCGAACAAAACAAGTTTAGTCTTCTCCACCTCAACAAGCAAGCTACGGCAACCTGGTTATTCACCCAGGACGATGATGCTCCTACCATCAACTATCAGAAAACGGCGGGTATCCTCGTTACGCAGCTTGAGATGAAAGCTGACGAAATGGAAGAGACTGCCTGGATTGATGTGAAAATCGACCTCGATGCAACCAAAGGTAAATTCGACAATACCACGGATAGAACTGAACGAATACAGATTAATAAAGGTTCTGTCATCGCATTCACTGCTACCCCTAATTGTAAGGCGGTATTGCAAACCACCGAAAGCAATAAGAAGGTAAAGATTGCAGGAGAGGAAAAGACGCTTGCCAATAATCAGGCAGAAACAACATGGACGGGTGAAACATCGAAACAGAAGGTGGAATTCCTGGCAGATAAGACCTACGGCAAAAGCTTCAGCGTAACCTATCTTCCACAAGAAGAAGGAACACAGGCAGAAATCATTTCTTTAACTTGCAATGGAAAAGTTTATGAAAACAAACAGCAAATAGAGGAAGAAATAGGCAAAAATGGATATCTCACCTTCTACGCCTCTCCTTGGGAAAACGATGAAAAGATGCCTGTCATCACGGGTACGGCTACTCAGGATGGAACGGTGGAAGCCACTGAAGCAACCGTGCTCACGAAGGAATGCGTCGTAACGGTGAAAAACAAGAATGGCGTAACCTTGGAGACTTATCCGGTGAAATTCGAATTCGATGGTAAGCCAAAGGATTATCCTTTGTGCGAATCAATCACCATCAACGGAAAGACATATAACGAAACCACCATCAGTCTGGACAATGTTGCCAAAAGCGGTGTCATCAGTTTTAAGTTCAACCGTACGATGGAGGCAGCTGGAAGTTCTACCAAAGCCGGCAAGGAACAGCTATTCAAATACTGGGATCAGCCTGCCGGAGAAACCATTAAGATAGAAATCAAGCCTGAAGATGGTATATTCAAGGACATCTATGGCATGACCTGCCAGCAACCGATATCCATAACGCTCAATATCACCAAGGTAGAAAACAGTTATGAATATCATAAGTTCGACTTCATCGTTGGTGCAGAAGGCTACGGCGATATGGACGAAGCCATCAAAGCTGCCAATGGAAAGGCAGAAGGAAAGAGCTACAACAATACAAAGGCAGACGGACAGCGTTACTATATCTTTGTTCCGGATGGTGACTACCAGCTGACAGGAAACACCACCATTTCATGCAGTACCGACCCAAAGGATGCACCTAAAGATGAAAAGGGTGAGCCAAAGACCGACATGAACGGACAGAACAATGGTATGACGGAAATCGTAAAGTCAAATATCTCGCTGATCGGACAAAGCAAGGAAGGGGTAAGGATATGGAACCATCCTATCGTGGAAGGCATCGGATATACAGCCACCATCAACCTGCCAAAACTGGAAGGTAAGACGATTGAAGATTTCTACGTACAAGACCTCACCCTGGAAAACAAATTCGACTATTGGGGGTCTATGTCAGAACAAGATGCCAGCGGTGCCGGACGTGCAGTCGCCTTCTGGGACCGAGGCAACAGAACGGTGATGAAGAATGTTTCACTCCTCAGTTGGCAGGATACTTATTACTCCGATAACTCAAATGACAACTATCGTGGCTATTTCGAAGGTTGCGACCTGGCAGGTGTGGTTGACTGGATTTGCGGCAACGGCGACATCTGGTTTGAAAGATGCAACCTGATTCATCGCGACCGTACAGGAAACAACATAGCTGCATCTAGCACCGAAGTAGGTCAGGAATGGGGATATGTATTCAACAACTGCAATATCAAGGTAGAAAATGAAGATCCCCTCAAGTTCAAGGACCAGAATTGGACGCTTGCCCGCCCATGGAACAATTCACCGGCATGTACATTCATCAATACCAAGATGTATACCCAGCCACGCAAATATGGCTGGACCAAGATGACTGCCGGTCTCAAGCTCCGATTCCATGAATTCAAGAGCATGGATGGCTATGGCAATCCGATTCCATTGGAAACCCGTTCGCTTGCCGCCTGCACTCCTGCCCCAGGTTCCGACGACTGTATCCTCACTGATACAACCGGCTATAATATCCGCAACGTGATGAGTGGTACGGATGCCTTCGATCCTCAAATCCTCTGCCGACAGATTGATGCCCAATCCGGCTTGCAATCAAACAAAAGCAGCGAAGAAGAGGTAGAAAAAGAAAAGGCTGAACCCAAGAACCATATCGTGTGGGAAGATAAAATCACCATCAACGACAACCTCCTGCAATGGAAGGCGATGCCTGAGGCACTCTGCTACTTCCTTTTCAAAAAGAATGAGGAAACAGGCAAATGGATTTACAAGGAGAATACGATAGAGAACCAGATCAATCTCAACGATTATGGCAATGGCTACTACTGTATACGTGCAGCCAACCAGCGTGGTGGATTGGGAGCAGCTACCAAGGAGATGCAATATGTGATAACAGACCCATATAGACTGGATATCAAAAAGGTGGGAGAATTTAAGGAAAATGGTGTTGACTATGGCTGGTCTACCATCTGCCTGCCATTCAATGCCAAGGTTCCTGAGGAAGTAACGGCGTATGCTGCTACAGCTCACACAGCTCAAAATTCCCAGGACGAGACTACCAAGGTTTCTGACCTCACCATGACGCTCACGCCAGTAGAGGTCATCAATGCCGGCAAGGGATATGTGGTTTACGGGCCAGTAGGCAAGCATTCCTTCCATCCTACTTCGATGGAAAGTAGTAATGCAACCATCCTGAAAGGTAACCCAACCTCAACGGATATCCCGGTAGAAAACAACAAGGGTTACGTCTTGTCATACAAGAGCACCTGGGGCATCGGCTTCTACAAATATGCCGGTTCCACCCTAACCGCTTACCGTGCCTGGTTGCCAAAAGAAATGGTAACAAGCAGCAACCAGGATAATCTGGCACTGGGCAAGCAAAACATTCACTTCGTCTTTGCCAAGGGTGAGGATACTGCCATCCACAATCCTATCACCTACCAGAATGATTCGGAGGATGACAAGTACTATAATCTCTCAGGACAACGGGTAGAGACGCCATCAAAGCCAGGCATCTATATCTCGAAGAAAAAGGGAAAAAAGATTATCAGATAATCTCTTATTAAAAAAGAGGGATGAAAACTACATCGTAGAAATAAGATAAAATGCAAAGAGGCACGCTTCGTTTTTTTGAAGCGTGCCTCTTTTTTATATTCTTATAGGATAAATCTATAAACTATAAATTATAAACTATAAACTATAAACTATGCATCATCCCCTCCAGCTTCTCCTGCGCCTCCCGCATATCTCTTTCGAAATTCACATGGTCGAGAAGGAATTCCTTCCTGCCTTGCGAAAGAAGCTGATAGAGCTGGGGATTCATCCCCTCTACATATTGCGAGATGGCATACTCGATGTCATCACGCTGCGTGGGATTGGTAGAGTACTCAAACACCCGAAGCTTCTGATGGATGAAGCAATAGGCAGACTCTATGCAATCGGCAGTAATCTGATGATTATCCATATTCCCTCCTGTTACTTCCAGTCTTTCTTCCTATTACTTCACACCTTTCATCGACAGGGCAATGCGCTTGCGCTTCAAATCAACCTCTGCCACACGAACCATCACATGCTCATGGAGCTTTACCACTTCGCTCGGATCCTTGATGTATCGGTTGGACATCTGAGAAACATGAACCAAACCATCGTTGTGAACGCCTATATCAACAAAGGCACCAAACTTGGTGATGTTGGTAACGATGCCTGGCACCACCATGCCCACCTGCAAATCCTCGATGGTCTTGATGCTCGCATCAAACTCAAATTTCTCTACCTCACCACGAGGGTCCAAACCTGGCTTGTCAAGCTCAGCCATGATATCCGTCAAAGTAGGCATACCCACCTCGGCAGTGACATATTTCTTGATATCAATCTTCTTCTGTAGAGCCTTATCCTCAACCAGCTGCTTCACGGTGACACCCTGGTCCTTCGCCATCTGCTCCACCAAGGCATAACGCTCCGGATGCACGGCACTATTGTCCAAAGGATTCTTAGCACCAGGAATACGGAGGAAACCGGCACACTGTTCGAATGCTGATGGTCCCAGACGTGGCACCTTCTTCAACTGGGCACGCGAAGCAAAGGCTCCATTCTCCCTGCGGTATTCCACAATGTTCTTGGCAAGGGTAGGACCGAGACCACTCACATAGGTAAGAAGATGCTGCGATGCGGTATTCAGGTTGACACCCACCGAGTTCACACAACTCATCACCACACCATCCAGACTCTTCTTGAGCTGAGTCTGATCCACATCATGCTGATACTGTCCCACACCGATGCTCTTCGGGTCAATCTTCACCAACTCAGCCAGCGGGTCCATCAGTCGTCGGCCGATACTTACGGCACCACGCACAGTGACATCCTCATCAGGGAATTCATCTCTGGCTATCTTCGAAGCCGAGTAAATAGAAGCACCATCTTCACTGACAACATAGATATCCACAGGGTGTGGATAACTTATTTCATGTAACCAGTCGCTGGTTTCACGGCTTGCCGTACCATTACCCACAGCCATCGCCTCTACCTGATACATCTTCACCATGCGCTGGATGGCAGCAGTAGCCTCGCTCTTCTTGTTACGGGGAGGATGAGGGAAAACGATTTCATGATGAATCAGATTACCTTGTGCATCCAGACAACAAGTCTTGCAACCATTGGCAAAACCAGGATCCACCGCCATCACTCGCTTCTGACCTAAAGGAGCAGCGAGCAAGAGCTGGCGCAGGTTCTCAGCAAAAACCACAATTGCCTCTTCATCCGCCTTCTGCTTACTGAGAGCTGCAAATTCAGTTTCAATACTAGGTTTCAAAAGACGCTTAAAGGCATCATCCACCGCCTCGCCTACCAGTGTCTGGCACTCACCATATCCATGCACATAGTGGCGCTTCAACTTATCCTGGCACTGCTCGTCATCGGCAGAGATACTGATACGGAGGAATCCGGCAGCCTCACCACGGCGCATAGCCAACAGACGATGGGAAGAACATTTCTTCAAAGGCTCAGAGAAATCGAAGTAATCAGAAAAGCGCTGTGCTTCCTCCTCATCCTTTTTCTTAGCCACCACCTTAGAGGTGATGATAGCGCCACGGCGGAACTCGCCACGAATCTGGTTTCTACTTTCCTCGCTCTCGCTCACCATTTCGGCAATGATATCCTTAGCACCCTGCAGGGCAGCATCAGCATCCTTCACCTTGTCGCCTACAAACTTCTTAGCAGCCTGCAACGGATTGCGTTCACGCTGGAAGAGGAGCACCTGAGCCAGCGGTTCCAAGCCAGCCTCACGTGCAATCTGTGCACGGGTTCTGCGCTTAGGTTTGAAAGGAAGATAGATATCCTCCAATTCTGTGGCATCCCAACAGTTTTCGATGCGTTCCTTGAGGGCATCCGTCAGTTTACCCTGTTCCTCAATAGTCTTCAGGATAGTTTCCTTACGTTTCGCTATCTCCTTGAGTTTCTCGTTAGCCTGAGCGATGGCCTCGATATTCACCTCATCCATATTTCCCGTTTTCTCCTTACGGTAACGGGAGATGAAAGGAATGGTGCATCCCTCTTCGAGAAGCTCCAATGTATTCTCGACAGCCTGCTCACGTAATTTGAGTTGGGCTGCAATAATCTTTGTAAATTGATTCATAATTATTTCTATTTTTGTGAATGCAAAGATACAAAAAAGCCTCAGAAATCTTTCGAAATCTGAGGCTTTGATAAAAGAAGGCGGCTACCTACTCTCCCGCATTGCATTGCAGTACCATCGGCGCAAGTGAGCTTAACTTCTCTGTTCGGAATGGGAAGAGGTGGGACCTCACCGCAATAACCACCTGATAATGGGGTATGACGTATTTGCACACAAGCAAACTGTTTATCAAGTAAAGAACCACCGTCCCTCTCGATTCAATCGAGAGTCAACAGCTGAAACTATGAACTTTCCTAAAGAAAGTGTTCGGGCAATTAGTAATGCTCGGCTTTGACATCGCTGTCTTTACACCTGCATCCTATCAACGTCATCGTCTTTGACGACCCTCAATGGAGTTCTCATCTTGCGGCTGGCTTCGCACTTAGATGCTTTCAGCGCTTATCCAATCCAGACTCAGATACCCAGCGGTGCGCCTGGCGGCACAACTGGTAAACCGGAGGTCTGTCCATCACGGTCCTCTCGTACTAGTGACGGCACCACTCAAAACTCCCACGCCCACGATAGATAGAGACCGAACTGTCTCACGACGTTCTGAACCCAGCTCGCGTGCCACTTTA
>OQVR01000355.1_pt1 | contig 20245 bp, 17 predicted proteins | sample 1691521 | NCBI WGS metagenome assembly OQVR01 (sample SAMN03418256, study PRJEB22391) | human gut metagenome | biome: human-gut; feature: organic feature; material: feces | host: Homo sapiens | place: Tanzania | collected 2013-01
CAAGAGAAAGAAAAGGCGTTCGATGCCTGGGCGTCCCTCCACCCCGTGCAGATAGTAGACGATGAGGACGAAGATAATATAGACGAAGAAGACGAATAGAATGATACAACTCCAAGAACACGAACAACTATGCAAGAATGACTTACCCGTTGAAAAAAGCGAAAGGTACGATAACCTTCAACTCATTCAATGGGATAAGCCTATGGACAATAGTGCATGGGGGTACTATGCCTCATTCAAAATTGGAGCAGAATGGATTGACAAGCAAGAAGCATTGGTGGTTACGGCAAAACGAGGAATGGAGAAAATCGATTTCCTGCGCATGTTTATGACATGCTTCTGCTCTGACCTTGCCGTGGATTCGTTTTCCAAAATCTATTCCATTGATCAGGAGAAGCCTGCCATTGTAGCCCCTGCATTGAGCAGTGTTGTTAGTCCACTTATCGTGTTTCATTTCATAGGAGTGGTAAACAGAATCAAGTCGTTAAGAAAAGGATATGTCCAGCGCCAAGAGAACCTTGAGAAGGTGAAGGGGCATATCAAGATGCTCAAAAACGAACGCATCAATATCGCCGCAAAACGATACGACCGTATTTATTGCGAATACGATGACTACTCAGTAGATACTCCAGAGAACAGACTGTTAAAGAAAGCCCTTGTCTTCTCTCAGAGATTTGTCGCCAAGATAAATCGCAATAATGTAGTATATTCAAAAGTCAACCAGATGGTAACGAAAGCACTGTCGAAATTTGATTATGTGAGCGATGACATCAACATCAATTCCATTGGGCAGATACGCTCCAATAAACTTTATCGGGAATATGCGGAAGCCATACGATTGGCCAAGGTCATATTAAAGCATTTTGACTATAGTCTCTCAAATGTGGAAGCCACGGAGAATAGGGTCACGCCGTTTGTGCTCGATATGTCATTACTATACGAACATTATGTGTACGGTTTGTTGCATGAAGCTTATCGAGAGAGAATCAGTTACCAGTATCGGGGAGAAACTGGACTGCCAGACTTTTTATACAAGTCGAAACATTACAATGCTATACTGGATACCAAATATATCCCCAAATATGAGAAAGGGACGCTTGACAAATACGTCATTAGACAACTGAGTGGTTATAGTCGTGATCTAACAATTTTGAGAAAGTTAGGATATGAAGACATTGACGAAGACTCACCGACTCCTTCTGTTCCGTGCATCATTATATATCCCAAGGAAAGTGGAGATACTACCAATCCATTCAAAAGCAATAAGCTGAAAGATCTTTGCACGAGACATCTAAAAAAAATCTCGAGGTTTTACAAAATAAGCATCTCTGTTCCAACTATTAGCAGATAAACGAGATAATTATCGACCTGTACGGTTGAAATTACCCAACACGTTTGTAAGGGCAAAAGCTTTAAAACAGGCTCTTGATGCTATTAGTGAGAGATTGCTACGAGAATTACCAGGATTAAGAGGTTTTTCTTCTGGTAACTTGAAGAAAATGTTAAGGACAATAATAACATAGTGACATAATAGTTATGGCAAAGAAATTTGAAATACGAAACAGTACGGCGGAATTCCTAACTTTTGTGGCAGAAGGCAAGGAGCAAGGCGTACAAGTGTTATATAAAGATGAAACGGTATGGGCTATTCAAAAGGCTATGGCGCAGCTTTTTGACTGCTCAACAGACAATATCGGATTGCATCTGAAGAACATCTTCAAGAGCGGAGAACTTGTAGAAGATTCAGTTACCGAGAAAAACTCGGCAACTGCCGCAGATGGTAAGAACTACATGACAAAGTTCTATAATCTTGACGCAATCATTTCTGTTGGTTATCGTGTCAACTCTATACGTACCACTCAATTCCGCCAGTGGTGTACCTATGTCATTCGCCAGTTATTCTTGAAGCTGGAGGTGATGTCGTATTACTTGACGCTGGAGTGGTTTCTGCTGAATTTGCAAAGAGTTTCGCAGAGTCAGAGTTTGAAAAGTATCGTGTGATACAAGACAAATTATTCAACTCGGATTTTGATAAATTCAATTCTTTACCATTTGATGGCATTGATAAAGAATAGGTCTATAATAGTGTGGTGGGGGGAGGGAAGGAAAAATCACCTGGTGGGGCTTTTGGGGGCTTGGCAGGTGATTTTTTTGTTATTTCTGAAAAATGGGAAATGGGGGATTAGAACCATTTGATTTTTTTGAATACGAAGAAGGCGGCGCATGATAGGGCTATCGAGAGTAGCAGAATGGCTACGAATGCCCAGGGCTTGTCGTCGATGGGCAGCGACACGTTCATACCATACACGCTCGCAATCAGCGTGGGCACTTGCAGAATGATGGTGATGCTGGTCATGCGTTTCATTATCAAGTTCAGGTTGTTGGATATAATGGAACCAAACGCTTCCATTGAACCAGTGAGAATGTTGCTGTAGATGCTCACCATGTTGAGCGCCTGTTGCATCTCGATGTGCACGTCTTCCACCATTTCCATATCAAACATTTCCGAGTTCATGTAGATGGTGCGCAGGCGCGAAATCAAAGCCTCGTTGCCACGAATGCCGGTGTTGAAATACACCAAACTTTTTTGCAAGTTACGCAGTTTCAAAAGGTCGTCGTTGCGCAAGCGTCGCTCCAGTCCGTCTTCCGTGTTGTTGATGCTGATATTGATTTGCTTCAAGAATTTCAGGAACCACACAGCCGACGACATAATCAGTCGAAGAATGAGCGCAAACTTGTTGTTGATGGCGTTGCCTTTCGCTGTGTTGTATTGTATGAAGTCGTGAATCACGATGTTTTTGAAATAGCACAGCACTATCACCAAGTCGCCGTTGGTGATCACACCAAGTGGCACGGTGGAGAATGGTATGTCCACATCGCCAGTTTCTCTTGGGATACGCATAATAGTGAGCATCCAGTCGTCGTCCTTCTCCACACGAGGGCGTTCGTTGGGGTCTCGAATATCGGAGATAAACGATTCGGGCACTCCCATTTCTTCCAAATAGGTGAAATCGTCTTGATTTGGGTCGCTTACATTTATCCAGCAGCCTTCTTGCCACTGGTCAACCTTTGTGAATCCTTTTCCAAATAGTAAAAATTCTCTCATGTCGTTGACACTGCCTCCTTGATAAGTGATTGCCAAAATGCTTGGCGAGGCAGGTCCCTGGTATTAAATATAGGGGCTGTATCGCTTCTACATCAGCAATGCTCTGTTGAAAAATTGATTATTTAACGGTACTGAGTCGTCCATTTACAATTAAAAAATTTGATTTATGGTGCAAAGATACGGCAAAATTCCGCAAGTTGTTCACTTTCGCCCCAACTTTTTCACCATTTTTTCACCGAGGCAGGCTATATAAAAATTGAAAAAGGTTGCCAGGAGGGAACTTGACAACCTTTTGCATCTCTTTTAAAGAATCGTATTTTTCCTAATGTGTGGTAATGTAAGATTAAGGTTATCTACTACTCTAAATACCAAATGCTGATATGGATTTTCATGATGTTGAATTTTGTTGTTGCAAAATTGGCACATTTTCTCCACTCCACCAAATCCATTTTTATCCATTTTTGTGCGCACTTTGATTCTTTGCCCAATTTTTTTGTTGGAAAATCCTTTGTCATAGCATTTTATTATGTAAATTTGTGTCTTAATCCTTACTTCTATGGCAGAAATTAACCATAACGAATATATCGACACCAGCGAATTTCTTGAGCCGGAAGACTCGATGGAAATCAGCTCCGATTTCACCGACATTACCCCTATCAAAAAGACGGTGATTATCAAGGAGCGCAACGAGTGCGAGAGCTTCCGCGCCCGCCGCTATGGGCAGTGGTGGACGCTCAAGTGCGTTTCGAAGAAAGTGGTCGACAAATCGCGAGTGTATGAATACTTGCGCAAAGAGTTTGTGGTGGGCATCAGCCTATGGCACCCCAACATTGTGCGCATGATATCGATACAAAGCGATTTGGTGGACGGCGAGCCAGGCATCGTGATGGAGTATGTTGACGGCGTGACTTTAGGCGAGTTTCTCGACACCAACCCTTCGCTGGAAGAGCGCATCAAGATAGCCGACCAAATGATTTCGGCAATGCGCTATTATATGGGCAAGCAGGTGGTGCACTGCGACCTGAAGCCTGCCAACATTCTCATCACCCACAATGGCCATAATGTGAAGCTGATTGACTTCGGTTTGGCTGACGTGGATAATTCCAACATATTCAAGGGCCACGCAGGCACCGACCGCTATGCCGCTCCTGAGCAGAAACGCTCCGATGGCGTGGTGGATTGCCGAAGCGACATCTATGCCTTTGGCCACCTGCTCAAGTTGCTGCATCTGCCAGTAATGTTTCGCCACGTTATTCGTCGCTGTCTGAAAGAAAAACAAGCCGACCGCTACCAAAACCCTGTTGACTTGTATCTCGATTTCGAGAAGGCGAAAACTTTCCGAGTGTCGAAGTGGGCAATCACCACGTTGGTGCTGGGCGTGCTGATTGTGGCAGTGTCGTTTGTGGTGGGCAACTGGATTTCAGAAAGCACCCAGAATCACGTGCAATCATCGCGTGATAAGATTATAGGTGGAAAAATGCCGGTAATGTTTTTCGCCGACAGTGTGACCGATATCAAGGATTCCGCCCAAGTGTATGTGGTTCACAATGCCGCCACGCTGTGTTTCCTTCCCAATTCTCAACCCATACCTTCCGACATCAACATCGATTCTGCTGTGGATTTGGGGCTGAGTGTGAAATGGGCACCATTTAATGTGGGGTGTAAGGGCACGCTGGCTAATAACGTGGGTGGCTACTACAACTGGGGCGATGATTCAGGAAAGATTATTGATGGCGAAGCCAAGCCATATAACCTGCCCCGACAGAAAGAGCCGATTTCTGGTTCGCACCTGGATATTGCCCACTCCAACTGGGGGAATGGCTGGCGTATGCCCACCAGCGAGGAATTTCAGGAGCTTATCGACAAGTGCACATGGAAAATGGTCAATAAGCGTGGCGAGGTGCCAGGCTATCGTGTGACTGGTCCATCGGGCAAGAGCATCTTCCTTCCGTTTGCCGGTTATCGCCGTGGTCCAGCCTTCTTCAAGCAGGGCGTGGTGGGATGCTATTGGAGTGCTTCGCCCTATACCGAAGCCCGCCAGGCGGCAGCCTATTTCCTTGAGATGGATGGCGATGTGGTGTCGGTGAGCCGAGGCGATTTTGCTTCCACAGGTTATAGTGTAAGGCCAGTGCTTGATAAGTAAACGATAATTCCTGCCACAATGAATAGTCTTGACCGCCGATTCACCAACATTGAGCCCATGCCCAAGAGCGGCATGTATTGCAGGCTCTATAAAGCTTTGCGCTTCAATCAATGGTGGGTGCTGAAGACGCTGAAGCCTGAATATGCCCAAAATCAGTCGATTCGCAATGCGCTATATAAGGAATACGAGATAGCCAGAAACCTCGACAGCCCATACATTGTGCGCTACATGGCGTGGGAGTTTGTGCAAGAGGTGGGCGACTATTGCATCGTGGAGGAATACATTCAAGGCGTGACGCTGGACCAATATTTCACCACTCCGAATGTGGGCGTGAAAGAGAGGTACAAGGTGTTTATGGAAATCGTGTTCGGGCTCAAGTATTGTGCGCAGCAGCAAGTGGTGCACCGCGATTTGAAGCCCAGCAATGTGATGGTCACCAACAATGGTGCCAACATCAAACTCATTGACTTCGGATTGAGCGACCGCCCTGATTTCGCTATCTTGAAGATGCCTGCCGGCAGCCGCCGCTATATGGCACCAGAGCAAGCCGTGAAAGGGGCGAATGTGGATTTCCGTGCCGACATCTACGCTTTGGGGAAAATTATGGAAAACTTCAATGCCCCGAAGCGGTTTGAACCTATACAAAGGCGATGCACCGACCCCGACCCCGATAAGCGCTACCAGTCGTTCGAAGAACTCACGAATGATTTGACAAAACGAATGAATTTGTACCGTGTGCGTGTGCGCACGCTCGTTGCCGCATCGCTGGTGCTGGTGTTTGCGGCGGTGGCGTTTGTGCTCGGTTTTGGTCAGCTGGGCGGCTGGGTATTCGGCTTTAAGGGCGAAAAACAGGTCTATGACCGTGTGCCAAGCGTGTATTATGCCGATACCGCCGATTACAGCGATCCTTCGTGTTATTCCAGCCAGTTTGTGCCTCGATATGGCTGCAAAATCTACACCCTTCGCCCTGACGCGGAAATTCCTGGTCCAATCGACGAGCGCAAGGCTGTGGATTTAGGGCTGAGTGTGAATTGGGCTCCGTTCAACCTCGGTTGCGACCACGAAAGTCTGATTATGACAGGCTCGCTGGTGGGCTATGGCGATTCCATTGGTAATATCACATCGGGCAACCCCGACGACTACCCGAAAGGAGCCGTCACGCTCAAGTCCGACATCGTGCGCAAGCATTGGGGCGGCGATTGGCGTATGCCCACTTTCGAGGAATTTCGTGAACTGGTGAACAAATGCCAGTGGCGCGTGGTGAACGAGCACGGTCACCACCCATGCTTCGTGGTCACAGGACCGAACGGCAACAGTATAGTGATGAACTGCACAGGTTATCGCTATTTGGGCAAGCACTACGAGGCTCTGTTTGTGGGTTATTATTGGACCTCAACCTATGGCTCCAACCCCAACGATGACAGAGCATACTATTTCTCCATCTCCGTTGACAACTACCGATTTGGGGAATTAACACCCATCTATGGCTTGGCAATCCGCCCCGTGCTCCCTCGTTCACTCCCAAAAATCTCCACTCGCCTCGTCCCCAAAGTTCCCTAAGGACCCTCCCAAACCCTCCCTTAAAGGGAGCGCTTACAGGGGTGGATTTTTCGCCTGATTTCTATGTTTTCGAATTTTCGATTTTTCGAGATTTCGAATCATCGACTCGTTGGCTCGTTGACCTGTTGACTCGTTGACTCGTTGACTTGTCAGCTTTCTTTCCGTAGGCCACTTCGGCTTCGGCGGCAATGGGCTGGGATTCAGGGGTGGTGTAGGGGTGAGGGGCGTTGAGGCGCAGCAGGATTTTGCTCAGTTCCAAGCCCAAATGCTGTAGCGTGCTTTTTCGGTGTTCGCCCTGCAAATCGCATTCCCAAATGGTGATTGAGTACCAACCCATTTTCTTCAATTTTTCGCAGTTCTCGGCATCGCGCTCACGGTTGCGCGTGATTTTCGATTGCCAAAATGTGGAATTGCTCTTGGGCAAGCGATATAGGCGGCAGTTCTCATGGCCGTGCCAAAAACACCCATTCACGTTAATCACCGTGTGGTAGCGGTGTAGCACAATGTCGGGCGTGCCGGGCAGCCTCCGCACATGCAGGCGGTATCTGAAACCGTGCTTCCACAGCCAACGGCGCACAATCATTTCGGGCGCAGTATCTTTACTGTGCACATGCTGCATACAGCGTCGTCGCTGCTCCGGTGTCATTCTGTCGGCCATATATGGTGCAAATATAGAAAAAATCCCTTAAATTTGTAAGAACAAACAGGCTAATTCACTTTCTATATCACATATATTATGATGACTAATCATCCCTCTACTCCCACCGCCTCAAAGCGCATTGCCACCATCGATGTGATGCGCGCCATCATCATGCTACTCATGCTTTTCGTCAACGATATTCCCGGTGTGGACGGTCTGCCGCATTGGCTCGGACATGCCGAAACCGAAGAAGATATGCTCGGCTTTTCCGACATCGTTTTCCCCGGATTCCTCTTTTGCGTGGGCATGTCGATACCCTTTGCCATGCAGAGCCGACTGCGCAAAACCGCTGGCAATATGCTCGGAGTGCTACGTCATGTGCTCGACCGCACCGTGGCGCTTGTGGTGATGGGATTGTTCACCCTCAACGCTTGCAAAATGGGGCTGTTCATGCTCTTGATGACCGTGGGCTTCTTCCTCGTGTGGCTCAACTACGATAAAGGTCCCGCGATGCTCAAAGGTGTGCCGCAAAAGGTGCTCAAGGGCTTGGGTATTGCGCTGCTGTTTGCCATCATGCTCCATTACGATGCCATTGGCAAACCCTTCCACACTGGTTGGTGGGGCATATTGGGACTGATTGGCTGGGCTTACTTGGTGTCGGCAGTGCTCTATCTGCTCACACGATCACGCCTGCGCTACACCCTCTGCGCATGGGCTACCGTGGTGCTGCTTTGCATCATCAACGCCCAAGGCGGCATCATTCCGGAGCAGTATTTCAGTCGCAACATATTTTTGCCGTTCTGGCCCGGTGGTTGGACCCACCCTGCGCTGGTGATGTCGGGCATGGTGGCATCGCTCTTGCTTCACCGCATGGCCACCAGCGGTCAGAACCGCCGCATCTTCCCGGTGTTCTTGGCTATGGCTATGGTGGCAGGGCTGTGCACCCTCGTGAGCCATCATTTTTGGATTATTTCCAAAAACCTCGCCACCCCCACATGGCTTTTCATCTGCTTGGTGATACTTTTCATCGCCACCCCTTGCGTGCATTGGCTTGTGGATGAGAAAGGCAAGTCGGCGTGGTTCAATGTAATAGCGCCAGCCGGCACCGCCACCCTCACCTGCTATGCACTGCCATTTTTCTGGTATGCCTTCAAGCAGATGTGGGAATTTCAGTTGCTCCCTGCCGAGTGGAATTACGGCCTCATCGGCATAGCCGCCTCCCTCATCTTCTCCCTCATCATCATCCAAATCACTCGCCTGCTCCTCCGCCTCCATCTCCAATTGAAAGTGTAGTTAGAAATTAGAAGTTAAGGAGTTAAGAAGTTAAAGAAGTTAAGACGATACTTTCGTAACTGGTAATTTGCTGGAATTAAAACACCGATTTTATCCATTTTAATCCAATTTACACCAATCTATAAAAATAGGTGATAATGGATTTTTAATGGATTAAATCGGTGTTTTGCTTCTTGTAAGTCAGAGAGGTCGGAGCACTTAGAATAGTCGGAGGCTCTAACCTCTAATATCTAACATCTGATTTCTCAAAAAATTATTCCCATTCGATGGTTGCTGGTGGCTTTGAAGAGATGTCGTAGCAAACGCGGTTCACGCCTTTCACCTTGTTGATAATCTCGTTGCTCACCTTAGCCATAAAGTCGTAGGGAAGATGTGCCCAATCGGCAGTCATTGCGTCGGTTGAAGTCACCGCACGCAGTGCCACAGGGTGTTCGTAGGTGCGTTCATCGCCCATCACGCCCACCGAGCGCACAGTGCTCAACAGCACAGTGCCGGCTTGCCAAATCTTATCGTAGAGGCGTTCGCCATCTTCGCAGATGTATTCCTGCATGTGGCGGATATAGATGTCGTCGGCATCTTGCAGAATCTGCACCTTCTCACGGGTGATGTCGCCCAAAATGCGCACTGCCAAGCCAGGACCAGGGAATGGGTGACGCTTAATCAGGCGGTCGGGCATTTCAAGTTGACGGCCCACACGGCGCACCTCGTCCTTAAAGAGCCACTTCAGCGGCTCGCACAGTTGCAAGTGCATTTCTTCAGGCAGACCGCCCACATTGTGGTGGCTCTTAATCACCTTGCCGGTGATGTTCAGGCTCTCGATGCGGTCGGGATAGATGGTGCCTTGCGCCAGCCATTTAGCGTCGGTAATCTTCTTCGCTTCAGCGTTGAACACCTCCACAAAGTCGCGGCCGATGATTTTACGCTTCTGCTCAGGATCGGTCACGCCCTCAAGGTCGGCAAAGAATTTCTCGCTGGCATCAACGCCAATCACATTCAGTCCCAGTCCCTCATAGTCGTGGAGCACCTGTTGGAACTCGTTTTTGCGGAGCATACCATGGTCCACGAAAATACAGGTCAGGTTTTTGCCGATAGCCCTGTTGAGCAATACGCCCAGCACGCTCGAATCCACACCGCCCGACAGACCGAGAATCACACGGTCGTTGCCCAGTTGCGCTCTCAGTTCAGCGATGGTAGTGTCAACAAACGACGCTGCGCTCCACTCTTGGCGGCTGCCGCAAATGTCAACCACGAAATTGCGGAGCAACTGGGTGCCCTGCAAACTGTGGAACACTTCAGGGTGGAACTGCACAGCCCACACAGGGTTGGTAGTGCTCGCGTAGGCGGCATATTTCACATTAGCGGTCGAGGCAATCACCTTGCAGTCGGCAGGAATAGCCGTGATGGTGTCGCCGTGGCTCATCCACACCTGAGAATTTGGCTCAAAACCCTTCAACAGAGGATTTGAGGCATCAAATTCTTCAAGATGGGCACGACCATACTCGCGAGAGTCGGCCTTCTCCACCTTGCCACCGCCACTGTGGGATATGTACTGCGCCCCGTAGCAGATGCCAAGCACAGGCACCTTGCCAACGAACTGGCTCAAATCCACCTTAAAGGCTTCAGGGTCGTGAACAGAATAGGGCGAACCGGAAAGAATCACACCTATCACCGACTCATCGCCAACAGGGAATTTGTTGTAGGGCAAAATTTCGCAAAACGTGTCAAGTTCGCGCACGCGACGACCAATCAACTGAGTGGTCTGCGAGCCGAAATCCAAGATGATAATTTTTTGCTGCATGAATTGACTGTTGGAATTATAATTAAATTTCACCACAAAGTTACCACATTGCCCCCAATTATAAAACCCCTCCCCCCAAATTTTTTCCCCCGAATATCAAGAGACGCACTATTCTCTCTGCTTGAATTTAGGGAAAATGAGGGGAAGTGGGGAGGGCACCCTAAAGACGCTATAGCGTGGAGAAGTGAGAGCTTTTGGGATTTAGGTGTGGGGGCTGGCTTTTGCCAGCCTATCCGATGTGGGGGATGTGGTGGGGGTGGGGATTTTTTGTTGGTGGTTTGGGTTTTTTTTGTAAATTTGCAGAAATGTTATGGTTCTTTTTTTGAGAAGAAATTTTTGAGATTTTTTTAATTATATGATTATGATGAAGAAAATTACTATGGTGGCGGCTTTGGCTGTTGCGGCTTTGGCTGCCGACGCTCAGGCTCCTGCTGCAGCGCAGGGCGCTGTGCATGGTGTGAATAAGGCTGACATGGATATGAGTGTGCGTCCGGGCGACGACTTCTATCAGTATGCCGGCGGTGGCTGGTTGAAGGCTAATCCTATGAAGCCTGAATACTCAAGTTATGGTGTGTTTAACGATTTGGCTGAAACTAACCGTAAGCAAATCCGTGAACTTTTTGAGAATCTTTCGAAGGAAAAGCACGCTTTCGGCTCTGTTGGGCAGAAGGTGGCTGACCTCTACAATATGGCTATGGATAGCGTTCGCCTGAACAAAGAGGGTGCCGCTCCATTGCAAAAGGACCTCGACAAGGTGAAGGCTTTCAGCAAGAAGGCTGATTTCACTGCGTTTATCGCTGACCAACACTTGTATATGGGCAATCCTTTCTTCGGTATCGGCGTGGACACCGACTTGAAGAATAGCGATTTGAATGTGATGTGGTTGAGTGCCGGCACTTCTGGTCTGCCCGACCGCGACTACTATTTGAACACCGACGCCGACAGCAAGAAGAAGCAAGAGGCTTACCGTGCGTATCTCTCTAAGATTTTCCAACTGAGCGGCTACAAGAAGAAAGAGGCTGAAAAGGCTGCTAAGGTGATTTACAATATTGAATATCAGTTTGCTGAGGCTAAGATGAGCCGCGCTGAAGCTCGCGACTACAATAAGCTCTACAACATCTACACCATCGATATGCTCCAAAAGGACTATCCTGCTATTCAGTGGGCTAAATACTTTGAACTGATGGGCGTGAAGGATGTGAAGCAAGTGATTCTGACCGAGCCTAAGGTGATGGCTGTGGCTCAGAAGTTGATGAGCACCCTCTCCGAACAAGACATTAAATATTATGTGGCTGGCTTGATTATCAAGAGCAGCACCAGCGTGCTGAGCGACGACTTCGTGAACGCCAACTTCGACTTCTATGGCCGTATGCTCAACGGTCAGAAGGAGCAGAAGGCTCGCTGGAAACGCGCACTCGGCTTCCCTAACAGTTTGCTCGGTGAGGCTGTGGGCGAACTCTATGTGAGCAAATACTTTGCCGGCGAAAGCAAGGCGAAGATGCTGAAACTGATTGACAACTTGCGCAAGGCACTCGCTACCCGTATCGCCAACCTCACTTGGATGAACGACACCACCAAAATCAACGCTTTGGTGAAACTCAACTCATTCACCGTGAAGGTGGGTTATCCCGACAAGTGGCGTGACTACAGCAAACTGACTATCGACCCAGCCAAGTCGCTTTACGACAACGTGGCTGCCGCTACCTATGTGGAAACTCTCCGCAATCTTGAGAAATTCGGCAAGCCAGTGGATAAGAGCGAATGGGGCATGACTCCACAAACCGTGAACGCTTACTACAACCCAACCACCAACGAAATCTGCTTCCCTGCAGCCATTCTGCAAGCACCTTTCTTTGATGTGAATGCCGACGACGCTACCAACTATGGTGCTATCGGTGTGGTGATTGGCCACGAAATGACTCACGGATTCGACGACCAAGGCCGTAACTTCAACGCCGATGGCAATATGGTGGACTGGTGGACAGCCGGCGACAGCAAACGCTTCACCGCAGCCGCTGAAAAACTCGCCGCTCAATTCGACCAAATCACCGTGGTGGGCGACTTGAAGGCAAACGGTCACCTCACCCTTGGCGAGAACATTGCCGACCAAGGCGGTTTGCGTATCTCTTACGATGCGTTCAAGACCACTCAACAATTCCAAGAAGGCAAGGAAATTGACGGTTTCACCCCTGCGCAACGCTTCTATTTGAGTTACGGCCGCATCTGGGCTGAACACATGACTGAAGAAGCCATCTATCAGCAAACCAAGAGTGACCCACACTCAATCGGCCGCAACCGTGTGAACGCTACTTTGCGCAACATCGACACCTGGTACGACGCATTTGGTGTGAAGGAAGGCGACAAGATGTGGCTTGCTCCTGCCGAACGTGCTATCGTTTGGTAATAACGACATTTAATAATCAGAAATTATAATGGTGGACGCGCTAATTTGTGCGTCCCCATTTTTAAATATTGGATATGAAAAGCAGTTTTTATTTTATAGCAGCCGCAATGGCGGCACTCACCATCGGTGGAAATGGATGCGGCAAGAGCGCAGAGGAAAAGGCGGCTCAGGCGAAGCAAGACTCTATCGACTCGGTGAAGCGTGCCGACTCGGTGTATGAGGCGCAAACGCAGCACATGCTCGACCTCGACACCTTTATGGACAAGCGTGCCGACAGCATTAGAAATCCGCACAAATTCGCTCCAGAAGTGGATATTGAGAAGGATGCCGAGCCATTTGTGCAGCATGTGATGGACGAATATGTGCGCGCACTCAACCGTGGTGCAAATGTGAGCCGACGAATTGGCGGCGATGTGACCAACAAGGTGCTGAGCCAACTCACAGCCATGAACGGCGGACCCTCGGAAGCCACCGATGCCGATGGCAACCGTATTCGCTACGAGGTGAAGGGCGTGAAGCCAGCAGGAGCCGACCACTGGTTTGAGGTGAGTTGGAAGCGTGGCGACAAATCATTCACCGCCAAAGTGCGTGTGGCAATGAACGGGCCTAAGAAACTCCGCATCGAGGAGATGAAGTGAGCGCCTTGATGGCGAGTGGGGGCATTGAAATATGCCTGCTTGCCTTCGGGAATTAATGCCTTGATGGCGTGGGCATTGAAACATGCCGAAGGCATGTCCCTACGTTATGATGGATTTCTTTATGATGGATTTCTTTTGGAAATTTTGTGAATAAAAAACCGGTGCATCAGGCTTTTTGCTGATGCACCGGTTTTGTGTATGGGATAATTGCCTTGTGGGCTATTATGGTTTTGCTTCGTAGTAGGGAATGCCCACGAGTTTGATGTCGAACACCAATGTGGAGTAACCCTTAATGGTGCCGTAGTCGTAGATGCCGTAGCCCTGGGTGTGAGGCACCACCACACGGCAACTGTCGCCGATGTGCATTTTGGTGATGGCGATAGGCCAACCGCTTACCACACCGGTGAGTTTGGTGCGGAAAATGCTGTCGCCGTACTGCGTAGTCAAGTTGTAAGAAGAATCACGTGGAGTGCCGTCGTACATGGTGAGGCGATATTTCACATCTACCGTAGAGGTGTAGAGCGGCGAGAGATTCTCTGCGGTCTCGGTGGGGTCGTTGTACCAGTGCACCAGCACTTGGGCGTTAGCGTCCCACGGAGCCACAATCAACTTGTAGTAGGAGTTGCCGTTAGCGTCCTTCAGTTGCATCTGCTCTTGGTAGAACTTCAGGTTGGCATCGCGCCAAGTGGTGTCGATGTCGCTGTTGCTGTCCACACAAGAGGTGAGCACTGCGCCGATGAGCAACGCCAGCATTATGAATAAAGGGAATTTCTTCATTTATTGATGTGTTAAAAAAATGATGTTACACAAGTTTCTTCAACAAATTGTTGAGGCTACATTCACGACTGATCATAGTGTGAAGTTCGTCGATTGACACGCGTTGCTGCTCCATGGTTTCACGGTCGCGCACGGTCACGGTGTTGTCTTCGAGCGTTTGACCATCTACGGTGATACAGTAAGGAGTGCCGATAGCGTCCATGCGGCGGTAGCGCTTACCCACAGAGTCCTTCTCGTCGTAGCGGCAAGCGAAGTCGAACTTCAGGATGTTCATGATTTCGTGAGCCTTTTCTGGCAGACCGTCCTTCTTCACCAATGGGAGGATAGCGCACTTCACAGGAGCCAAAGCCTTAGGCAAGTGGAGCACGACGCGGGTGTCGCCACCATCGAGTTGTTGCTCTTCGTAACTTGAGCAAAGCACAGAAAGGAACATACGGTCAACGCCGATAGAGGTTTCGATCACATAAGGAGTGTAACTCTTGTTGAGTTCAGGGTCGAAGTATTGGATTTTCTTCTTAGAGAACTTCTCGTGCTGGCTCAAGTCGAAGTCGGTGCGGCTGTGAATACCTTCCACCTCCTTAAAGCCGAATGGCATCTGGAATTCGATGTCGGTAGCAGCGTTGGCGTAGTGAGCGAGTTTCTCGTGGTCGTGGAAGCGATACTTCTCGTCGCCCATGCCCAGAGCCTTGTGCCATTTCAGGCGCGCTTCCTTCCACTTCTTGAACCATTCGAGTTCATCGCCAGGGCGCACGAAGAATTGCATTTCCATCTGCTCAAATTCACGCATACGGAAAATGAACTGGCGAGCCACAATCTCGTTGCGGAAAGCCTTACCGATTTGAGCGATACCGAAAGGAATACGCATACGGCCAGTCTTTTGCACATTGAGGAAGTTGACGAAAATACCTTGCGCAGTTTCGGGGCGGAGGTAAACGTCCATAGTGGAATCGGCGCTTGATCCCATTTGAGTCTTGAACATGAGGTTGAACTGACGCACGTCGGTCCAGTTCTTAGTGCCAGAAATTGGGTCAACGATGCCGTAGTCCTCGATGATTTGGCGAAGTTCCTTGAGGTCGTTGGCGTTCATCGCGTCGCTGTAGCGCTGGTGGAGCACATCGCGCTTGCTTTGATGCTCAAGCACGCGAGGGTTGGTTTGACGGAACATGGCCTCGTCGAAACTTTCGCCGAAACGCTTAGCAGCCTTAGCCACTTCCTTGTTGATTTTATCGTCGAATTTTGCGATTTCGTCTTCAATCAGCACATCAGCGCGGTAGCGTTTTTTCGAGTCGCGGTTGTCGATCAAAGGGTCGTTGAAAGCGTCAACGTGTCCGCTTGCCTTCCAAATAGTGGGGTGCATGAAGATAGCCGAGTCGATGCCCACAATGTTTTCGTGGAGCAGGGTCATTGCTTCCCACCAGTAGCGCTTAATGTTGTTTTTCATCTCCACACCGTTTTGGCCATAGTCGTAAACAGCACCGAGGCCATCGTAGATTTCACTTGAAGGGAACACGAAACCGTACTCTTTAGCGTGTGATACAATTTTTTTGAAAACGTCTTCTTGTTTTGCCATAATGTTTTTAGAATTTGTTTTGTTGCCGGACCCGGGTAGCCGGGCTAAACAGAGTAATATGTTAGTTGTGATAACGGCACAATGCCGCTATTAACTCGCAAAGTTATAGCAAAAACCGCTAACCACCAATTTCATGGCTCTGCTTTTGGTGGATGTTGGTAATATTTAACTTTTCGCCATAGGATTTGATGTGATTGGGTGTGGGGGTTTGGGTGATTTTTATTAACTTTGTATAACCATTCACCGAATCCGCAAAATGAGGTGGGTGGGAATTCATGACTATTGACTATTAACTAAACAGTATTTATAAAAAAATGAAGATTTCGGTAAAGAAAATGGCGTTGGCTATGGCTTTGACAGCCATGCCGATGATGGGTTTTGCTGGCAACAAGGGACCTGAATGGCTCAGCAAAGCGGTGGCGTATCAAATATATCCTTCAAGTTATCAAGACAGCGACGGCGACGGTATTGGCGACATTCCAGGCATCACCAGCCGTCTCGACTATATCAAGGGGCTTGGTGTGAATGTGATTTGGCTGAATCCTGTGTTTGTGTCTGGGTGGTTCGACGGCGGCTACGACATTATCGACTTCTACAAGGTGGACCCACGATTCGGCACCAACACCGACTTGGTGAAACTTATCGACGAAGCACACAAGCGCGGCATTCGCGTGCTGCTCGACCTTGTGGCTGGCCACTCCAGCGACCAGTGCCAATGGTTCAAGGAATCGGCACAGGGTACCGACATGCGATATAGCGACTACTACATCTGGAGCAATGAAATTCCACAAAAGGAAGTGGAAATCATCGCCGAGCGCAAACTCGAAGCCGACCCAGCCGTGAGCAAACGCGGCAAATGGGTGGAAGCTGATGCTCCACGAGCAAAATATTACGAAAAGAACTACTATATGTGCCAGCCGGCGCTCAACTATGGCTATGCCAACCCCGATCCAAATCATCCATGGGAGCAGTCGTGCGACGCACCCGGCCCACAGGCGGTGCGCAGAGAATTGCGCAACATCATGGCATTCTGGATGGACAAGGGTGTGGACGGCTTTAGAGTGGACATGGCGGCATCGCTGGTGAAAGGCGACAAAGACAAGAAAGCGATAAAGGCACTTTGGGCAGAGATGCGCACTTGGATGGACGCGAAATATCCTAACCACATACTGGTGAGCGAGTGGTGCGACCCACAAGTATCGATTCCTGCCGGCTTCAATATCGACTTTATGATACACATCGGGCAGAAGTGCTATTCCACTTTGTTTTTCCCAAAAGGTACCCCATGGCAGGGCAACAACCCCAATCCTGACAAGGAATGCTACTTCGACCGCAACGGCAAGGGTAATCTGGAGAAATTCATCGATGTGTATGCCGAGAATTACGCAAAGACCAAAAACGACGGCTACATTGCCATTCCTACAGCCAACCACGACTTCCAACGCCCTAATGTGGGCAGCCGCAACACACCGGAGCAACTGAAGGTGACAATGACCTTCTCGCTCACTATGCCAGGCGTGCCATTCATCTACTATGGCGACGAAATAGGTATGAAATATCAGATGGATTTGCCATCGAAGGAAGGTAGCCGTGAGCGCGCAGGCACACGCACCCCAATGCAGTGGACCAATGGCGCAAACGCCGGTTTCTCGACCGTGAGCGATGCATCGAAACTCTATTTCCCTGTGGATACGGAAAACGGTAAACTCACCGTCGAAACACAGGAAGCCGACAAGGCGTCGATGCTCAATTATGTGCGCACCCTGCTCAAACTCCGTGCCGAAAATCCAGCACTTGGCAACGATGCCGACTGGAAGTTGCTGAACGTGAAGGGCGGTCAGGTTTACCCTATGGTGTATGTGCGCAGCGCGGCAGGTCAGAAAGTGATGGTGGCACTCAACCCCACAGCCAAGAAGCAAACCATGGCAGTGGAGGGCGAAGCCAAGAAGGTGCTTTCCACCACAGGCAAGGCGAATTTCAAGAAAGGAAAAGTGACATTAGGCGCATTCTCCACACTGATTGTGGAATTGCAATAACTGAGAATAACAGCAAAACAGCGATATAGATTTGAGAAAAACGATAAGATATACCGTTTTGACACTGGCGATGATTGCCCTTGTGGTGGTCGGTCAGGTGGGTGTGGGGTGTAGCTCTGCCCGAAAAGGCAAGCCGTCGGTGGTGGTGAGCATTCAGCCGCAGCACTATCTGCTTGAGGCCATCGCAGGCTCGAAGGTGGACGTGGTGTGCCTGCTCGACGATGAGAGCAACCCCGAAACCTACGAGCCCGGCATGAACATGATGATGGCGATAGAGCGCAGCGATGCCTACTTCACGATGGGCACCATCGGTTACGAACTTGCCATACTCACAAAGGTGCGAAGCAACAACCCCAACTTGCCCATTATCAACACCTCGAAAGGCGTGAACTTCATCGACGGTCACGATGCCGACGAGGGCGATGTGGACCCACATGTGTGGGTGTCGGTGTGCAATGCGAAAATCATTGCCGCCAACATGTATGCCCAGCTGGTGGAACTTTACCCGAAGTGGAAGAAATACTTCACCAAGCGATACAATGCACTGCAAGCGCAACTTGGCCAGATGGACATGGAGTTTGCCGCCCGACTGCAATCGGTGCCCGATAGCACATTTTTAGTGTGGCACCCCACTTTGAGCTATTTTGCCCGTGACTACGATTTGCGGCAAGTGTCGCTCGACAATGGCAAAGAGCCCACCGTGGGTGATTTGCGTGCGCGCATCGACTTGGCACGCAAAAGCGGCGCGGAGGTGCTGTTTCTCCAACCTCAAATCGACAGTCGCCAAGCCAGCGAACTGCTCAAAGGACTGGATGTGAAGAAAGTGACCATCAATCCCATGAGCAAGCATCTTGACGAAGAATTGACAAAAATAGTGGACGCATTGGATCCACCAGTAAAGCAAAAGTAGGGCAATATTCTCTCTATGGAAAAATCCTGTATCATATCGATAAATGATGTGTGGCACACATTTGGTGAGAAAATGGTGCTGCAAGATGTGAATCTCACCGTGAACGAAGGCGATTTCGTGGCAATCACGGGGCCGAACGGCGGCGGAAAAACCACCATTCTCCGCCTGATACTGCATCTGCTCAAACCCACCAAGGGCAGCGTGCTCTACTTTGAGGGCGGAAAACAGGTGGAAAGGCTGAAATTCGGCTATCTGCCCCAGAAAAACGCCATCGACAGCCAATTTCCCATCACCGTGGAAGAAGTGATAGCGTCGGGGCTGATGACCAGTCCATTTCGCCGCACCACGGCAGAGGATAGGCAACTGGTGGACGACACCATCAAACTGGTGCGGCTCGACGAGGTGCGCAGCCACGCCATCGGCAAACTTTCGGGCGGACAACTCCAGCGCGCACTGCTTGGGCGAGCCATCATCTCCAAGCCGTCGGTGCTGGTGCTCGATGAGCCATTGAGTTACATCGACAAGCAATTTGAGGCGCACCTCTATCAAATAGTGGAAACGCTCGCTGCCACCACCACCATCATACTGGTGAGCCACGAAATGAGTGTGATTTCGGGCATGGCAAACCGCCATATCATAGTGGCAGGAGGCAAAATCCACGAGTGTGTGGCGCACCACCATTTCGTGAAATCGGAGTGTGAGTAAAACGCTCTCGTGAGCATTGTTAAACTTTTTTGCGATTTTTCCGCACAAAATCCTTGAATTGTGCAATATTCTGATTATCTTTGTGGTTGATAGTTAACTTATTTAACTCAATTCGCTTATTTTGGTTTAACCATAAGAAAAACGTTACCAGTTAATTTATATTAGGATAATAATAGGATATGACGAAGGTAAAAGGGGTTCTGAAGAAAGATGGTAAAGAGCTTACCGCTCTTCGGAAATGTGTGGAAACACAAATAGGACATTCTATAAGAAACTCGTCTGACTTTGCGGAATTGTCGGACACCATACAAAATGAAATCCGCGAATACGTTTCGGTGAACACGCTGAAGCGCATTTGGAATTATATCAACGACGGTAATGTGCCAAGCAACTCCACATTATCAATCCTTTCACGCTATGTGGGCTTTAACGATTGGGAATCGTTTCTCACCAATCTCGACCGCACCGCCACTTCGCAGGAGTTTATCGGCGATGGCATTCGTTGCGATATGCTCAACGAGGACGACCGTGTGGAAGTGACTTGGACACCAAACCGTAAAATAGTGATTCGCTACACAGGCGAGAACTGTTTTGTGGTGGAGGAATCGGTCAATTCATCAAATACGGTGCTGGCGACGCAGTGGGTGGCAGTTTTGGCGACGGTG
>OQVR01000362.1_pt1 | contig 20009 bp, 8 predicted proteins | sample 1691521 | NCBI WGS metagenome assembly OQVR01 (sample SAMN03418256, study PRJEB22391) | human gut metagenome | biome: human-gut; feature: organic feature; material: feces | host: Homo sapiens | place: Tanzania | collected 2013-01
ATTTCTCCCATAAATCATCATTATTCAACATAGCTAATATCCAAATTTTATATACATTAAAATTAGTTTGTTCGTTTTCGTTTTTAGAAGCTTTAGGCTGTTTAGGGGCCTTGTTTCCTTTGGGATAAACATAATCCCGCAGTCCTTTGGGTTCCATGGCTTTAATGCCAATAACTCCGTATGTACATGCAGTCTTGAATCCAATTGCAGTTCCCCATAGGTCTTCAGCATTCCTGCTGTTGTACATTCCAAACATCTTTTTATAAAGATGAATGGGGCGTCGTATCTGAGACAGGTCGAATGGCACAAAGCCAACAGTTGTATTGGTTTGACCAAAACTATAGATATATCCAAGAAGTTGAGAATTATCATATTTTCTTGAAATACCTATAAGTATCTTTGTCCATGTCTGGGTTTCAATACCAATTATTCCATCTTTATCATCCTTATAGGGAGCAAAATTCGCTAATGGATTCTCTTCTTCATATTCTCTTTGATCATAATAATGAAAAAGCCATTGACCATTCCAACTATTTATTTTATTGCCATCCAACATTAATGTCTCATTTAGAGCTTTGCGATAGAATTTCCATCCTTTAAATATATCAAGTAGAACATTCTTATGACTAAAAAGAATAGAAACTCCTCCACTTACGGTAATACCTAACGCACCACCTATCCATGATAAGAATATATCTTCTTTAGAAGTATTCATTTTCAAATCGGTCACTTGTCCTGAAGTTTTAGCATTTACTTCAATAGAAGGATAACCTATAGCAATACTCATATCGGCATCATTATTTTCAACTTTTTCTATAAATGCATTAAGTCGTTTTGCTCTTTGTTCTATATCCTCAAAGCTTTTAATTCCCTTTATACAATCACGACAACTTGGTAGTTGTTGTACAAAAGGAGAATTTATTACATACATCATCTGCTTGTTTTGATCAAAAAACAAGGGATAGAACTGCTCCAAGAAGAACGTGCGGGCATCATAGCTGGTGCCATTTTCTTCATTGTAGGCTTCAAGGAATATCTTTCCAATATTTGATGTTATCATATTTATAGTATTTCAAACGATTGATAATATTCGGTTTTACATAAATCGGGCATCAAGCCCTTCTCGTCATCATAACCTTTATTGGGAATGACGAATGGGCGCGAGCCATTGTTCAGTTGTTCAAGCCTTCGATGTGCAATGGAATGGTAGCTAACCGGAATCTCCATCTCTATTCGTTCTGATCCATTTGCATATACATATCTTTCTTTATCTTCCTCTGTTATACATACGGCAGAATTGATGTCAAGTGTTTCGAGCAATGCAGATTTAGAATGATGGCAAAGAGCTTTAAGCAACCACTTTCCATTCAGAAACGCCACACCAGTATAGTCTATGTTTTGAAAATCAACCATGGGATACACCTGATCTATCATTTCCTGAACGTGACTTTCTTCCATAACATTGCCATCATCGGGCAAAACTCCGAATGTTTTGTTTAGCACTTCTTTACTGTAAGGAAGTGCTTCTTTTTCATCTTCTGAAGGTGCTATGACATATATGGGCTTGTAATGTCCAATAGTGTCTTTGGTGCGTTTGCGGTTTATTCGTCCGAAACGCTGTGTAAGAGCATCAATGGGGGCACACTCGGTAATCATTATGTCAAAACTGATGTCAAGACTTACTTCTACAACTTGAGTAGACACCACGATACATGGGGTGTTTTCTAAATTGTTGAATTCTTCTCGCAATTCAGTTTCCAATCTTGCTCTGTCTCTTCGTTTATATCTGCTATGAATAAGCAACCTCTTCACATTCGGGTATAGATTCGCAATATTTTCATACATCTCTTGTGCTCTTTTTACTTGATTGCATACAATGAGAAGTTTAGAATTGCTATCTATTGCAGAGGCTATCACATCATAGGATTCTTTTTTATCTTTGAGCTTGTATATTTGATGCCGATTGAATGTCTGAAGCGTTTTAGAATCCAGCTTTACTTCATAAACGGCATCATTTCCACCCAATAGTTCAAGTATCTTTTCATACAAAACGGTAGGCATTGTTGCGGTACCGACATGAACCCTACAATCTAACGCAACAAGAATCTCTATAATGCGCAAAACTATAGACTGCATAACATCAGAATAGGTATGTATCTCATCCAGTATGACGTCGCATCCTCTTAAATCCATAGCCATAGCCTCATAGCCTTTAATGCCAAAAACGACAGACGCCATCTGGTGTGGAGTCAGGACCTTCACAGATGCACCGACATGACGTTGCATAATACTCTCTTCTACCGTACCGTCTTTCACCTTCAGATTAGACGCTGCATGCAGAAGATAGACCTGTGCATCTGTATCAGACAGATCTCCTTTTATTCTGTCATACATAGCATTTATGGATGCTTGGAAAGGCAGAGTATAGAACACTCTTCCACGACAACGCCTTAGCAAGAAATCCGTTTTTCCGGCTCCAGTTGGAGCTGTTACCAACGTATGCATCTTCTTACTGTCCGAAGAAATCATTGACAAAGGATAGAGTTGACTCTGTCTATTGTAAAAAGACAAATCCGGTTTGATGAAGAGTTTATCGAGCGGCATTTCAAATGCAGTCTCCATCGCAGATGCCATGTGATCCGCTGCCATTAACAACCCTCTCCATTCAGAGCAACCTGCTTTCCGCTTATCGCAATAATTGATTACATATTCATAATTGTCCTCAGCTTCTTCAATAGAAAGCTCATGGGTTTTCATACCAAGACTTTCAAGAATGTCTAAAGCTATGTCACTCCATTGGTTGAATCCACGTGAATGTTCTTCGAAGCATTCTGTGTTGTCGTCCAAGTCTAAAATTCCTAACTCTCTGACATCCTTATACATGGATTTGTGATGAGCTACTATCATATCTATTACAGCATCTCGATGTTCCTTACATATTAATGAAAGGAAGAAAAGGGAAGCTATTTCGTGGCGAAATACAGAACCAGGTTTCTTTTGCTTTGTTGCATTCAGTGTCTGTTGAAACACTGGGCTTGTTTTTCCTATGTCATGCAACAACGCACCTTCTACGGCTACTTGTTCATCAAGTCCTATATGTTTAGCCATAACACGGGCTATATCAGCAACATTCTTAAGATGCTGATACAAACTGATGTGTCCATTTTGTTCGCTTTTTGCTAATATTTCTTGATGATTGTTCATACTGAGATTTTTAGGTTTAAAGTAATGATTGACCGTTATATTCTATCCAACCCAACATTGGTTGATTGTCATTAAAACGATTGTAGCCAACGAGGAACGATTGTTCTGACTCGCCAAAGCGCAACTCAAAACCAGGCAACAGGTTGAATTGTTCTTCTTCCATAATACGTATTTCCGATTCGGGCAAGAGCACGTCCTCATTTCTGCATACACAGACATGTTGCCTTGAGGCTACAATAGCATCTTCTTCTCTTTCGAAAGCTATATATAAAACAGGATTCAAAAGGACAGAACGTTTCAACACAGAACGATCTCTAATGAAAGTCCTATTTTTATACTGCCAGCCTCTTGTCTGTGTTACCTCTTGTTGAGTATCCATTGAATCATACTTTAACTTATGCCTTAGTATCTTGTGAATTCCAGAAACGCTCAATAGTTCGGGAAAAAGTTTCTTCTCAATGCCCTCAATTATAGAAGGTGTAAGAAACTGCTGACTGAAGGTTTCTTCGTCACGAACAGCAGTCCATGGTTTGATGAAACCAAACTGCCCTTTATATGTTACGACATACATAATCAAATCCTTTAATTATTAGTAAATAGCTCCAAATCCAATACCCGTGCAATTGCCAACACCTACATTCCAAGCAAAAAGTTTTGTTTCTGGCTTTGCTTTTATGATTACGGGACAAAGACTTGCCTTGTTGCCAATACCACGATAACGTATCAATTTAAGCCTCTTTTTATTATAAGATGTGTCAAACTTTATATCTAAAGTCTCGTCTTCTTCCAATCCTGCTTCTCTCATCTTAGCTGTTAGAGTTTCTTTGAGAAGTGCGCTTGTCTGTTCGTCATCGTAGGTGAATTGCTTGATACTACCATCTTCCATCTTTCTTTTAATGAAAATAGGGCTTGCGCAATAGAATAGTTCTTTGTTTTCCAATGAAGGAGTGTCGTCAATAGTAATGTTTGTAACAGACAAACCACAGAACATCTCTGAATCGTCAAGAATACTCTTAATGACTCTTCTCATGATAACATCGTCGTAAAAGCTGAGAAACATTGTTGCACCGTTAGGGAAATTCAAAGCGTTTGATACTTTTTCTCCTCCCTTCAACCATGAAAATGAATACAGTGAAATACTGTCATGAATAGAATTGTTTCCTATCCATTTATGAATAGTTCCAACCAGTTTTTGCTGATAGTCAAAAGGAACTAAGCAGGTATTCTTTGTTGTAGAAATATGGATTCTCATTGTTTATTATTGTTTTTATTAGTTTTTCTTATCCTTGCGTCCACTCTCTTCTCTCTTCCGACCGTCTCAGGGAAAGCGTATACGCCCCACCCTTCTTCCATCTGGTTCTTCTTGATGTTCTCGTCGTACCACCAGTCGTAGTGTTCGCGCGAAATCATGTGAAGGTCCCAGGCTTCGTGCACTTGGGCGGATATGGAGACGCCGTACAGTTCCTTTAGGTCTACCATCTCTTCAAGCGTCAGCTCGTCGCGATGCTCGCCGCCCATCTCTTCTATGAATGCGGACTTGGGGAAGAGGAAGAAACCAGCGAATTTGTTGCAGCGCTTTTCCACCGTCAGGTCTGAAGACGAAGGGAAAGACAGCAGGAGGTGGGCGAGCTCGTGAGCGGCTGTGAAGCGCAGACGGTCGGCAGTAGTCTTTGAATGGCGGGTGTCGAGAACCATCAGCGGCAGACGATTGTCAGCCCATGTGCTGAGACCATAAACATCCGCAGGAAGTTCGTCCTCCATAATTCTGATTCCCTTGCGTTCAAACAGACGGAGCACACTTGCGATGGGTCCGTCGCCGCAATGCCAAAGCTGGCGCAGGAGATCGGCAGCCCGGATGACATCCTCGAGTGAGGAAACCTGAAAGTTTTCAATAGGATTCTTAAACTCCACGGAGAAGCTTGCTGCGCGTTCCTTGGCGAGAAGTCGTTCTGTCCAATAAGAGAGCCTCGCCTCTATAGCCATGAGAACATCCTCATGCAGTTTGCCTCCAGATGTGGTGCGGAGCATTGGCATGTCTATGTGCATGTTGGTTCCGAGAAAATAGTCCTCGCTGACATCCAAGGCTTTCGCCAGCGTCGAAAGGACGTTGGCATGAGGACGCATGACGCCTCGCTCATATCTTGAAAGACTTTGCTTGGTCACAACAAAGTCGGCAAGTTCAACGAGCTTGTCCATGCTGAGTTTTCGCATACGTCTTGCTTCTCGTAGTCTGATGGCAAATGAATCGTTAGGCATAGTATCGTGGTTTTGTTTACAAAGTTAATAATAATTATTGGAATTGTAAACAAAATTACAAAAAAATTTTTCTTTACATCATTTTACTTTTTTACCCTCTTGTTTTTAGACGCAAATATAGTCCAAGTACCCTCGACCAAAACTCTCATTCTGGAGATTCGCATACTCAAAAACGCGCCTTTTCATCTGACTTCGCAGCCCGAAAACCATAAAAATTGAGACTTTTCGGTGTAAAACGACGAGTTTTACAAACTTTTCGTGAGACTTTACCATGTAACTCTTGAGACTTTACCCAGTAAAAGCATAGCTATTACATGGTAAAGTCTCACGATAAGTTTGGTTTTGACGAAGCAAAAATTGCACACTTTCTAACAAAACGCCGCAGCACTCTGTAACCCATTCGATTAGCGCTGCACACTCAAAACTCGCGAAAAACCGACAACCGATTTTGTTTTTGATTTTTCGCGAGTTATAAGCGGTCAAAAAATGCAAATATCGTCTTAGCAAAAAGTGTGCCAGAGATTTCACCTCATCCGTCAACCGATATTCCTTCACGTTTTCTTCTTTTATGTTGAATACTTACATCTGGCTTGACGATTTTACCATCTTTACCCACCATTCCGCCGCCGAGCCCTTGTGCCAGCGTTGTGGCTATTCGGCCATATCGAAGCGATTCAGGAAGTGAAAAAACTTTCATATTTTTCGAGGTCATTCGGGTGGAATTAGCACTTTTTTATTATTTTTGCACCGTGGCACATAACGCCATGGGGCTTTTATGTTGATATTTCTATATGATTTGGTAACCGTCTACATCATTCCCGGAATGATGCTTGCATTCGGTATATGCTTACTCTTCCTTTCCATTCCCGACAAGGAAGGGCTCAAAAATTATGTGTTTGCGCGCAAGGTGATGGGCGTCACGTTCCTTGTTTATTGTGTGGCGCTTATCTGCGAGGCGGTGACGCGCGAGCCGCTTGTGGGCGACTTGCTCAATAGCATGATCGTCATAGCCATCGGCATTACGCAAGCCTTTCTGTTCACCTATTCGCTCATAGCGTTGCTCGACATAGGCTTCTTCACCAAGGCCACGGCATGTCGCGAGACCTTGGTCATAGCCATCACCACAGTGGCGGCGTTTGCCCTGTTCTTTCTCTGCCCACAGAGCAGCAGGGCGCTCATCTTCTATGGCTTTTCGCTTTGGTACATGTTGCTCATGGCGCGTTATGTGGCGCTTTTCCGTCGCTATTACAAACGCTACCTGCAGCTGATGGACAACTATTTCTCCGATGATGAGCGCCAGCGCTTGCATTGGGTTCCCGTGGCTTTCTATAGCGCCTTTGGCGTAGGCGTCATCGCCCTGTTGTTTGCCTTGTTGATCACTCCGTTCACGCAGTTGCTGTTCATGCTCGTCACAACGGTCTATTATTCGGTGTTTGCCATACGCTTCATCAATTATGTGGATATCTTCCCTAAGATCAAGGAGCCTTTGCGTGATACCGTTTGCGAAGCGACCGAACCCGTAGAGGTGCCTACCGACCCTTCCTCCGACATGATGGTTGTACCGACCGACGACGACCTGCTACTCATGCAAGAGATCGAACGGTTGATGCAGGAGCAAGCCCTCTTCAAAGCGACCGACCTCTCGATAGCCAACCTTGCGGCCTTATGCGGCAAGAGCCATCGTGTGGTGTCGATGGCCATCAACCATTGTCAGGGTGTCAACTTCAAGACCTACATCAACGAGTATCGCGTAGCTGAAGCCGCAAGGCTCATTGAGGCGGGATGGCTCAAGCACCACACGCTCGACGCCCTTGCCTTGGAGACTGGGTTTGCCGGAAGGGTGAATCTCTATCGTGCGTTCAAGCGCAAGATGGGCGTGTCGCCAACCGATTGGGAGGCGAAGGTGAAAGCCTGAAAACTCGATGGAATGGCGGTTTTTGGTTACACTTTACGCATTGTGTAACCACCATAACGTTTTTTTCGCTTAAGATTTCTTTGTATTCGTTTAAATTTGCAAAGGGTTGAACCAGCGTTGCGCTGCAAGTTGGTTGCCCCCATTGCATCAGATAATCCTAACGAAACAAATTCATCTAAGCGATTATGAAAGAAAACCATTACTCACAACCCAACTTCTCACCGCCTCAGGTGGCGAGAGGCAAGCAATGTCAGAGCACGCCGCCTTGGCGTCGTAGGCTTTTGACATTTCTCCTGCTGGTCATGGCCTTGGCTGTGCCGCGGCAGGCGTATGCCGGAGCACATTTCGGCAAAGTTTATGACGGAGACACCTACAACTCGCGCATCTCGCACCATCCCACGGTGAACGAGCCATGGATCACCGTCTATTTTTGGTTCTACGACACGTGGGGCGGCGATGGCTATTTCCTGCACGACGAAACGCAGTCAGGCCACAAAGGTCCCGCCGTTTATGTAGATGGCAAATACATCTGCTCACCCGACTGGGAGTTGGCATGGCCCTCAGGCAATGGCAACGCCGACGGACTGGATGACCAGCGCAAATACAACGGATGGTGGGGTGGCACCTACACCAGGAATGTTGACGGCGTGAACTACACCGTACGCTTCTGGGACCCACGAAAACAGAACGGGCAGTTCTGGGTGGAGATGGTCATCTACATGGACAAGATGGCTGTGGCTACCGAGCACGACATCAAGATTCGCGGTAAGTGGAAGCTCAACGGCGACAGTTCCAATCCAGGCGGAAGCATCCAGTTTGAGGAACGCACGTTCCGAACCCAAGCCATCTGGAACATATTTTCAGACAGCCCAAACTACGAACGTACCTATGGCTCGTTGAAGGTGACGAGAAGTTCGCTCAACACGAGCTACGGCCCAACCACCGTGGCTATGACTACCGACGGTTCGTATTACAGCGGCAAACGCTACTACGACCCTTCCACAATGAACCAAGCGGTTTACAAGACTTACAGCAAGGGCGCATCCTCCTATAATGGGTTGGCGCTTCCGTATAATGAGCAAGGCGGGTCTTTTTATCTATATACACAAAAATCTATTACAGTAACTCCTAATGACCGACCCAGTACGACTTTATTCTGGTGGTTGAGGAATGCTATCAGTGATTACGACGAATCTCGCAATGTAGTTGCTGCCACCGACATGTGGAAAAAACAAATATCATTGACATGGGAGGTCTATGGTAGTGGTTACTATACAGATGGCACATGGAGTATCTACCGTTATCCTGACGGGCACCCAGAGGACAAAACGAAAGTGGCGGGCGACATTCCGTATAATACACGAAAATACACGGACGATGTGCCTGATTACGACCAAAAATACGTCTATCAGATTTATTTCGTACCTACCAATTCGCCTTCAGGCAAACTGCTGTCCAGCCTTATGTCCAGCAAAACGCAGTCTGTGAAGCGCTCGTTCCCGATCAACATCACCGACGTGGTGTCTGACAAGAAATCGATCACGGTGAAATGGCAATGCCCCGAGTTTAAGGGCAACGAGAGCTATGCCTTCAAGCTGCTCCGCACCGAAAGTAAGAACGGACAGCCGGGCGACGACTGGACGGAGGTGGCAACCGTCAACGTCACCGACAAGGGCAAGACGCAATATGAATATACCGACACACGCGACCTGAAGCTCTGCCCCACCTATATATATAAGGTGCAGACCACGATGCTCGAGAACAAGCTCTTCTCAAGCACCAACATTCTGGAGGGCCGCATCACCGGCAACTCGCAGGTTACGGCGGTCAACGCCACCAAGGGCGACTACAACGGACTGGTGAAGGTGGCATGGGAAGCCGACCAGGTGGGAGCCGACGTGACACGCTACGAGGTGGCACGCCGCGTGAAGGGCACCGACACATGGGCCACCATCTACAAGACCAGCGGCACCGCCTCGTCTTATTACTATGAGGACCAGACGGCACTGCCCGGACAATATTACGACTACAAGGTGGTGAGCATCACCACCTGCGACGGCAGCGACACACGCCTTGAGAAGAGCGACGACGGATTCAGTCGCGCCACCGGCATCGTATCGGGCCGCATCACCTACGGCACCGGAACAGCCGTGGCAGGCACTCGCGTGGCATTGGTACGTGGCGACGGCACACAGCAGCAGGGCGGACAGTTCTATGCCCTCCGCGTGTCGGGAGCCGGCGATGGCGTGTTCCTTAGCAAGGACAGCGAGACGCTCAACAAGTATTTCGCCTCCAAGCCCTACACCCTGCAGATGATGATTCGCCCCGACGATTCGCAGACGGGCGCCACACCAACCATCCTCGACCTCGGCGGCAAGTTGCAGCTGACGCTCGGTGCAGCAGATACCGATGGCAAGGGCTATCCGCTCACCATCAAGAGCGCATCCGCTTCGGCGCCTACGGGCATCTATCTGAAGCCTAACGCCTTCACGTCGCTCACCCTCGCCGTTGATGCAGCGGGCGCAGCCACCGTGACGGCAGTCAACGCTGACGATTCTGTTACCGTCGTGCCACTTGCCGACAAGCTCAACGCCAAGGTGCAGTTTGCTAATACCGACAACACCGGATTGTGTCTCGGCGGCAGCTACCAGTCGTCCGCCAACCGTGCCTTCACGGGCTACATCGACGAGATGCGCGTGTTCAGCGACAAGGCATTGAGCCGTGAGGAAATTCTCGCCAACTACAACCACACCCTCTGCGGAACGGAAGACGCCCTCGTGGCCTACTGGCCCGTCGACGAAGGTTTCAGCGGACAGACCACCGCCTACGACTACTCGAAGACGAGTGGCGTGGCAAACGGCAACCACGCACGCCTCGGCGCCGGCACATTGCCCACGGGCAGCATCATCCCCACATCGCAACAGCTCGGACTGTTTGCCCTGACCGACACACAAGGCAACTTCGTCATCCGTGGCGTACCGTTCACGGGCGAAGGCACCAACTATATGGTCATCCCCGCCCTGGGCGTACACGAGTTCTCGCCCACCTATTCCACACGCTACGTCAGCGCCTCGTCGCTCGTGCATAGCGGAGTAGACTTCACCGATGTATCGTCGTTCCCCGTATCGGGCACCGTCTTCTACGAAGGCACCGATTATCCCGTGGAGGGATGCACGTTCTATGTAGATGGCACGATATGCAGTCGCGACGGCGAACTCATACAGTCGGCCGAGGACGGCACATTCACCATCAGCGTGCCCATCGGCGACCACTTCATCCAGATGAAGAAGGACGGCCATGTGTTTGCATCAGCCGGACGCTACCCAGCCGACCCGAACGGAGCCGGCGTGAAGATTACGTTCGACCGCGAGATAAAGAACATGGAGTTCATCGACCAGACGCTCGTCAACTTCACGGGTCGTGTGGTAGGTGGAAGCATTGAGGGCGAGAAGCCCGTTGGATTCGGCGCAAGCCATAACAACATCGGCATCACCGAACTCGTTCTCAGTCCCACCAACGACCGCTATCGCCTCAATGTGGTGAAGAAGGTGAACGGCACGTCGTATAGCTACGAAACCAACACCGCCAAGGCTACCGTACAGTCGGCCACCAGCACCATTGCCAGCCATTCATGGCGCGGCGCAGGCGATGCCGCCAAGAAGATCTTCATACGCACCGACTCGCTCACGGGTGAGTTCTCTGCCATGGTTCCACCACTTATGTATAATGTGGAGAGCATGAAGGTCGTGGCAACCGGCGTGAGCGTTGGCGACGCAACCACCGTCGACGCCACCAATCCGCTCATGCAGTTGACCGACACTTTGACCAACGAGAATGGAGCGCGTCAGGAGTATGCCTACAACTGCAAGCTTCGTCAGACCTATCATAGCGCACCCTCGTTCACCGTCACCCAGCGTGGCCACGACGACGGAGCCTTCGGACTGTCGAAATATGAGATTGAGGATGCCAGCGGCAAGCTCGCCATCGACGACATCTACACCATCGACACCGATGGCAAGGTGACCTACAACTACGGTGGTGCCATCTTCGAACGTGAGGAGAACTACACCTTCGACCTTAAGGGCTTCGAGGAGTATGTCAACCACGACGTGAAGAACCAGCCCGTGGCATCGCGCGTGCCGCTCAGCGGCAATGTGGTGACCATCAACAACGCCCTATCTGCCTCACAGAAGGTTTATATTGAAAACAACCCGGCTGGCAAACCTGCCGGTTCATTGGTGGAGTTGGAGAGCAACCAGTTGGAGCTCGACAGTCTCGGTTGCGCCGTGTACACATGGAAGGCAGGTCTGCCCAACATCACCGCGCCCTACTCGCGCACCCTCTCCATCAGCTACGACATCGACGACCGCACCTACAACTGGGACGGCAGTGGTATGAACGGCGTCATTCTCGGTTCACTACCCACAGGCAACAACTTCGTGACGAGCGGCCCCGACATGGTGGAGATGATCCTGCGCGACCCACCGGGAACAGGGTCGAGCGCCGAGTGGACCAGCGGCAGTGTGACCTCCACGTCGAGCAGCAAGGGAAGCGTGTGGACGTCCGACAGTGAGGTCCTCACCACCACCAAGTTTGGCGTCAAGGTGAGCTCGGTGACGGGCACCATAGGCTTTGGCCTGATCAGCAACCTCCAGAGTGTCCACGACTTGAACGTGGGCGTACATGTCACCACCGAGGGCGAGAACGCCAACACCTGGAGCCGCACCGTCACGACCACGCGGACCATCGCCACCTCGGCCGCACCCGAGTATGTGGGCGCCAACGGAGACGTGTTCATCGGCTCCGCCACCAACATCATCTACGGCTTGGCGCGCGACATCAACTTCCGCCGACAAGGAACGAGCGACAAGGCAACATTGGAACTGAAGGACATCATCACCACGGGCCTCGACTTCAAGACCATGTTCAATTACACGGAGAACTATGTGGAGAAGGTGCTGCTGCCCAACCTGCGCGCCATGCGCAACAACCTGTTGCAGACCGTGGCCAGCACGCAGGGATACAACAACACGACAGGACGCCCCGTCTACCTCACCACGCTTGCCCCAGACGACCCCCATTTCGGCAGTTCGAACCACGACAAGAAGGTGTGGGGAGCGCAGGCCAAGGAAGGGGTTTCGACCAGCGGACCGTCGTACACCATGGTCGTGCCCAACAAGACCGAGAGCTTCCAAGACTCGGTGGAGTGGTGCAACTCGCAGATCAGGATATGGGAGAGCACACTCGCCCTGAACGAGAAGGAGAAGGTGCTCGCCTATGAGAACCGTGAGGAACACATCGACAAAAACTTCTCGTTCGACGCAGGAAGCAGCGTCAACGTGAGCATGCAGACAGAGGAAAGCAGTGGCACAACCCATGACTGCACGGTGACGGGCGCGGTCGTGCTGGGCACCACGTTTGGCGTGTCGATCAACGATACGGGTGTGCTGTGGAACATCTCCACGCAGACCGGCGGTGGCACGCACGAAGTGTCAGAGAGCACCACGACGGAGCTGGCATCCTTCAACTACACCCTCGCAGAGGAAGGCGACGACGACGCTCTGACAGTGGACGTATATAAGTATGGCGCTTATTCGCCCATCTTCCGCACACGCGGCGGACAGACCTCTGGTCCGTACGAAGGCGAGGTGAAGACCAAGTATTATCGTCCGGGCACCACCATCATGGAGGCCACCATGCAGATCGAGGTGCCGCAGATCACGGTGGATGTACCTACGGTAAGCAATGTGCCTACGGGCAGTGCCGCCAACTACACGCTGCGCCTCACCAACGCCTCGGAGATTGACGAGGACGTTTACTACAAGCTACTGATGATCGACGAGAGCAATCCCGACGGTGCCAAGATCACCATCGACGGCATGCCGCTCACCGACAACCGCATCATCAAGATCCCGGCTGGCGAGACCGTCACCAAGGCCATGCAGCTCTGGCAGACCAACACCAGCGTGCTCGACTACAAGAACATCGGCATCGTGCTCGCTTCGCAGTCGCAGTACGACCCGACAAGCACATGGGACCAGATTGCCGACACCGTATACGTATCGGCGCAGTTTGTGCCCTCATCATCGGCAGTGACGATGAAGCTCGACCGCACTACGCTCAACTCGCAGACCGGCGACGACCTGAACATCTCGTTCAGCCAGTTTGACCGCGACTACCACAACCTCAAGGCGTTCCGCATACAGTATCGCAAGCAGGGCGACACCGACTGGACGCTGGTTCGCGAATACGTAATCAACGAGGCCGACAAGACCCAGAACAACGAGTTGCTGCCCAGCACAGCCACGGTGTCGTACAAGTTGCCTATGCACAACTTCAGCGACGGCGACTACACCTTCCGCATTCTCTCCGTCAGCTCGTACGGCAATGAGGAGGTGTACAATACCAGTGAGGAGATTGCCCTCGTGAAGGACATGCAGCGCCCGCAACCGCTCGGCATGCCTACGCCTACCAACGGCATTCTCTCGCCAGGCGACGACGTGAGCATCGAGTTTAACGAGAACTTCCTCAAGGGCGAACTCACGAAGACCGCCAACTTCATCGTCACCGGTGTGCTCAACGGCGCTGAGGTGTCGCACGCCACCGCTCTCGGCATGACCGGCACAGCCAACACAGCCTCTACCGAGGCCGACATCAATTTGGCAGGCAAGAGCTTTGCCATCGACGCTTGGGTGAACCTCAAGGGCGCAGGCACATTGCTCTCACACGGTAAGGGACAGCAGAAGCTCGTAGTAGGCGTGGACAACAACCGCCACCTCCTGGTGAAGATCGGCGACAACGCCTATACGTCGAAGGCTGAGATGCCAACCGACAAGTGGGCATACCTCACGATGAACTATGCCGTTACAGCCAACGGCAATACGCTGAAGGCAGCCGTGGCAGAAGACGCCACCACCACCGATCTCTTTACCGATGAGACAGTAGCTGCCTACGAAGGCAACGGACCGCTCGTCATCGGACAACGCTTGACGGGAGCCATCCACGAGCTCACGCTTTGGGACGAGGCTCACGACATGACAGCGGCGCTGATGGAGAAGAGCAAGACCAAGAATCCAGCAACACGCCACTTGATTGGTTATTGGAAGATGGACGAGGGCGAAGGCACTGTCATCACCGACTATGCACGCAACCGACACCTGCGCATGACTGGCGAGAACTGGTATCTCAACAACGAGAACAAGGCCATTGCGCTCGACGGCACGTCGCATCTCGACATTCCTACCGCCGACGTATCGCCGCTCGCCGCCGACAACTGCGCCATCGAACTGTGGATGCGCGCCGACAAGCAGAAGGGCGAAACCCAACTGCTGCAGGCAGGCGAGGTGGAACTGTGGATGAACGCCGATGGTGTGTTGCAACTCACATCTGGTGACAATACCTTCGCAGCCGGCACAGCATCGCTCCACGATAAGGCTTGGCACCACGTGGCACTCAACATCCTTCGCAACGGCAATGCAGCCGTGTATGTGGACGGTGAGCGCACTATGGCAACAAGCGTGACTGGCATCGGAACAACGGCAAGCGACCGCATAATCGTAGGAGCACGCCGAACGCTTACCGAGGACGGAGCGTATAAGTACGACCGACAGCTCGTGGCTGGCATCGACGAAATACGCCTGTGGAACGCCACTCTGACTGCCGACATTCTGAAGGCGCGCCACAAGATGCGCCTCACGGGTAAGGAGCAAGGACTCGTGGCATACTATCCGTTTGAGAAGAAAACGCTCGATGCCTATAATCAGGTGGTGACCGTGGGCACCGATGACGACCTGTTGCGACCCGACCACAAGGCTGTTTATGCCGGCGCACTCGCCTTTACCGACGAGGCTCCTGCCCTGAGGGAGAAGAAGACTGAGACTAACGTCGACTATTCGTTCACGGCAAGCGACAACAAGATTGTCATCACCCTCAACGAGACTCCTGCCACCATTGCAGCATGTACGCTCAACTTCACCGTCCGCGACTTACGCGACGTCAACGGCAACCTCTCGCTGCCCGTATGCTGGAGTGCATACATCAACAACAATGAGCTGGCATGGAGCGAGAACTCAATGAAGATGACAAAGAAGGCTGGCGAAAGCCACACCTTCGAGGCAAGCTTCGCCAACAAGAGCGGCAAGCAGCAGATGTGGACCATCAGCGGTATGCCGTCATGGCTCAAGGCTGACACTGAGTATGGCACCGTCGATGCGCTCGCCTCAGAGACAATAAGCTTCGAGGTGACCGAGGCTACTCCTGTGGGCAAGTATGAAGAGACCGTATATCTTACGGGCAACGACGGCATAGCCACACCGCTCACACTCTCACTCACTGTGGAGGGCGACAAGCCTGACTGGACAGTAGACAAGGGCAAGTATGAGAGTACGATGAGCATCATCGGAACACTCTCTATCCTTGGCAAGCCGAGCTACGACGCCGACGATGTCGTGGGTGTGTTTGTGGGCGACGAGTGTCGCGGCATGGCCCATCCCACCTACAATGCCCGCTACGACAACAGTTTCGTGCTACTCGATGTGTATGGCAATGCCGACGACGCTGGCACGCCGCTCATCTTCAAGGCTTACGACGCCAGCACGGGCATCATGTATCCTGTTACCACCACATCGCACCCCGTGGCCTTCAGCGCCAATGTGCTCGTGGGCAAGTATGCCGATCCGCTGCGCATTGAGGCGGCCGACAAGATCGAACAGGCCACCATGCTTGGCGCAGGGTGGAACTGGATGTCGTTCTACGCCAAGGCCGACGACATGGATGTCAGGAGCGTGTTTGCAGATGTGGCCGACGGTGTGCAGACGGTCAAGACGCAGAGCGTATTTGTCAATTGCGACAATGGTACGTGGTATGGCAAGAACTTCGACGTCGATAACCGGTCGATGTATAAGGTTCGAATGACCAATGCCCGCATGCTCAAGCTCATTGGCAGTAGTGGAACGCAAGCCGACCGCACCATCACCCTTGTGCCGGGTTGGAACTGGATAGCCTACAACAACACGCAGACCGCATCGGTGGCCGATGCCCTGGCCGGCATGGATCCGCAAGACGGCGACATGATCAAGGGCCAGTATGGGTTCGCCCTCTTCGACGGATACGAGTGGACTGGTTCGCTCAAGGCGCTCGTTCCCGGACAGGGTTACATGTTGCAGAGCGCAAGTGCGGACACAAGGACGATTACCTATCCCACTTCCCTGGCGCCTTACGCCCCACAGAGGGCTGCGGCGCGCCCGCTGCTCAACTTCTCGCCCATCGACCCCCACAAGTATCCGAGCAACATGACCATCACGGCTCGTGTTACGTTCAACGATGAGGTGCAGCAAGGAGCCGAGGTCGGAGTGTTCGCAGGCGACGAGTGTCGCACGGCGGAGGTTACCGATGCCGACGGCTACGCTTACTTCACCGTTCCGGGCGAGGGCAAGTGTAACCTGAGGTTCCTCATGGTCAAGAACGGCGACGTATGGCTTGCAGAGGCAACGGTCGACTTCACCGAGGACGCCATCTGCGGATCTTACAAGCAGCCGCTTGAGCTGACCTTCGGAAAAATCACCTATGTGGACGGCATAGCCGTCGACGCCGACGACAACACCCGTTGGTTCGACGTTCATGGCTGGATGCTCAATGGTAAGCCCACAGTTCCCGGTGTGTATGTGCGCAGCACCTACGACACCAGCACCGGCCTGACTACTACCCGTAAGGTCGTGGTGAGATAATATGTCTCTCCCAATGGAAGATAGGCTGGTAGATATCGCTTTCGAGAGCGAATCTGCCAGCCTTTATCGTACTTATACTGTGCAGGTTACGGTGATGCTGGGGGATATGGAGGATTTTTTCAAGTACTGGGGTGTTATAGGAAGAGATGATGATATTAGGATTTATTCTTTCAATTCACAGAAATTAGTCTATCACTCACCGTATACCGTAAAATTAACTTTTAATAAATAATAACGGATAAACATTTTCATTTTTTATTATTACTTTTGCCAACAAATAAAAACAACAAAAAAAGAAGAACACTTTTTACACGCTAATAGAGTTTTAAAGACATTATGAAGATAGGATTGTTTATTCCATGTTACGTCGATGCATTGTATCCGGAAGTGGGAGTGGCTACGTACAAGCTCCTGACAAGCCTCGGACTCGACGTCACCTACCCTCTCAAGCAGACTTGCTGCGGACAGCCTATGGCAAACGCCGGCTTTGAGAAGATGGCTACGGACATCTCACGCCACTTCGACGACCTCTTCAAGGAGTTCGACTACGTGGTTGCGCCGTCGGCATCGTGCGCGGCTTTTGTAAAGCTTTATCATCCAAGACTTGCCAAAGGCAATCACGAATGTCTCACGTCAAAGAAAATAATGGATGTGGTAGAGTTTCTGCACGACGTCGTAAAACCAACAAGCCTAAAGGCTCACTTCCCGCACATTGTCAGCGTACATAACTCGTGTCACGGCGTACGCGAACTGGGATTGTCGTCGCCCTCAGAAAGACAGGTGCCACAGTTCAACAAGATTATCGACCTGCTTAAACTCGTGGACGGCATCACCATCCGTGAGCCGGAGAGAAAGGACGAGTGCTGCGGATTCGGAGGTATGTTCTCCGTAGAAGAGCCGGACGTGTCGAAACGCATGGGAGAGGACAAGATAGAACGTCACATGGCTACGGGAGCGGAATACATCACCGGTCCCGACTCGTCATGCCTTATGCACATGCAGGGCATTGCAAAGAAGGAGAACAAGCCTATAAAATTCATACACGTGGTAGAGATATTAGCAGCAGGACTATGAGCACAATACATTCAGAAGCGGCACGACGCTTCAACGACAACAGAACAAAGACCACATGGCACGACGCCACCTTCTGGTCGTTAAGACAAAAACGCGACAACATGGCGTCAGGGTTGCCAGAATGGGAGGAGCTGCGCGAACATGCCAGCCAGATAAAGCAACACACCGTAACGCACCTGGCTGACTATCTGGAGGAGTTCAGCACGCAGCTGGAGAGCCGTGGCGTCATTGTGCATTGGGCTAAGGACGCCGACGACTTCAACAATATCGTGCTCGACATACTGCAGACTCACGGCGTAAAGAAGATGGTGAAGAGCAAGTCGATGCTTACCGAGGAGTGTGCCATGAACCCGTTCCTTGAGAGTCACGGCATCGACGTCGTGGAGACCGATCTTGGCGAACGCATCCTGCAACTGCTACATCAGAAACCGAGCCACATCGTAATGCCTGCCATACACCTAAAGCGAGAAGAGGTGGGACAGATGTTCGAGGAGAAAGGCATCAGCACAGAGAAAGGCAATTACGACCCGACATACCTTACGCAATGCGCACGCAAGCATCTGCGCAACCAGTTTATGGAAGCAGGAGCAGGAATGACTGGATGCAATTTCGGTGTGGCAAAGACCGGCGATATCGTGGTTTGCACCAACGAGGGCAACGCCGACATGTCAACATCAATGCCCAAGCTACATCTCGTGGCAATGGGAATAGAGAAGATTGTGCCCGACTACAAGTCGCTCGCCGTATTCCAGCGACTGCTCTGCCGCTCTGCTACCGGACAGCCCACAACGGCCTACACCTCACACTTCCGTCAGGCAAGACCGGGAGCTGAGATGCACGTCATCCTCGTGGACAACGGACGAAGCGACATCCTTGCCAACGACGAGCATTGGGAAACGCTTAAGTGCATTCGCTGCGGAGCCTGCATGAACACCTGCCCCGTCTACCGCCGCTCGGGTGGCTACTCATACACCTACTTCATCCCCGGACCTATCGGCATCAACCTTGGTATGCTGCACGATGCGTCACGCTACAGCGACAATGTCAGCGCTTGCACGCTCTGCCTCTCATGCGACAATGTATGCCCGGCTAAGGTGAACCCCGGTTCGCAGGTCTATATGTGGAGACAGAAGCTCGACTCGCTGCACAAGGCGGACACGATGAAGAAGTGCATGTCAAAGGGAATGGAAGAGCTCTTCAACCATCCCCTACTCTATTCTTCAGCCTTGCGTCTGGCTCCTCTTGCCAACCTCATACCTGACAGCCTTACGCACATACGCTCACTCAATCCGTGGGGCGTGGGACACGCAATGCCGAAATTTGCGAATGAGTCGTTCCAGACGATGTGGAAGAAAGGAAAACTGAACCAAAACGAACAGAAAGAACAATGACATACAAAGACGAACTATTGGAGAAGTTGCGACGCAACACACACGAACAGTATTCGATGCCCGACACACCGATAGACGGCATATCGTACGACGACACGGTGAAGCAGTTTGTGGATATGAGCATGTCGGTGGGCAGCAAAGTGGTGATGGCTAAGCCGAACGAAAAGCTCGACGACATCGTAAGAAACGCCTATCCGCAAGCAAAGACCATCGCCTCTAACATCGCAGAACTCACCATCGCCACCATCAATCCCGACACCGTGGCAGAAGCGCAGGACCTTAACGGCACCGACGTAGGAGTGGTGTACGGACAGATTGGAGTGGCGGAGAATGGTTGCGTCTGGATTCCGCAGGACATGAAGGAGAAAGCAGTATGCTTCATCAGCGAATATCTGGTCATCGTCCTCCCGAAGAGCGGCATCGTGAACAACATGCACGAGGCAT
>OQVR01000368.1_pt1 | contig 19938 bp, 16 predicted proteins | sample 1691521 | NCBI WGS metagenome assembly OQVR01 (sample SAMN03418256, study PRJEB22391) | human gut metagenome | biome: human-gut; feature: organic feature; material: feces | host: Homo sapiens | place: Tanzania | collected 2013-01
TTTTTCAGCTCCAGCAGCGGAGTGCCGCCAATCAAATCAGTAATGCTAGTATAAATTGCCATAATAAATCGCTCCTTTGTCTTCATCTAATCAGTACATTATCGTTGTATAGTTTTTCTTTCTTATATTAACAGGTAACCATAGTCAACATCGTGTATCAAAATGCAAGCTTTTCATTAGTATAATCCCTCATTTTCTCTGTTTTGTAATCTCTAGTAATCATAGTTGATTTATAGGTATTATTATACTGATTTTTTTCTTCCTGTCAACAAAAAGAATTAAAATTTTCTTCGCTTGACAAAAAAGCGGTCGTACTGTACCATATGAAACATATTAAGACAGTAGGAATTGAATTTTACTCAAAATACGCCGCAAAAAGACACTGACTCTGTAAATATCGCGCCAGTAAGCGTATAATAGAAAAGTAAAAGCAGGATTTCCGCTATTGAAGGAGAATGTTTTACTATTATGAAGCAATTTATCTATGCAGATAATGCAGCTACAACTAAAATGAGCGACGTTGCCGTTAAAGCAATGCTGCCATATCTTCAGGAAATATATGCCAATGCATCTAGCGTACACCTTTTAGGCCAGCAAAGCGCCGCTGCGCTTTTCCGCGCGCGCCAGCAGGTAGCGCAGGTACTGAACTGCGCGCCAAAGGAAGTTTTCTTTACCTCCGGCGGTAGCGAAGCCGATACCCAGGCGCTTATCAGCGCTGCGGCCCTCGGCAAAAAGCAGGGCAAATGCCACATCGTTTCCACTGCTATGGAGCATCACGCTATTTTGCATACGCTTGAAGCGTTGGAAGCGCAAGGCTTTACAGTGACACTGCTGCGCCCGCAGGCTGACGGTATCGTCACCGCCGCGCAGGTAGCAGAAGCTATTACAGATACCACCTGCCTAGTTTCCGTCATGTACGCCAACAATGAAACCGGTGCCATCCAGCCTATCCGCGAAATCGGTGCTCTCTGCCGCAAGCGCGGCGTGCTTTTCCATACCGACGCTGTGCAGGCCGCAGGCCATCTTGCTATCGACGTACAGCACGATAATATCGATATGCTTTCGCTTTCCGCACACAAATTCCATGGACCTACAGGCATTGGTCTTTTATTTGCCAAAAGCAGCATTCAGCTTACAAGTCTTATCCGTGGCGGCGGACAGGAGCGCGGCAAACGCGCCGGTACGGAAAATCTTCCCGGCATCATCGGACTTGCCGCAGCGCTCAAGGACGCGCAGGAAAATATGCAGCAAAATACTGCTTATATCACAGGTCTGCGCGATGCTCTGCGCAACGGTTTAGATAGAATTGACGGTGCAAGCTTTAATGGCAACCGTGAGCACTGCCTGCCCGGTACAATCAACTACAGCTTTCAGGGAGTAAACGGCGAAGCACTGCTTTCGCTGCTTTCCAACGAAGGTATCTGCTGCTCGTCCGGCTCTGCCTGCTCCGCAGGCTCGCTTGAGCCCAGCCATGTACTGCTCGCCCTCGGCCTGAGCCACGAAGCAGCTCAAAGCGCCCTGCGCTTTTCGCTGTGCGAATACAATACTATAGACGAAGTCCAAACAATTATAACTAAGGTTACAGAAGCGGTAAACCGCTTACGGAGGTAAAATTATGCTGTCAACAGCTGCCAATTTAATAAACAAGCTCGCCTGTGAGCACAATCTGAGCGACGCAGAGCTGTTGACGCTGATAACAAGCACTGAACCGGACATCAACAAGCTGCTCGCCCGCGAAGCGGATAAACTACGTCGTCAATATTACGGCGATAAGGTATATATCCGCGGTCTGATTGAATTCACCAACTACTGCAAAAACAACTGCTACTACTGCGGTATCCGCGCAGGCAACAGCTGTGCGGAGCGTTACCGTCTGACGCTGGAGGAAATCCTGGCCTGCTGCGCCGAAGGCTATAGGCTCGGCTTCCGCACCTTCGTGCTGCAGGGTGGCGAAGATGCATATTATACAGACGACAAAATCTGCGCCATCGTCAGCGCCATCCGCAAGCAGCATCCCGACTGCGCCATTACACTGTCCATTGGCGAAAAAAGCCGTGCCGGCTATCAGGCATACTTCGATGCAGGCGCCAACCGTTATCTACTGCGCCACGAAACAGCAGATGCGAAGCATTACGCCATGCTACATCCCGACTGCATGAGCCTGGAAAACCGCAAGCGCTGCCTGTTCGACCTCAAGGAAATAGGTTATCAGGTTGGCTCCGGCTTCATGGTCGGTTCACCCTACCAGACGCCGCAAAACCTTGTCAGCGACCTGCGCTTTCTGCAAAAGCTGCAGCCTGATATGATTGGCATAGGTCCTTACATTACGCATGAACACACACCGTTCAAGGCTATGCCAAGCGGCACGCTGGAGCAGACGTTGCGCCTGCTTTCTATCCTGCGCCTGCTCTTCCCTTACGCACTGCTGCCTTCGACGACAGCGCTCGGCACCATCCATCCCCAAGGACGCGAGCTTGGACTGCAGGCCGGCGGCAATGTCGTAATGCCTAACCTTTCACCGGTAGGAGTACGCAAAAAATACGAGCTGTACGCCAACAAAATCTGCACCGGCGAGGAGGCAGCCCAATGCCGCGGCTGTCTGGAGGCACGCGTAAAAATGGCAGGCTATAACATAGTAACCGACAGAGGCGATGTACGCCGCACTTTAGATAAACCAGAAGGAGAAAATTTATGAACAAGAAAGCACTAATAGCCATGAGCGGTGGCGTTGATTCCAGCGTTTCCGCATTGATGATGCTGGAGCAGGGCTACGAATGCACCGGCGTAACCATGAAGCTCTTTGCCAACGAGGATATCGGCGTTTCCAAAGCCAACAGCTGCTGCTCTATCGATGACGTAGCAGATGCCCGCAGCGTAGCTGCCAGCCTCGGTATGCCTTACTACGTTTTCAACTTTGCTGACCGCTTCGAGCGCGATGTTATCGACCGCTTCGTTGATGCTTACGTTAACGGCAGAACGCCTAATCCCTGCATTGACTGCAACCGCTATCTGAAATTCGACCAGCTCTTCGTACGTGCACAGGAGCTTGGCTGTGACTATGTGGTCACCGGTCACTATGCGCAAATCAGCTATGATGAAGCAAAGGGACGCTACCTGCTACGCAAGGCAGTCGATCCTTTAAAGGACCAAAGCTATGTGCTTTATTCACTCACACAGGAGCAGCTGGCACACGCTATGTTCCCTCTCGGCGGTCTGCACAAGACGCAGGTACGCGAAATTGCTGAAAAGCATGGCTTCGTTAACGCTCAAAAGCATGACAGCCAGGATATCTGCTTTATCCAGACCGGCACCTACGCTGATTTCATCGAAGCACGCTTGGGCAGAAAATTCAAGCCCGGCAACTTTGTAGATGAAGCAGGCAACGTGCTCGGCAGACACAAGGGTATTATCCACTACACCGTCGGCCAGCGCAAAGGCCTGGGCCTGGCGCTGCCGCAGCCTATGTACGTTAAAGAGATTGATACCAAGAACAACGCTGTTATCCTCACAACAAACGAGGGACTGTTCACTAAAAATGTTACAGCCAAAAACATCAACCTTATCGACTGTGACGCTATCATCGAACCGCGCCGCGTGAAAGCACGCATCCGTTACCACCAGCAGGAGCAGTGGGCAACCGTTACCCAGCCTGATGCAGATACCTTGCAGCTCGTTTTTGACGAGCCTCAGCGCGCTATCACCAAAGGCCAGTCCGTTGTTATGTATGACGGTGACGTAGTTGTCGGCGGCGGCACAATCGTGTAAAGCAAAAACATTAAGCATATTACTTAAAAACGCGTAAAAGCAGATGCTTTTACGCGTTTTTTGTGCCTGAATTTACATGTACGACTGCATTATAGCTGTGTTTTTATCTTATTTTCCGTTTCAAAACTAATACGTAAACGAAACGCAAATTTTTACGTTACATTCTCGTTGCAACAAAAAAGAGCCGTGCCTGCGCACGACTCTTTTTTGTTACTTATTCAGCTTATCTTACCAATGATATTTTTCGCCTCTGCTGATTTTAAAAGCACGATAAATCTGCTCAATCAAAAGCAGGCGAATCATCTGATGCGTAAAAGTCATTTTAGAAAAGCTCAGCGCCAGATCAGCACGCTTACGCAACGCATCAGTATAGCCAAAGGCACCGCCAATCACGAAAGTGATATGGCTGTTGCCGGCAAGCGCCAGCTCGTCCAGCTTTGCCGCCAAATCCGGGCTGCTCAGCTGCTTACCAATGACATCCAGCAAAATCACATAGGAGTTTGCCGGAATAATTGCCAGCAGACGTTGCGTTTCACGCTCCAGCACCTGCTGCTTTTCTGCCGGGGAAGGATTATCAGGCATACGCTCCTCATTAATCGCCAGTGTTTCCAGCTTGCAGAAGGGTGTCAGCCTTTTGCTGAATTCCTCTATTCCCGCAGTAAGATATTTTTCTTTAATTTTGCCTACACAGGCTATCGTTATCTTCAATTGCCGTAATCCTTCGGAACCTCTTCCAATACCACAGTTCTGCTTTCTCTCTGACCATTACGCATAATCACTACCTCGGCTCTTTCGCCTACCTTGCATTTAGACAGAGCAGTACGCAGGTCAACAGCAGTCTTCACTTTGCTGCCATTAAAGCTCAGGAGAATATCGCCGGGGCGGATGTCAGCCTTAGCTGCGGGGCTGCCGGGAACAACCTTCACAAGGAAGATACCGCCATGCAGGTCAATCTCAAAGCCATAGCGGTTAGCAATTTCCTGATCCATCAGCGAAGCGCCCAGATAAGGTCTTGCAATGCGTCCGCGCTCTGCCAGCTCCTGCAGAATCGGTTTAGCTGTGTTGATAGGAATAGCAAAGCCAATGCCTTCAACGCCGCTTACAGCAACCTTAGCACTGTTGATGCCTACTACCTCACCATCAGCATTGACCAAGGCACCACCACTGTTGCCGGGGTTAATTGCCGCATCAGTCTGAATCAGGTTAAACTTACGCTCGCCTACTTCAATGCTGCGGTTCAAAGCACTTATAACACCTGCTGTTACACTGCCGCGGAATTCCAGGCCCAGCGGATTGCCGATAGCAATTGCCGGTTCGCCAACCTGCAGGGTATCGCTGTCACCAAAGGTAGCAACGGTAAGATTATCTGCATCAATCTTTACTACAGCCAAATCGGTTACAGCATCAGCGCCAAGAACCCTACCCTTAACAGTACGTCCGTCAGGCAGGCTGACGATGATTTCCGAAGCGCCCTCAACTACGTGGTTATTAGTCGCAATATAACCGGCCTTGTCATAAATAACGCCGCTGCCTGTACCTCGCTCCATCAGCTGTGTACGGTTGAAAAAGTCACGCACATATGCCTTGTTGGTGATACCTACGACAGCAGGACCAACCTTCTTGGCTGCTGCTACAATCGGTGTATTGCGTGCCGCGCTCAGCTGCTGCTCAGTCTTGACAGCAGGCTTTTCATGCACTGCGGCAGAAGTTTTATTGTCGCCACAGCCGGCAACCAGAATTGCCGCACCTAAAAGGCCACAGACAAAAATATTAGCTGATTTTTTCCAGATACTCTTATTCATCTGTATCCACTCCTTATTTAAAATCTAAGACTGCCGGCAGCGGACTGTCTGCCACTACCCTGTTTTGGGCAGCTACAAAAAGCTCTGTTTCCTGCAGGCGGTTATTATCATGTAAAATATTCTGCACCGTATCCTGCGCCAGCTGCGGCAGGTTATTGTGCTCACTCAGGTGCGCCAGCACAATATGCTCCGGCAGACGCTCAAGCTCTGTCAGAAAATGTCCGGCAGTATCATTGGATAAATGTCCCAGCGTACTCAAAATGCGTTGCTTCAGCTGACGCGGATAAGGACCGTTTTTCAGCATTTCCACATCATGATTAGCCTCCAGGACCAATGCACTGCTGCCTGCAACAGCCTCACGTATAGTATCAGTCACAAAGCCTGCATCCGTAAGATAGGTGCACTTAGAACCATTGCTGCGGCTCGTAAAGGTGTAACCATGCGGGTCTGCAGCATCATGCGGTATGCTGAAGCTCTGCACCTCCACATCACCGCACAGCAGACGGTTATTGTCAATAAGACGACAGTTCTGACGCACCAGCTTGCTGTCCTTCGCCAGCAATGCCCGCCAGGTAAGTGCACTGCTATATACAGGCACCTGATAATTTTTTAAAAAGGTTGCCAGCCCGCGCACATGGTCGACATGCTCATGTGTAATAAACACGCCGTCCAGCTCATCTACGCTGACGCCTATTTCCTTCATTCTCGTTGTCAACGCTCTGCAGCTGATACCTATATCAACCAAAAAGCGCTGCTTTGCTGTGCTTATCAAGGCGGCATTCCCCTTGCTGCCGCTGGCCAGCATCACAATCTGAAAGTCGTTTAGCACCAAGCCTTCACTCCTATCAATATAACATCTTTATTATAGCAAATTCATAAACTGCTATTGTGGCATTTTCGTAAAAATAAGTCTACAAAATTCTGACATAATTACTCAATATATAAAGAAAAGTGTACCAATCAGCTAGAGAATCGGTACACTTCTTTATAGTTTAATGCATCGTGGAGCACTTCGGACACAGGCCAAAGAAATAGAACTGACGGCGGCTGATAGTATAACCGCTCTGCTTTTCTACATCCTGTGTCAGCTGCAGCTTAACGCCGTCATCCATCAGTGCATCGTCTACCGCACCGCATTTCAAGCAGCGCAGATGATAATGCTCACTGACATCGGCATCATAACGGAAGCTGTCCTCTCCTGTATTCAGAATCTGTATAACATTGATATCATGCAGAATTTCTACTGTTTTATACACTGTAGCAAAGCTCATAGCAGGAAACTTCGGCTGCAGCTTATTAAACAGCATCTCTGCATTCGGATGCCATGTTTCATCAGCCAAGGCTTCATAAACAGCAAGTCTTTGAGGGGTGACCTTATAGCCACGCTCGCGCAACAGGTTGGTTAATTCCTGACTTGTAAGCATATTCATCACTCCATTGCCAAAAGAATCGGATACAGCGGTTGTCCGCCGTAAAAGGTTTCAACCTCCCACTCATCATTCAGCTCTTCCACTTCAGCTGCCAGCTTTTCAGCCTGCTCTTCAGTTACATCGGCACCATAATATAAGCTGATCAGTTCATAATCCCCGTCTGTCAGCATCTTCTGCAGCACTTCCTCCATGCTGCTGCCGTTGCAAATAATTTTATCATTTAAGATGCCAAGATAATCTCCCTCATGGATAGAAATTCCATTTACCACGCTGTCGCGTACAGCTACGGTAATACTGCCGCTGGCTGTTTCCTTGGCTCCCTTGGTCATAATAACAGTGTTTTCTTCCATGCTACGTGTTGCATCAAAATGCAGCAGTGCGGACAAGCCCTGGGCCATATTGGTAGTAGGAACATATGCTACCTTGGAATTACCCAGCAGTTTACGCACCTGCTCAGCTGCCAAAACAATATTTTTATTGTTCGGCAGAATAATATACTGCTCGCAGGTACCATTTTCAATAGCATTGACAAACTCTTCTACCGGAGGATTCATGCTCTGGCCGCCGCTGATAATCTCTGCAGCGCCCATTTCATGCATAATCTTGGCAATACCGTCACCGGCAGCAACAGTAAGCACACCAACGCCATGCTTAACCGGCTGAATATCATCAGCGCTAAAGAGACGGTTTTCGTGTTGGTCGCGCATATTTTCTACCTTGATATCATGCAGAGTTCCCCAGGTCTGCGCCATGTTGAGCGCATCACCAGGATGCTTGGTATGAATATGTACCTTAACGATATCCTCTACCACTGCCACAATCATGGAATTGCCCATGCCCTCTAAAGCCTTGCTGACAGTCTGCTTATCAACATTAGCATCCTTGACGATGAATTCGGTGCAATAAGGATATTCCAGATCAAGCGGCTCGCCCTTCTGAATCTGTACCTTGGCACGCGGCGTCACAGGCAGCACTTCGCAATCCTGACCACGCAGGCCTGCCAGACAGCCCTCGAAAAAGACAATCAGGCCTTGGCCGCCGGCATCAACAACACCGGCTGCCTTCAGTGCAGGCAACAGCTCCGGAGTTCTGGCAAGCTCTTCCTTGCCGCTGCGGATAGCCTCCAGCAGTACTTCCTCCAGGCTCACATTACCGCGGACAGCGTTATAAGCACCCTTGGCCATGCCGCGGGCTACTGTCAGAATAGTACCTTCTACCGGTTTGGATACACTGCGGTAAGCATATAAAATACCAAACTGGAAGGCCTTGCCGATTTCTGTATTGTTCAGCGTCTTTTTACCGGCAACACCCTTGCCGATACCGCGCAGCAGCTGCGACAAAATTACGCCGGAATTGCCGCGTGCGCCCATAATAGCGCTGCGGGCAGCTGCGGCACCGATTTCGCCGGCCTCGGCTTCATCGCTCATTGCGCTGATAGCCTTCGCCACGGACGCCATAGTATGCATCATATTAGTACCGGTATCGCCATCCGGCACCGGAAAAACATTTAAATCATTAATAGCTTCAAAATTTTTTTCAAAGCTATGGTAAGCACCCAGCAGCATATCCTTCAGTTGCTTGCCGGTAATTACCTTGCTATTATTCATCTAAACCCCACACCTTTCCTTTCAGGCTTTGCGACGGACGAATACACCGATAGCACCAGGTCCAAGATGAGCAGCCAAAACGGTGCCGATACCTGTAAGCATAGTCGGTACATTCGGGAACAATTCCTGCATCTGCTGTTTCAATTCCTCTGCATCTGCCAAAGCCTCTGCATGAGCGACGAAAATTGCTTCAATGGGTGCTTTTTCCGCAGCCATCTCAACCATGCGCTTCATAACCTTTTTACGAGTACGGCATTTGTCCGCAACTTCCAGTCTGCCCTCTTTATCTAAGTGCACAATAGGGCGAATACCAAAAATACTTCCTATCAAAGCGCCAACTGCGCCAATGCGTCCACCCTTTTGCAAATAGTCTAATGTATTTACACTGAAAAATGTTTCTGTACGCGCAACCATCTCACGCGCCATTTTTTCGGCCTCGTCAATATCCATGCCTGCAGCTGTATGCTTCAGTACTTCCATCGCAATACCGCTGATAGGGCAGGCAGCAGTCTTGCTGTCGATTACACGGATATCCGCGCCCTTTATATCATCCATTACCTGACGTGCAGCAACGCAAGCGGTCTGATAGGTACCGCTGAGCACGCTGTCTACTGTCAGCATAATAACTTTTTTGCCTTCCTGAGCAAGCTTGGTAAAAAGCTCAATTACAACGCCGATAGGCGGCTGTGAAGTAATCGGCAGCTTGCCGGTTGCGTCTACCATACCGAACAATTCTGCCAGCGAACGTTCCCCGTCCTGCCATTCCAAATCTCCGTGACGAATAATCAAACGCAGAATGTGGCAACGTGGATCATCCTGCAAAGCTGTTTCGTCTGCTGCCGAAATACTATCTACGACAACATGTATTTCATCGTGCATATAAGCCTCCTGTTAGTTATGAATATTCTCTATTTAAGTTATATCCGTTCTTCTCCCATATTATATTATATTGTACCATATTCTGAAAACTATTGCTACATTGACTATAGCTAACTGACAATATTTCAAAAAATATATACTAAATTTCTAAAAACGGCAAAAAAAAAAGCCCTTACGAAGAAGGGCCAAATGAGGGGCTGTTTTGATGTTCTTAGTATACCATCTTTGTATACAAAATGCAAGAGTTTTTTGTAAATTTTTTTACGTTAAATAACGAAACTGTCCACGAGCTTCAGAAGCACCTTCTGATTCGTGGACAGTTTTTTTATTGATCAGCAAGCTTATTTGAAGTCTGCACCCAGCATAACAACACCATCGCAGTCAGCAGCACCATCGCGGCTGATGCGCATCTGGTGCGCAAAGGGTACATTGGAAAGACGATTGACAACAGCGCCATTATTAGTCGTAGAAATAACAACTGTATTGGCAATCACAGCACCACTGCCGCCGCTAATAACCTCAAAGCCGGCATTGCGCAAGCGCGCAGCAGCATCTGCACCTGCTGTCTTGCTGCCGCTGCAGTTAACAAGGCGTACAACGCCGCGGCTGTCAGAAGAAGTTTCTTGGGAAGCAGCATTTTTACCTGCATCCTTATCTTTATCAGCCTGCTTCTTCTTTTCTTCTTTCGCTTTTTCTTCTTTCTTAGCCTTCAGTTCCTTTTCTTCCTTGACAGCTTCCTTGTTTTCCTCGCTGTCATCGCCCTTTTCTACCTTTTCCACAGCATTGTTGTATTCCTTCTCCATCAGCTCAGCTGCAGATTTGTAGTGCTCCGTCATGGTTGCACCCTGCATCTTGACCATCAGCTCACGCAGGTCGGTAATATCCGGCAGCCAATAGCTGACGCCATCGATATACTTCGGAGTACCGGGAACCATCGCCATAGACAGGCCCTTTTCCTTAACCATAGAATGCAGTGCTCTGCCAAGATCCATCATATCACCCAAAGGCATATCAGTCTTTACCATAGAGGTCAGCTGCTTGGCCAGACCGGGGATATGCAGCAGCATATCGGCAGATGTAATCTTGTCGTAAACTGCCATCAGGAAATGCTGTTGGCGGCGGATACGGCCGATATCGCCCTCTTCATCACGGAAGCGCACATATTGAATGGCTGTTTTGCCGTCCAGATGCTGGCGACCTTTTTTCAGGTCAACGGTAAAGCCGTCCCAGGTATCATGATAATACATATCCTTTTCCACATCGATATCAATACCGCCGATAGCATCAACAAGACCGGTAAAGCCTTTAAAATCAACCATTACGTAATTGTTGATTTTGATACCCAGCAGCTCTTCTACAGTTTTTTGTGTCAGCTCACGTCCGCCGTAAGCGTAGGCATGGTTAATCTTATCCCAGCCGTGACCGTCAATGCGTACACGTGTATCACGCGGTACCGAAAGCAGGGAAGCGCTCTTATTGCTGCTATCGAACATTACGACAAAAAGCGTATCACTGCGGCCCACATCATCAGAGCGTTCATCAACGCCCATAACAACGATATTCTTTTTCAGGTTCAGCCTGTCTGTCGGCGCAAGATTATCCAATCCCGTTTCCGGAAAGAAATAACCGAAGGCAATATAGCCTACTACACAGATAGCCGTTACAATCATTAAAATTTTTGTCTGGAGAATGCTTTTCATCCTTATATAACCTCTCAATCAATTTCTTCTGCCAGATATTCCGTCAGCTCCTTGCGGCTGCGGTACAGGAAAGCATACAGCATGCGTGCGGTCAGGCCCCAGATAACCTTATCCTCATACAGGTAAAAATACACATAGTAGGATTTGTTCATGCGCCAGCCACGCTTGCGCTGCGGCACCAGGTCAAACGGGAAATCATCACCCGGATGGTCTGCCAGCTGCACGGAGCCACGCCTTGGCTTTTGCTCCAAAAGCACCTTTAGTGGCACAGTAAAGATGCGCTCCACCTCACTCTTGCTGTACGTAATCTTGCTGATATCATCAATCAGACCAACAAAGGGGTGGATGATTGGTCCGTTATGCGTCACCAGGCAATCCAGCTCACCGCAGATAGTAATATTTTCCGGCTTCAGACCAAGCTCCTCGCAGGTTTCGCGCACTGCAGTATTGCGAAAGCTGTTATCTGCACATTCGTACTTGCCGCCGGGGAAGCACACCTCACCTGGCTGACTGCGCAGCGTATGCGCCCGCTCTTCAAAAAGTACACTGATGCCTTCGGGAGTACGCACTAAGGGCAGCAGCACAGCAGCATCCCACAAGCGGTCCAGCTTATCAATGCCGGGAGCACGACGGTGCAGTCGCTCAAACAATACATACTGTAATTTTTCCATCTCATTCATAATAACACCTTATTTTAACACCTTTGCCTGCAAAATTAAATAGTATTTATAAATTTCTGCGCAACAAAAGCTTTTTCCTGCCAAAAAATGTAACTAAGCTGTAAAATCCAGGTAACAATCCTTGAAAAACTGCCTTGCAGCTACTATATTTCTGCAGAAAAGGAAAGCGCCAGCCGCTAACGCAGCTGACGCCAAGGGAAAGACAGATTTTAATTAGTACAGAGGAGCTTCAGCTTCAGCAGCTTTTCTCTCGCTCTTGTCAACCAGCAAAGTTACAGCAGCATCGCCGGTGATGTTAACAGAGGTACGCGGCATATCCAGGATACGGTCGATACCTGCGATAAGAGCAGAGCCTTCCAGCGGCAGACCAAGGCTGGTCAGAATCATGGTCAACATGATGAAGCCTGCGCCCGGAACACCTGCAGTACCGATAGAAGCCAGAGTACCGGTAACGATAATGGTCATGTATTGGGAAGCGGTGAGGTCAATGCCGTACAGTTGAGCAATGAACAGTGCGCATACACCCTGATAAGCAGCAGTACCATCCATGTTGATGGTTGCGCCCAACGGCAGAACGAAGCTGGAAACCTCTTTGGAAGCGCCCATTTTTTGAGCACAGCTCATGGTCAGCGGCAGAGTACCGCCGGAGGAGCAGGAGCTGAAAGCCATCAGGGATGCAGGAGCAATACCTTTAATGAATTTGATAAAGCCCATGCCTGCCAGGAATTTGATCATAGAGCCATAAACGAGAACGGCGTGCAGGAGGCAAGCCAGATATACAGCGATAACAACCTTCAGCAGCGGCAGCAGAACTGCAGGACCGTTAGATGCAACTACAGGAGTAATCAAACCGAAAACACCAATCGGAGCAACAGCCATGATCATGCCAACGATTTTGTAGGAAACCTCAGCCAGACCATCAATGGTGTGCTTCAGAGCGTTAGCCTTTTCACCGACAACGGTGATACCAGCACCAACGAAGAGAGAGAAAACGATGATTTGCAGCATGTTGGCTTTAACCATAGCTTCCAGCGGGTTAGTTGGGAAAATATCAATGATAACCTTGGAAATAGGCGGAGCAGCCTTAGCAGCAACCTTAGCGGTATCAGCAGCCATATGCAGGCCAACGCCCGGCTGCATGATGGTACCGATTGCCAAACCGATAACGATAGCAAAAGCAGTGGTTACCAGATAGTACGCTACGGTTTTAACACCGATACGGCCTACCTTTTTGATATCGCCCAAGCTGGTAACACCGATTACCAGACTGGAGAATACCAACGGTACGATAACCATTTTGATCATGTTCATGAAAATTGTTCCCAGAGGACCAATCCAGGTCTTGGCGAAGCCGGCGCCTTCAGCACCCAGCTCCAGGCCTGCAATAATACCAAGCGCAAGGCCGATTAAAATTTTTGTAGATAAATTCATTTTTACAACCCCCAGATAATTAAGTAAAAAAACTGTTAAGCTAATTATAACAACTTATCAGAGAAAAGTCCGATTGTATACAGTATTATTGCCTTGTATACAATATTATTTACGAGACTCCTTGTAAAATGTACTAAGTCTACTATGTAAGCACATAAAAATACCCCTGCACAGATGCGCAGGGGCAAAAAACAATATATCTTATTTTACTAAAAGCTCATACAGCACTATAGCAAGAGCACCGGGAACACCAAAGAAGCCGGCAATCAAAGCCTTGATAATGGTAATCTTCATCGTAAAGCCAGCTAAAGAGCCTACTACATTGATAAACCACAGCAGCAAAGCGCCGCAGAGACCATTCCACACCAGCTTGAAGGGCATCGACAGCAGCTTTACTACTACCAGAAGCAGCAGCACGCCAGCAATCATCGGTCCAAAGGCACCAAGCGGTGACAAAATAGCATTAAGTTCCATAAATAAATAACGCCAGTCCTTTCTACATCTTGCGCCTGTTTTCCAGCGCCTTAGACAAGGTTATTTCGTCAGCATACTCCAAATCGCCGCCCATCGGCAGGCCATGAGCAATACGGCTGACGGTTATTCCTACAGGCTTCAGCAACTGTGCCAGATAGGTAGCAGTCGCTTCACCCTCTACATCCGAGTTAGTCGCAATAATAATTTCACTGACCGATTCCTGCTGCAGGCGCAAGAGAAGCTCTCTGATGCGCAGCTTTTCCGGACCGATACCGTCGAGCGGCGAAAGCACACCGTGCAGCACGTGATAAAGTCCGTGATAGCCGTGACTGCGCTCCATCGCCGCAATATCCTGCGGCTGCTCCACTACACAGATAGTAAAGCTGTCGCGCGAGCTGTCACGGCAAATCTCGCATACATCACTGTCAGTAAGATTAAAGCAGCGGCTGCAGTAGTGAATCTGCTCCTTGGCACCGCTTAAGGCCGCCGCCAGCTGCTTCACATCCTCCGCAGGCATGTCAATCACATGATAGGCCAGTCGCATAGCTGTTTTTGAGCCGATGCCCGGCAAGCGCCTGAGCTGCTCATATAAATTAGCCAGCGGCCTGATCATTCTTGCCATCAGCTTAGAACATGCCAGGCAGCTTCATGCCGCCGGTAACCTTAGCCATTTCTTTTTCGGTAAGCTCGTCAATCTGCTTCATAGCGTCATTAACAGCTGTCAGGATCATATCCTCCAGCATTTCTACATCCTCGGGATCTACAGCGGTCGGATTGATTTTGATGGATTTCAGTTCTTTTTTACCGCTGACAACAACGGTTACGGCACCGCCACCGACAGACGTTTCTACAGTACGGCTTTTCAGGTCCTCCTGCATTTTCGCCATATCAGCCTGCATTTTTTGTACCTTTTTCATCATTGCCTGCATATTACCCATGCCACCTGGAAACATAATTAAATTCCTCCTTGATATTTACATATATTGATATTATATATTTTCAGAAACATAAGCCAAGGCCTCAAAGCCTCAAATTAGGTTTCATTGGTCTGATATATCCGTTACACTGCCACCTAAGGCATTAAATGCCTTGCGCAGGTTTTCCGGAAGCTGTGCTGCCTGAAGATTTTGCGTTTCTCTTTCCGGCGATTGCTGCACCTCCTGCTGCTTTACAGGGGGCTGCGGCAGCTTGGCCTTGCCCTCGATAACAGCCTCCAGCCTGATTTCACGTCTTGCCAGACGCAGCAGGACCTCCTCGAAGGCTTTGCGATAGTCATCCTTGTTCATTCTGTCCGCAAGGAACGGTGCCTTGAAGGCAACCTGCAGAATGTTGTTGGCAAAGCTGAATACTCTGCCGTTCTTAGCACAGGATACCATAGAATTCTTCTTTTCGGCCTTCATAATCTCCAAAGCCTGCTTCCAGAAATCCTCACCGGCGGCAAAATCACCGGCATATTCCTCTGTCTGCTGCACTTTGGCACTTTTAGGCTTAGGAGCAGCGTTCACCGCCGCAGCCAGCGTATCGGCAGCAGGCTGCTGTTGCGCTTTAACTGCAGGCTTTTTAGCCGGAGCAGCTTTTGCTGCCTGCACCTGTTCTGCCGCAGGAGGTTGCTGTGCAATCGGCTGCTGTGCTGCCGGTGCAACATATTCCTGTACGGTTAGCTGCTGCACTGCCACAGCAGGTGCAGGCTGAGCGTTAACCGAAGCCTGCTGGTAAACAGGCATTACGCCACCTGCCAGCTGACGCTCCAGCTGTTCTATTCTTGCCGATAAAGCAGCCAATGTGCTGCCCTCTACGCGGCACAAATCCAAAAGGCACAGCTCTGCCGTAATGCGCGGACGCATAGAACCGCGCAGCTCCTGAATAGCGCTGTGCAGTCTTTCCTCCGCCGCCAGCAGACGATCACGTCCGAACAACGGTGCCAGCTCCGCCAACGCTTCCTTGGTATCCGTCAGATAAATTTCCTCATAGTCAGGAACTGCCAGATAAAGCACCAACGCCCGCAGATACTCAATAAGCTCTGTAAGCACCTGCTTGACATCCTTGCCCTGTTCCAGCAGTAAATTCAGCGTAGCCAGCGCCTGCGGCAGCTGCCTGCGGCCTATTGCTCCCGTCAGCTCGTGCAGCGCTTCACGTCCTACAATGCCAAGCACCTCGCGCACAGTCGCTACGGTAACACGCTTAGCCATGACGCCGCACTGGTCCAGCAGGCTCAGCGCATCACGCATACCGCCCTCAGCCTGAATAGCTATTAAGCGAAGCGCGTCCGCATCGGCCTCAATACCGCTGCCTGCCGCTACCATAGCCAGATGCTCCGCAATCTCATCTACTGTTACCCTGCGAAATTCAAAACGCTGGCAGCGCGACTGAATGGTTGCAGGCACCTTCTGCGGGTCCGTCGTCGCCAGAATAAATACAGCGTGTGCCGGCGGCTCCTCCAGTGTTTTCAGCAAAGCATTGAAAGCGCCGGTAGAAAGCATGTGCACCTCGTCGATAATATAAACCTTATAACGGCTTTCGGCCGGCGTAAAGGCTACCTGCTCCCGCAGGTCACGGATATTATCTACGCTGGTATTGGACGCAGCGTCAATTTCAATTACATCCAGAGAGGTTCCCTGCACAATGCGCTGACAGTTGCCGCATTGGCCGCAGGGCTCGGCAGTAGGCCCCTGCTCGCAGTTCAGGGCCTTGGCCAGAATACGCGCCATACTGGTCTTACCGGTGCCGCGAGGACCGGAAAACAAATAGGCGTGGGCAATTTTACCGCTTGCCAAAGCATTTTTCAAGGTTGTTTTCACAGCCTTTTGTCCCACAAGAGCGTCAAAATCCTGCGGCCGCCACTGGCGGTATAATGCTACATAAGCCATCACTGCACCTCCCCGGAATTTATTACATACATAATTATTATACTCAAAATAGCCTGAAATGTAAATTGAAGTTTTGCAGTCCCCGGCCCCCGTTAAAACAAATATTTTACTAATGTACTAAAGTATTATATAATATCATCAGCTAATCAAAAGGAGGCTACAGCAATGACCATACCCGAAATTGACAAGGACTTTTTGCGCAAGCAGCTGCCGGAATTTGCCGGGCAGACTGCCGACTATCATAACGAAAAAATCGGCAAAATTGCCTACAAGGAGTTTTCCGGCTACTTCGGCAGCTTTGCCCAACGTGACGGCAAAAGCAACATGCTGCGCCTGCGCTGCAGCGCCGGACGCATCACTGCGGAAAAGCTGGCCTTCATCGCCAAGATGATCCGCAAGTATAACATCGGCCGCATTCACTTCACAACCGGGCAGACTATACAGCTGCATGACCTCAGCGCCGAGACTGCCGCTGAAATTTTGGAGCAATGCCTGAACGCGGATATCATTCCCTTCGGCTGCGGCGGTGACTATCCCGGTAACGTGCTCTGCTCACCCTTAAGCGGTGTGGAGCGCGAGGAATATTTTGACGTACTGCCTTATGCCGAAGCAGCAGCACAATATCTTGTCGCCTCCATTCCCGACGGCAAGCTGCCGCGCAAATTTAAAACCGGCTTTTCCAATTCCCCGCAAAATCTTACGCACGCCACCATGCGCGATTTAGGCTTCGCCGCTCGTCCCGACGGCCGCTTCGATGTCTACAGCGCTGGCGGTCTGGGCCCTGCTCCCTGCATCGGTATAAAAATGGCGGAGGCTGTTGCTCCAGAAAAAATCTTGTATCATATCAAGGCAATGCTTGCTACCTTTCGCGAATGCGGTACCTATACACAAAGAGCCAAAGCACGCACCCGTTATCTGCCTGAGCTTTTAGGCGGTGAATCCGCTTACAAAGCAGCCTACAGCGAACGCCTCCTGCAGGCACTGCAGGAGGGCGGTCTTGATTTGCAGCCTGAGGCAACAAAAATCACCAAGCGCGACTTCAAGCTCATCACCGGCTTCCGCATTACCTCGCAAAAACAGCCCGGTCTTTATGCCGTAAATTATCATCCGCAGGCAGGCCTGCCCAAAATTGAAAGCTTCCTCGCTCTGGCGGATTATCTGCAAAACGTTAAAGCCGCCGAGCTGCGCCTTGCTCCCGACCAGAGCGTATATATTATCAACCTCACTGCTCCCGAAGCAGCAAAGGTAATGTCGCTCACGCCGGACACAGCCTATAACGCCTTCACAAGCAGCGTGGCCTGCATCGGTTCCACCGTCTGCCAGATGGGCATGGGCGATTCTCAAAGCCTGCTGACAAGCTGTTTTGAAGAAATGGCTACGCAGTACGCCGCCAGCGATGCGCTGCCACAGATTTATATTTCCGGCTGCCCCTCCAGCTGTGGCACTCACCAAATAGGCGAACTCGGCTTCCGCGGAACTGTTAAGGTTATCAAGGGCACAGCGCACCCAGCCTTTACCATGTACATCAACGGCTGCTCGCTGCAGGGCTACGAACGCCTGGGAGAAGAGGTCGGCACACTGCTCGCCGATGATATCCCCTTTGTACTTTTGGAAATCGGCAAGCATATCGCCCAAAGCGGCCTAGACTTTGCCGCCTGGCAGGCAGCAAATCCTCAGGCCATCGCCAACATCGTCGCTCCCTATATGAAGAAAATCGAGCTGCTCAGCAAATAAGCGCAGCACAAAAAAATCCGTCGCACATGCGACGGATTTTCTTCGTTTATTTCCCTGTAGGACCGCAAAGACGGGCTTCCCCACGGCACATGAAAGTATCCGCTTAAGGCTGCTTCCTTCCGGACCTGACCTGGTTCACAGGCTCCCATTGCGCAGGACCCAACTCTACGATCCTACAGAGAAATAATTTTAACCATTTGATAAAAAAAGCCGCTTCGTGCGGCAGATTTTTAAGTGGCGGAGAGAGAGGGATTCGAACCCTCGGTACGGTTTCCCGTACACACGCTTTCCAGGCGTGCACCTTCAACCACTCGGTCATCTCTCCAAGGTTGAAAACTTTAAACTATTTTCAATTTGCCAGCACAATACGTACCCGCAGTCAACATAACTGCAAGTAGTATTATACTGGCATTTTTAATGAAAGTCAAGCGTTTTTTGTAAAAATTTTTATAAAATCATCAAAAAATTCTTCTGCGGCAGTTTAGGAGAAGGTATCCTCCTCATCACTGTCTTCAGCCGGCAGCAGCATTACCGCACAATCAGAATTCAGAACCACGTTTTCCGAGGTGCTGCCCAAATCATCGCCGTTAGTCATATCGGCACCGGTTTTGGTCATCATAATCAGACTTACATTATCACGCTCACAGATAGCGGCAATTTTTTTGGAGGCTACGCCATGTGCAATGCGGTAATCGGCTTCAATACCGAAAATTTTCATTTCGTCTACCAGCTCTTGCAAAAACATTTTGGCACTGCCGTATTTTTCCTTGTAATCATGCTTGTTTCTGCTATGCTCAACAACATGCACAAACAATACCTTGCCTACATATTCACGCAGGCTGCGGATAACGTTCAGCGCTTCCAAGGATTTACGGGAAAAATCGGTCGGTATCAGCACAGTATCCAACAGATTTTCTGTAACCTCATCTTCCTCATCCTTATTAATCAGCAGGGGAATCATTGTAGCCCGTGCCAGCTCATAGGTAGTGCTGCCCATCAGCGCACGCTTCAAAAAGCCCTTGCGGTGGGATGCCATCAGCATCAGGTCAGCGTCATTTTCTTCCGCCAGCCTGCTTAAGGTTTCACAGGGCTCGCCTGCCGGGGTTACAATGGAAATTTCTTCATAGCCTGCCTGCTCTATATCATTTTTATACCCATCCAATCGGCTGCGCGCTTTTTTAAAGCTGCTACCGTCAGGGTCGGCATCATCGTCATCATCAAAGACGTGAGCCAAAACCACTTCCGTTTCCGTATCGGGGCATAAGCAAAACAGACACTCGGTCAATTTATCAGCCTGCGGGGACAGATCTGTGGCCAACAGGACCTTGGTGAATGTACTCATCTAATTGCTCCTTTAAAAAATATGTAATATATGGATATTTCGCCATGAATCCCGAAATTCCTGCCTGAGTAAAAACGGCTTGCCTAAAAATACTGCCACAGCAAAAATAAAAAGCAAAGCCCTTAAATGACTTTGCTTTTGTTTCAGGCACGCGCCTTTTTCAGGAGTCTTGCCAGCTCCATAACATTTTCCAGAGTTATATCGCTGCTGTTATCAGCTTCCTTTTC
>OQVR01000372.1_pt1 | contig 19825 bp, 19 predicted proteins | sample 1691521 | NCBI WGS metagenome assembly OQVR01 (sample SAMN03418256, study PRJEB22391) | human gut metagenome | biome: human-gut; feature: organic feature; material: feces | host: Homo sapiens | place: Tanzania | collected 2013-01
GATGAGATGTTCTACACCGAAAACTATGATGAACTTCTTGGTAGATGAAGGCCTATATGCAGCACGTCCAGACTTGCTGTTGACTGGCCGCACCTTAATGGGACACGATTCTGCTAAGAACCAACAGACTTTAAATATCCAGCTCCTATTAAGCTTGAATACAAAATGTATGATTTCTTGGAAGATTACATCGATACCAAGTATTTCTTAAAGGAAAAAGGAATAAAGTTTGTTACCAGTCACAAGAACAGAGAAAAGAGTTATACGCAGATAAATGGTGATGTAGCTCTATGCCAGAAGAGAAATCAGGAATTTAATTGGCATGGAGATTTTGTATATCATCCTGATTCAGAATTGACTCCTACAAATGAAGCTTTTGATGAGTTTGTATTTGATGTTCATGATGTGGAAGAAAAATATTATCTCTCGGATAAAGTAGCAAAATACGTATTAGCAGGAGGAACAAAAAACTTTAAGACTTCAACTGAGACAGATTTGGATGTAGCTCGCCCTCTTTTGCAGTCAATGCATAAGATGCATAGAGCAGGAGTTGATAATTATGTTACTCATAAGGGGCGAATTAGAAAGTTGACTCCTCGTGAATGTCATCGTTTGATGGGCTTTAAAGATTCTTATAAGATAGTAGTATGTGATACTGCTGCTTATCAGCAAGCAGGAAATAGTATAGTTGTTGATGTCTTGATAGCTTTGTTAAAGCAGATGGATATTACAAAATATGGCGTATGATATGGCAAATCGTATATTTCGATATGTAGATGACTGGGCTTCCGTAAGACTGGTAGACAGCTTTGTTAAAGAAAACAAGGCTGGTACCGGTAATGGAGAAGCTAGCTTGTATCTTGGAAGTAAATATGATCCAGATATATTCTCTTTCTTTGGCTCGGAGGCTTTCGATGCACATTGCATCATGATGAGAGATGAAATCTTGGAGTATTTACTTTCGGTAAAACAGGAATACATACATCATAGATTTAGTTATCGTAATGAAGTTAGTTTGCATACATGGGAAGTTCTTTATAATGAAGTGAAAATGTTACCTGAAGAGTTGAACTTTAACCTGACAAGAAAGAGATTAAATGATAAAACAGGTAGAGTTTATGCTCAGGAGTTGACATATAAACGTTCTTCTAATATAGATGTAACAAAGGCTCCAAAGGCTTATACATACAATCTTATCAGGAGAGTAGCAATTCCTGAAGTGACATTCCTGATGTTGTCGAAGATGAGTGAAGATGGTTCGGAAATGTATGCAAAACTATATTATGATTCTGAAAATAGTTAATTGTTATGGCTGATATTATATGTAGATGGCGAAACGGAACTCCTAAGACGGTAGTGGAATTAGTAAATTCATTACCTCATAAAGTTATGCCTGTAAGTCAATTTCGTAAGTTTATGGAGAACAAATGGAATGGAGACTTCTTTCATACGGCTTATCAGTTAGCTTGCCAGTTAGCTTTGTATTGTGAGGCAGAAGATGGGTATTACTATCCAAGATTTGATCATGATATCAATGAAGCAGAAGCTCACAGATATTTAGAGTTATGGATTACACATTATTATATACCTAATCCATATGTTGCCAAGGATGGTTTTAAGGAACTGGAGTGCCCTACATATTTATTGAAGTCATTATACGATTATGTGTCTTCTCATCCAGAATGTGACTATGCAACGGCTTATCGTGAACTATTTCATGATGAAGCAAAGAACAATGATGATATAGTAAGAAACTACATCAATAGATATTCTAAAGTTCTTTCTTTTGCAAAAGATGGAACGCTTTCAAAAACAAACATTAATGTTCAGCAAATTTTTAGCTTTATGGATAGAAATAATAAGAAGCAATTCTACGATACATTTGATCTAGATAATCAACCTAGTTTAATGGATAGTTATCTAAGTAAGGATATTGATCAGAGAGCACAAATGTTCTATGCATATCTGAAATCAACAGGGTTGGCAGAGTCTTCATGTAAGCAATATGCATTTACTCATCCTTTACATGGGGAAGTTATAAAAATTATTCAAGATGTAGACCATAAAAACAGCTTGTTTGATGTGATAAATGGGTGGCAGGTTCAGAATATTCATAAACAAGTTTGTCCTTTAGAAGGTAATAAAAAACAGGGAAATGCTTGGTCGGCAGCTATCTCTAATTATAAGAACTTCTTAGATTACCTTGAAGTTGGAGTGCCAGAGAATAAGGAAGAAAAAAATGTCGTGGTTGAGTATTGTACAAATAATCCTGACTCTGACTATGCCAAATTCAAACACCTTCTTGAGTATTTTTGTGCTCATTTGCAATATATCGTATCAGAAGATGAAGCAGTTAAGGGTTATGATGAATATATTAAACCATTTGTTGACAAAGGAACGTTTAAAAAAGCTGGGCAAGGATATAACGGTGGAAAGATACAGCTTCAAATACAGCAATGGGAGCAATATTCACAGGGAAAAGTTTGTATAGCGGTTCATGGACAGAGTTTTCAGGGAAAAGCTACTTATCTTCATTGGAATCATACCCCTCATGATATATTGGCTAATTGGAAAGATAATAAAATTAAATCTTTATTGCTGGTAGAACTTGATGAGAATACTGGAGAGCGTAAAGTGTTGGATCCTTGCTATACATTGGATGAGCTTGGTCTCTATGACGGCAAAGAGCCAAATGAGAATTTGAAGAAGTTCTATGACGCTTTTGTAGATATGCTTAAGAATGAGCCTGAGCAGGAAGAAACTTCTAGTGATGAACCAGTAGAACCTTTGACCTTTGGTAAGATCTCTCCTCGTCAAATCATCTACTATGGTGCTCCTGGTACAGGTAAGTCGCATACTATCAAGAAAGAGGAGGATGAGGGCTTGGCTTGCATCCGTACTACCTTTCATCCAGACAGCGACTATTCTACCTTCGTTGGATGTTATAAGCCTCATAAGTGTAAGGAGAGTGGGGAGCTGACTTATGAATTCGTGGAGCAGGCGTTTCTGGAAGCATATAAGCAGGCTTGGCTGAACCCAGAAAAGGAGATTGCCCTTGTTATCGAAGAGATAAATCGTGGCAACTGTGCCCAGGTATTTGGTGACATCTTCCAACTCTTGGATAGAGACAAGGACGGCTGGAGTACTTACCCCATCAAGGCTGATACTGATATCTGTGACTATCTGAAAGCTCTTGCTATACCAGGCTATCAGGAGACCCTGAGAGAAAGATATGGCAAGGATAAGGAGGACAAATATAAGGATGAGGCTAGAGACTGGTATGGCTATATGGCTTTGCCACCTAACATGAGTATCCTCGCCACCATGAACACCAGCGACCAAAGTCTGTTTCCTATCGACTCTGCCTTTAAGCGTCGTTGGGACTGGAAGTATGTCAAGATAAAGAATGGTAAGGATAAGGAGGGCAACAAGCTGGACTGGCATATCCTGATAAAGGATGAGGCTGGCAACGTGGTGAAAGTGGGGGATGAGGAACAAATCTCTTGGTGGATATTCATCCAAAAAGTGAATGAAATCATTGCTTCTATGACCTCCAGCGCAGATAAGCAGTTGGGTTACTTCTTCTGCAAACCTACTGAAAAGGCGAAGGAAACGGATGAGATGCCTAGCATTATCACCGCTGATACCCTGGTGGGAAAAGTGATATTCTATCTCTGGAACGATGTCTTCAAGGACTATGGCTTTGAGGATGCTTATCTCTTTAGTTATCAAGAGAAGGTGGATGGCAAGGATGTGGAAAAGGACTTGGCTTTCGCTGACTTCTATGACGAGGAAGGGGAGTATGTGGATACCAAAAGACTGGCTGACTTCTTAGAGAAAGTGATGACTTGGCAAAAGAATAAAGAAGATAAAGAATAATGTATATCCTATTTGAGGAACATCAGTATGAAAGCTCAGTGGTGAAGAACATCCTGAAAGACATCTATGTGCTACAGGATGTCGATAAGAAAGTGAGCGTGCAGTATGTGGGCTATTTCTATAACCCACAGTTGCACGACTGTGTCTTCATCTTGCCTAAGGTGTTGTTGAGGGATGACCCTGATAGCAAGCAGGAGGTGCTGGCTGGTGTGAAAACGCCAGATGGGAAGATGGTAACGCCAGAACAGGTGCTGACTCCTGATAGCCAGAAACTGCTCGACAGGGAATATCGTAAGTTTATCTACGAATTTTCCGTCTGGGTATATCGTGCCCTGACGGTTTTCTATCAGGCTAACCCTACCAGCAAGGCTATCCTCTATAAGCACATTATTCGAACAGGTAAGGGGAAACGACAGCACACCAATACTTATCTAGACATAGTGCTGTCGCTTATCAGGTATAACCAGGAGAACCGTGATTTCATACTTTTTACCATCAAGAATATGCATCGTGGCAACAACAAGATAAACTGGAACAAGACTATAGGACATTCCACTGCTTTCTTGCAGGAATCAAAAGCCCCTGTATATCTGAAACTGGTAAACAAGAAGCGTATCGTCAACTATGAGGAAGAACTGTTTGTGATATATTACAGCATCTTGAACTATCTGAACATGGAATATGGATTTAAGACTCCTGTCAATGTGCAGTATGACCTGATAGTGGGCAAGCAATTCTCCCGATACCTGAAAGGAATGGGAAGGACTCGACTGATGCAAATCAAATATAAGTATTTCTCAGACAAGGCACTACAGCTGTGGGACTTGTGCTATGCCTTCTTTGAGAATTCTTATCAGATAGCCATCAATGCCCATGCTCAGGAATATATCCTTGCCAAGAACTTCAACATCATCTTCGAGGCGATGATAGATGAGCTGATAGGTACTCCTCACAATCATATTCCGAAGGGACTTGCCGACCAACAGGATGGCAAGCGCGTGGACCACCTATATACCGACCTTGCCCTGACATCTAACGACGAACAGGCTAACAGGGAGGTATATTATATAGGTGACAGCAAGTATTACAAGAATGGGCATCCGCTGACTTCGGAGTCTATCTACAAGCAATATACGTATGCCAGAAATGTGATACAATGGAACATCAACCTGTTCTCGTCGGATGATACGGCTTTTGATGAGGAGGATGAGAAGAAGCGTAAGAGCGACAGGGAACGTTTTGGTGACATTCACTTGCAGGATACAGGTACGGAAGGCTATGATGTGATACCTAACTTCTTTATCAGTGCATTTGTGGAGGATGACCATCGATATAATGCTGCCAAGAATATTCGTAAGCATACTAATGGAAAAGGTGAGCATTGTACCACGGTGTCTTATCAATTCCCAGACCGTCTCTTTGACAGAGATACGCTCTTCCTGTCGCAATATGATGTCAACTTTCTGTATGTCCTCTTCCTCTATGCCCGCAACAAGGCTAACGAAAAGTCTAGATGGAAGAGACAGGTGCGTGAGATATTTCGCAATGAAATCAGAGAGGTGATACAGGCTAAATATCAGATTTATGCCATGAGAGCCAAGCTGGGCGTGGATGGTGAGCTGTATATGCAGAAACATTTCTATGAATTGAACGGTAGGGTGTTTAAGCCTTATGGGGAGGGTAGGGATGTGTATTTTGCCTATGCCAGACCTTTGGAGAAAAGAAAATGGGAGGAGACGGAACACCAGTTCCAAGAGTTGAAGAAGGACTTTATCATCAAGGAATGCAATATGGGTAAGGATCCGAAAGTGGTATTGAAGCCTTCGATGGATAAGGAACTCAATCAGCCTGTGCAGCTGGTTTCGCCGTCTTGGCTCACGATGCACTTCTTGGAGCGTGATTTGCAACAAGGAGTACTGGTGGGATATTATAAATCGGAAAAGCATCTGCAATGGATCATGGGCAATAATGACAAGGGCTCATTAGTATATAATGTGCGCTTGTCGCTGAAAGGTGAGGCGGAACGAGATGGTGCTCATTCTGCTGATTTCTATAAGAAAAAGAATGTGCAGTTTGTTGTCCTCTATACGGATGGTGTAGAGGAGACTGGCGAGTATCATGTGTTCCATGTAAAGGCTACGGCAAGAAGAGTGCCAGAGGAAAGAATGCGCAAAAGTTGGTATCCAATGGATGAGACTGCGGATGAGGTGGAAAATGTAGCTACTACTAGTAAGAAACGTAATTATTATTTCTACCGCTTTGATGAGGAAGTGAATATCGGAAAGTTGGACATCAAGGCTTTGCTTGAGGCATTGAAAGTAAAGCATTTGGGAGCATATAAAAGCTATACCCCTGGTGAACCGCTGTTTGCCACGGCAGAGGAAGTGCTAGCATATAGGGAGGGATTTGTCTAATTCCTCCCTACAAGGCTTCTTTAGCTCCTCCCTTGCATCTCCAGTATGAAGTCGTCGGCTATATAGCCATTGCTCATGAGGTACAATCCTGTCTTCTTGTCGTGCAGCTGGGCGCAGGTCTTGCTTCTATAGAAGAGGTCGAGGGTACGAGAGGGGGAAATGTCGAGACGCTGGGATAAGTCGTAGGCGATGCCTCCTATCTGGTAACTCAGGATCATATCCTGAATGGCAGGAGTCTTAGTGTTGATTTGATTATATTTCTTTTGTTCCATCATATTCTAAATATTTGTTGAGTAGGTCTTGGTTGAGAATGCAAATCTGGTTGTTGGGCTTATGGAACGCCAATTGCTGAAGAGCACTCTCTGTTTCATAAAAACCTGTTATGTATAGATTGACTGTATCTATCACTCGGTCATTGGCGATACCACCTTCTATATAATCGTAATCTTTGGCAGGATTTTTGCCTTGACGGTTGCCCACGATGAAGTCGAGCCAGTCTTTGTCGTAGGCGGTGAAATTCTGCTCATATACCTCGATGTATGGCACACCGAGTTTCCTCGCCGCTCCCCCTACACAGGAGGCGGCGAAGGCTAGCTTGATCTCTTCGAGGGGCAATTGTATTCTATTTCCATATCCATTCTTTTTTGAAAAAATAAGAATATTTCTTGTATCTTCCAAATAAATTGAAGAATATTTTGTTTTGGCACAAAAAATCCCCTGCTATTTTGTCTTCTGAATGAAAACGAATAGCAGGGGAAATATGGTTTTCTTATCTTATGGATGCTTTTACTTCATCTGGCTGATGGCTGCTTTGTCATAACCATTGAGCATGGATGGGCTGGAGATGGACTTGCGAGAGCAATAGTCGAAATCTACGGTCTTCTCGCCCTGAGATGACTTCCAGCGAATGGTCAGCTTTACGGTCTTGCCCTGCGTATCTGGCAATACCTTGTTGAGGTCGAAGGCTACCAAGGCATCGCCCCAGCGCCATTTTGGATCGCCGTTGGCATTGTGGCGAAGCTCTACCTCGTATGGATTGGCTGGGTTAACGCCAGATACCAGATTGATGTAATGTACCTTTTCGCCACCCCAAAGGGTACGGAAACGGAGGGTAAGATAACCATCTTCTGCTATGGTTACCCAGTCGCGTACGATATCTACCATGTCGTCGCCATACTTCTGGGCATTCTGCTCGGTGCTACCTAGGCTAGGTACGGGCTGCTTGGTCAGGATGCTGTCTATCCAGTTGACGTAGACCACCTGGTTGTACACCTCGCTCTTCTCATCGGTAGCTGAATAGTTGACCAATGCTCTTACCTCCTTGTCGCCGAATGGCTTCTTGATGTTCTTGGGGTAGAGGGTTGTATTGTCGTCAAGCTGCAGATAGGTGGCATCGCCATCTTGCTTTACCGTTACCAAGGCATTAGGGTATACCTTGCTCCAGTCGGTGTTGTCATCATCGCTGCATGACTGGAATGTGAGGGCAGTCAAGAGCATCGCCATGGCTGCCAGAATGAATCTTTTCTTTCTCATACTTATCTTTCCTTTCTTTTTTCTTATTTTATATTCTTTCTCTTTTCTCTGTCTATAAAATGAGCGAAAGGATGAAATCTTGCACCGGCTTTGGCAAAAGAAAGTTAATTCTCTTCTGCCACTTGCTGAGGCTGGGGCTTCGGTACGAATCCGAGGATTGCCACCAGGCAACTCATCAATGGGCTGATGATATTGAAGAAGCTGAACGGCAGATATACCAAGGTAGGGATGCCGAGCACGGTGCTCTGCGTCATACCGCAAGCCGTCCATGGTACGAGCACGGAGGTAACGGTGGCTGAATCTTCGGTGCTGCAAACGAGCGATATTGTGCTGTGGATGCTCTTCAGGAGAACGTGGGTGATGGCGTGGAGCATATTGATAGCCACCATGCACGAACCTAAACACATGGCGCAGAGGATGAGCCAGATGGTATCATCGCAATGAATGAGTTTACTTTCTTTTCCATTTTTATCAAAAAATACTCTCTTATATAAAATTAAAATCTTATGTTGCTATAATTAACTTTACCAATAATAGGTGGCTCCGATGGTGGCGGCACGGTTGCCCATGTGCTGACCAGCGATGTCGTGGTATCTGCCTTCCACAGCCCAGTGCTTGCCGAAGTTCTTGTATACGCCTACCTCTGCATAGAGATTGGCAGGAGCGTATGGCTGGGTGTCGGCATGGCGACGGGTGCTCCAGATGAGGTTGGAGGCGAGACGCCATCCATCAGCCAGTGACAACTGAGGTGCCAACTTGAAGATGGCATAGTTGCTGTAGATGGACTGGGATGGCTGGGTCTGCTTCTCCCAATAGTAGTTGAAACCAGTGGTGAGGCGCAAGATGCCCGTATGCCAGAAGAGGGTGCTACCGATGCCGAGACGATTGTCATGACCATTGACTATGTCTTGGTGGATATTCTGCACCTGCGAACTCACTATGAGGTTCGGGTGGCTATAAGTATGCTTCAATTCCGAAATGTATGCCATGCGGTGGTTTAAGTCGTTGGTGTATACGGGCTGCCAGGCATTCTCATCATTGCCAGCAGTGATGAAGTCGGCAAATTCCGCATCATAGTAACGATGGGCAAAGCTGCCCTGCACAGTGTTGCCAGGAGTGAGGCTATAAGCGGCACTCACGGTATAGGAATTATTGTGAGTGGTATGCTTGTGCTTGGACAATGCATCTATCTGTTTCAGATTGAAATTGAGCACACGGTAGCGATCGCCCACCATGAATGCCCACTTGCCGAGATTCCAGTCTAGCTGGGCGTAATAGTCCTGGTAGTTGGAATGATTGGTGTACTGGGCGACGCAATTTTTCTCGATGGAGAAACCTACCTCTACACCTGCCGTCATCCACATATCTTTCGTGAATAGCGGGAAGGCAAACTCCACTACGCCCCCAGGGTAGGCGGAATGATTGTGGTATCTTTCGCCCATTTCTCCATAGTCATCATAGAATTTGTCTTCTTCTCCTCCTTGGTCACTGATGTGCTCGGTGGAGAGGGTGAAGAGGACGGTGGAACCATTTTCGCCCAGTGAACGGAGATAGTCTGCCTGGAAGTGGTAGGCACGGGCATAGTCGCCCAGATTGCCCGTAAAGTGATTGCGGGTATAGGTTTGGAATACATCTATCTCCAGATTGTCCTTCGAGGTCGGTGTCCAGACCAGATTGAACTTGGCTCCCTCATGCGAATAGTGATTGGTGATGCCTTCGTTCTTGGAGCGCTGCATACTTCCCTCTACATGGCTCAGGATGCGCAGTTTGTCCTGCTGATGCAATACGCTGGCAATCATCTTGCCTCCACCGTATGTATCGCCAGTGATGCCTACTCTGCCGCTGGTGCTATTGTCATGTTTGCGCAGTGTGATGTCGATGATGCGCTTCATATTGGTGCAGCCCTTCATCACCTCGGCATTGTGGCATATCTTGATGCTTTCTATCTCACGAGCCTTGAGATGGTGGAGCAGGGTGGTATAGTCGAGACCATACTCCTCATTGTCGATGCGGAGGGCGTACTTGCCGTAGAGGTTAGCAAAAGGATCACCGCCCAAGACGTTGTTGCCATCAAGAGTGATGAGGTCTGGGCATAGCTGCAAGATGTCGAGGAGGGATTCCTCGCCATTAAGCTCCATCTCAGATACATGGATGATGTAGCGGTCGCCCTGATGCTCTATCACGGCGGCATGGGCAGTCGGCATATAGCCTGCGAAGGCTCCACTCAGTGCGAGGGCAAAGAGCAGATGGCGGCTGCGTATTCTTAGGTTGTTCTGGTTCATAAATCTATGTCTTTTATTGGTTTGTTGATAAATGTTATGTCTTGAATTAGTGTATGTCGTCTTAACCAAACAGCTGCGTGATGAGCGGGATGGTGATAATGGATCCCAGGGTGGTGATGAAGGTGGTTTCGGTGATGAGCGATGGATCACGCCCATACTTGAGGCAGAACATGGTGCCGAAGCTAGCCACTGGCATGGCGATGACCACGGTGTTGATGTTGTTGACCATATCGTTGACACCACATACCTTGAAGAGGAAGTAGATGGAGAGCGGTACCACGGTGAGACGGAGCAGGGCGGTGATGTATACCTTGGTGCTGCCGATAATGTCTCGCAGAGGTAGCTTTGCCATCGACGAACCGATAATCATCAGGGCTGCTGGCACGGTGATGTTGCCCACCATTGTTACAGGGCGAGCGATGATGTCGGGGGTATGGATGCCGAGTGCCACGATGATGGCGGCAAGGAAGGCTCCGAGCATCGCTGGGCTGATGAGTACCTTAGGGTTGAACTGCTTCAAGCTGTACTCGCCCTTGATGAGCATCACGCCTGCGGTGAAGATGAAGAAGGTGTTGGGCATATTGAGCAAGGCGGCGTAAAACACGGCGTGCGGGCCGAAGATGCTCGATACGATAGGATAGCCGATGAAGCCTACGTTGGCAAACATGAGGGCAAAACCTATCATGCCCTGGTCGTCATGACTCTTGGAGATGAGGCGAGGCACCCAGAATCCGAACACTAATAATATAATGTACGTGAGGAAGCCTACGCCGAGCAGGGGCAGAATGAGGGTACGATCAGGCAAGTCGTCGCCCATCACTGATGAGAGAACCAGCAGTGGGCAGGTGATGTCTACTACAATAGATGATAACTTCTTGTCAAACTTGTCGCCCATATAGCCAAGCTTGCAGGCGACGTACCCTAAAATCACGATGATGAACAATACCACCATCACTTCCAAATTCTGCATGATCCTGAATCTTCTATATAATCTTTATCTTCTATATAATCTTTATCTTCTTTATCATCTTTTAGTCGATGAATCTTCTTGTGATATCTCCGTAATTCTCGATGCGGCGGTCGCGGAGAAATGGCCACCAGCGGCGCACATCCTCGCTATGCTTGAGGTCGATGTCTACCACGAGGCTTTCTTCCTCGTTGTCGCTCGCACGATAGTGGAGCTCGCCCTGAGGACCAGCCACAAAGCTACTGCCCCAGAACTGGATGCCATCGGTCTGACCACTAGGGTCTGGCTCGAAGCCCACTCTGTTGACCGCTACCACAGGCAATCCGTTGGCTACGGCATGACCCCGCATCACGGTGGTCCAAGCCTCTCGTTGGCGCTGCTGCTCTTCTTCTGTATCGTAGGTGGCATAGCCGATGGCGGTAGGGTAGATAAGCATCTCGGCTCCCTGGAGTGCCATCAGTCGGGCTGCCTCTGGATACCACTGGTCCCAGCATACCAAGACTCCCAGTTTGCCCACGGAGGTCTGGATAGGGTGGAAACCTAAGTCGCCAGGGGTGAAATAGAATTTCTCATAATAGGCAGGGTCATCAGGGATATGCATCTTGCGATACTTGCCAGCTATGGTGCCGTCTTTCTCAATGACTACCGCCGTGTTGTGATACAAGCCTGGGGCTCTGCGCTCAAAGAGGGAGGTGACGATGACTACGCTGAGTTCCTTGGCTAGCTTGCCATAGAATTCGGTAGATGGACCAGGGATAGGCTCGGCGAGATTGAAATTCTCTACATCCTCCACTTGACAGAAGTAGAGGGTGTTGTGGAGCTCCTGCAGTACGATGAGCTCAGCTCCACGGTGGGCAAGGTCGATGATGCCCTCAGCGAGGCGAGTCTTGTTGTCGGCAATGTCTGCCGTGATATGTAATTGTAATATTCCGAGTTTCATTTAATTTTGAACTTTGAATTTTGAACTTGGGGATTTATGATTGACTCACATTCTTAACGTTCCTTCTGGCAATTGCATGGTGAGGCAATGGATGCTGCCATGCTGGCGAATGATGGTGAGCGAGTCTACGCCGATAATCTCCCGGTCGGGGAAGGCAAGTTGTATCTGGCGGCGTGCCTCCTCGTCTTTCTCGGGCTGATTGTAGGTAGGGTAGATCACCGCACCATTCAGTATGAGGAAGTTGGCATAGGTGGCTGGCAGTCGGTCGCCCTTGCTGTCCTTGTCAGTGGTGAGACGGTCGCCCTCGTCGTAGATGGCACCTGGCATCGGGAGCTTCAAAAGGCGATAAGGGTATCCCTCGAAGGTGAAGAGCTTCAGTAGTTGCTCCTCCAGAGCCTTAAAGTCTTCATATTGCTCATCTTCTGGGTCGTCGCACCCCATATATAATAAGGTGTCGTGAGGAGCCACACGTACGATGGTGTCGATATGGCCGTCGGTATCATCGCCTATCAGATTGCCATGGTCCAGCCATACCACTTGGCGAGCTTGGAAGAAATTCTTGAGCTGCGCCTCGATATTCTCACGAGTAAACGGCTGGTTGCGATGAGGAGCCAGCAGGCACTGGGACGTAGTGAAGATGGTACCCTTGCCATCGCTCTCTATGCTGCCACCTTCGAGCACAAAGCCCTGATGATTCTCCATGGCAGCATCAAAGGCTCCCTGATAATAGAGCTGCATATTGATGGCATTGTCTTTCTGCCAGGCAAACTTTTCTCCCCATCCATTGAACTTGAAGTCAAGCAGGTGAATAGGGATGGCGTAAGAATTGCGCTTGCTGCGAGACACGAGGGTGATGGGACCGTGATCGCGAGCCCATGTATCATTGGTGTCCATCTCGAATAGATGCACACGATTCATCTGCTCAGCCGAGAGACGTTCGGCAAGCATGGTTCGGGTACTCTCCTTGATAGGGGTTACCACAAGCAAATGCTCGAAGCGCGTGATGATGTCCGACAGTTCCAGATAGGTGTTGGTTATCTGTCGGAGGTATGGCTTCCAGTCGGTCCCGGCATGTGGCCAGGTGAGCATGATGGCACTTTGCTGCTCCCATTCGGCAGGCAGTGCGAAATCACAAGGCAATGAAGGTTGATACATAAGCTATACTATTTTAAAAAATTATGGTTGCAAAATTACTAAAAAAAAAAATAACTTTCCCCTCTTTTTGCAAATAATTTTGATGAAAGCTGAAATAATGTATTAAAAAAGATTAAACAAAGGGGCTATCCGTTACAAAATCAATAAGAAATGCTTAACTTTGCAGTCTAAAAGATTAAAAATACATAGGAGCGTGAAAATAAAACAGGTTGTTGATGCCCTTGAACATTGCGCGCCTCTGCCCTTGCAGGAAGGATACGATAATGCCGGCTTGCAAGTTGGATTGACAGAGACGGTAGAAATGTCAGGGGCATTGTTGTGTCTTGACGTCACTGAGGCTGTGGTGGATGAGGCTCTCCAGAAGGGCTGTAATCTCATCGTGAGCCACCATCCGCTGATATTCCGCAAGCTGGATAGAATATCGGATGAGAACTATGTGCAGCGTACTGTGCTGAAGGCTATCAAGAACGATATTACCATCGTGTCGATGCATACCAATATGGATGCGGCTACGGGGGGCGTAAACTTCAAGATAGCAGAGAAACTGGGACTGAAGAACATTCAGTTTTTCGGTGGAGAGAAGGAAGTGGATGGCGTGAAAGGTGGCAATGGAGTGATAGGCGAATTTGCTGAGGAGCAAGCTGCCGATGACTTGGTGCTGATGCTCAAGGAGCGTTTTGGCGTGGAGTGTCTGCAGTGCAATCAGCTGTTGCGCCGTCCTATCCAGAAGGTGGCTCTCTGCGGAGGCGCAGGTTCCTTCCTGCTGGAGGATGCCATCCAGGCTGGTGCCGATGCCTTTATCACGGGCGAGATGCATTATCATGAGTACTTCGGTCATGAGCAGGAGATTCAGATATGTGTCATCGGTCATTATCAGAGTGAGCAGTTTACCAGTGAAATCTTCAGAAACATCATCATGGAGAATTTCCCTGAGGCTAAGTGCTACATCTCCGAGATCAACACCAATCCGATACTCTACATGTAAGTGAAGAGTGATGAACGAAGAGTGAAGAATTTGAATGCGATAAGGGGAGAGAATGCCCCCATGAGATATTAAAATATTAATTATTAAATAGTATAAAGAAATATGGCAAAGAAAGATCCTACAGATTTGACAGTGGAAGAGAAGTTGAAGGCTCTCTATCAGCTTCAGACCACTTTGTCGGGCATTGATGAGAATCGTGCTTTGAGAGGTGAGCTCCCTCTTGAGGTTGAGGACTTGGAAGACGAGATTGCTGGTCTTAACACTCGTATCGAGAAGATCAAGAACGAGATAGATCAGTTTGGACGTGCGGTTACTCAGAAGCAGCAAGAGATTGAGGACGCTAAGGCAAGCTTGGATCGTTATCATTCACAGCTCGAAACCGTTAGCAACAACCGTGAGTACGATACATTGAGCAAGGAGATAGAGTTCCAGGAGTTGGAAATCGAGCTTTGCAACAAGAAGATTCGCGAGGGTCAGTTCAAGATGCGTGATTGCGAGCATGATTTGCACAAGGCTGAGGAGCAGAAGGCAGACCGTGAGAAGGGTTTGATAGAGAAGCGCTCTGAGCTGGAAGATATCATGGCTGAGACACGTGAGGAGGAAGATCGCCTCCATGAGAAGGCTCTCGACTTGGAGAAGAAGATTGAGCCACGCTTGCTCGCTAGCTTCAAGCGTATCCGCAATGGTGCTCGCAATGGTTTGGGCATCGTTTACGTACAGCGTGGTGCTTGTGGCGGTTGCTTCAACAAGATTCCACCTCAGCGCCAGTTGGACATCAAGATGCACAAGAAGATTATCCCTTGTGAGTACTGTGGTCGTATCTTAATCGACCCAGAGTTGGCTGGTATTAAGGTTGAGACTCCTAAGGAGGAGAAACCAAAGCGCAAGCGCGCTATCCGCAAGAAGAAGACTGAGGCTCCTGAAGAGGGAGAATAAATCATATATGCAGTATCCTATATGATATAGAATAAAAGCTCGCCCACATTAACTGTGAGGGCGAGCTTTTTTTATGGAATTGTTAGCAAGAGGAAAGTCTCTTGCTTGTTTTTTTAGATGCCTCTTGCCTTGTAGATGCGGTCTTTGGCATCATTGATTTCCTGGAATTTCTTCTCAGCCGCACGGCGCACGTCCTCACCCAGTGCAGCCACCTTGTCGGGATGATGTTTCAGTGCCATCTTGCGATAAGCAGCTTTCACCTCATCATTGGTGGCAGAAGGGCTGATGCCGAGAATGCGGTAGGCATCATCGAGCGAGCTGGCTGATGAGGCCGTGGCTCCACCCTGATGGCTGCTGCCCAGATTGAGCATCTGCTCTATGTCTTCAGTGGATAATCCCATGTGGATACCCATCTCCCTGAGGGCTTGCACCTCTGCCTGGACGATGACACCGTCAGCCTGGGCTATCATGATGAGGAAGTCGAAAAGCTGAAGGCGCTGCTCGTACAGCATGTTGGTACGAATCTGGTGGCAACTGTCTTGTATCACGCTGCGATATGCCTCCATGCCCATGCGCTTCTGCTGCTCAAAGAGCTTCAGCAAGATTTCCTCGCCCTGCTCCTTGGCTCTTTCGCCAAAGTTTTGGCGCAAGAAACGGCGTACCATCTCCATCTCCGAGTGCATGATCTTGCCATCGGCATTGATGATGTAGGAGGCTAGCACGAGGAGGGAGAACAGGAAGGAGTTGCGCTCGCCCTCGTAAGTGCGTCTGCGCTGTTCGCTGTGGCTGTATTGTTGGCCTGCGTATCCATACTGTTGCCCAGCGTCGTCTCGATTTACCTCGTCTAGTCCACGGTCAAAGAGGGAGCCCAGGGCATAGCCTGCCAAGGCTCCTAGAGGTCCTGCGGTGATGAAGCCGAGGAATCCTCCTATCCACTTTCCTGCTGACATTAGTTATTGAAGTAATAGAGGAAGGTGGCGATACCAGAGAGGGCTGGCTTGCGCTGACCTTCAATCTCGATATTGAACTTGATGCTAGTCTTGCAGATGCCACGGAGATTCTGGATGTCGTGGAGGGTTGCCACGAGGCGAATGCGTGAACCTGTGATGACTGGCTGACCGAAACGCATCTCGTCCATGCCGTAGTTGACGAGCATCTTGAGGTTGTTTACCTCCAAAATCTGCTGCCAGAGATAAGGCAATACAGAGAGGGTGAGGTAACCATGAGCGATGGTGCTATGGTAAGGGCTCTCTACCTTGGCGCGCTCTACGTCTACGTGGATCCACTGTGGGTCGAGGGTAGCGTCTGCAAACTTGTTGATACGGTCCTGGTCTATCTGCAACCAGTCTGATTCTCCTAACTTCTCACCGAGGTGAGCTGCAAATTCGTCGTACGAATTGATTACTAATTTTGCCATTTTTCTATTATTTTTAATTTATATTTTGTTTTCTATTGTCTTGTTTCCTATAACTCCTAACTCCAAACTCCTAACTCCTAACTCCAAACTCCTAACTGAATTAGTCTCTGCGGAAGATGTCGCGGGTGTATACCTTGGCTTCTACATCGTCCAGACACTTGTCGTATCTGTTGGCGATGATGGCTTGGCTCTGCTGCTTGAAGGCATCGAGGTCGTTGACCACACGGCTGCCAAAGAAGGTGCTGCCATCCTTGAGCGTTGGCTCGTAGATGATGACTTGGGCTCCCTTAGCCTTGATGCGCTTCATCACACCCTGGATACTGCTCTGGCGGAAATTGTCGGAGTTGCTCTTCATCGTGAGTCGATATACACCGATGGTGCATGGCTTCTCTTCCTCCTCGTTGTAGTTGTTCTGGTTGGCATAGTCGTAGTAGCCAGCCTTGTTGAGCACACGGTCGGCGATGAAGTCCTTGCGGGTACGATTGCTCTCCACGATGGCCTGAATCAGGTTCTCTGGCACATCGGCATAGTTGGCTAGCAGTTGCTTGGTATCCTTTGGCAGGCAGTATCCACCATAACCGAAGGATGGATTGTTGTAGAACGTACCGATACGAGGGTCCAATCCCACTCCGTCGATGATGGCTTTGGTGTCGAGTCCCTTCATCTCTGCGTAGGTGTCCAGCTCGTTGAAGTAGCTTACTCTCAGTGCCAGATAGGTGTTGGCGAAGAGCTTCACTGCCTCTGCCTCGGTGAGTCCCATGAAGAGGGTGTCGATGTTCTCCTTGATGGCACCTTCTTGCAATAGGGAGGCAAAGGTGTGGGCTGCCTGGTCCAGTCGTTCGTCTCCCTTGGGTCTGCCCACGATGATGCGGCTTGGGTAGAGATTATCGTAGAGAGCCTTGCTTTCACGCAGAAATTCTGGGGCAAAGATGATATTCTGGCTGCCCGTCTTCTGTCGGATGCTCTCGGTGTAACCTACCGGAATGGTACTCTTGATGACCATGATGGCATCTGGATTCACCTGCATTACCAGTCTGATTACTTCTTCTACATGGGATGTGTCGAAGTAGTTCTTCACTGGGTCGTAGTTGGTAGGCGTGGCGATGACCACGAAGTCGGCGTCCTTGTAGGCTGATGCGCCATCGGTTGTTGCTGTGAGATGGAGCTCTTTCTCCTTGAGATATTTCTCTATGTATTCATCCTGGATAGGAGATTGGCGATGGTTGATGAGGTCTACCTTTTCGGGTACCACATCTACTGCCACTACCTCATGGTGCTGGCTGAGCAATGTGGCAATGCTTAGTCCCACATAGCCAGTTCCTGCCACAGCTATTTTGATATTTTTATATTCCATACCTTATATTATATATAATAGGTGCAAAGATAGTGTAAATCTTGGAAACTGCAAAAAGAAATGAGTTTTTTTATTGAAAAATAACCCTTCCATAATTTGCGAATTCTAGATGAGTAGGAGGATTGGGTGGAAATTTGCAAATTTTGGAAGGGGTAAATGGAGCGCTAGTTCTGGCTTTCTATTATTGTATGCCAGTATTAAATTGTCAATAATTCGGAATACTCTGGAATGTCTTCCAAAAATAAATATTTTTTACCATCATAATCCATCTTGCAGATGTAATGCTGCAAGCCATTGCTTACCACGAGGAAGTCTACGTGGAGCAAGAGATTGTAGGCGGAAATCTGGTCGAAAACTTTTTGGGTCAGGGTGATGTGGGGAGCCTTGTATTCGATAATCATTCGGGGGCGAAGCTCACGAGAGTAGAGCACGCTGTCGGCGCGCAGTGTCTTGTCGCCACACTTCAGCTGAATCTCATTGGCTAGTAGGGCAGCGGGATAGCCTTTGTGCTCGATGAGGAAATGCACGAAGTGCTGGCGCACCCACTCCTCGGGAGTCAATGCGATGTATTTTCTTCTCAGGATATCGAATATCTGAGGATGCTGTTTGGTGCCCGAAACCTTGATGTCGAATGGGGGCAAATTGAGTTGTACCATACTTTTTTTAGTCGTAGCGCTAAGCTTTATCTTTTTTTATATACCTTATTATATATATAGTTCGATTTATTTTTGTATCTTTGCAGGTGGAAAGTAAGCATGATGGCTGGCTCCCCGCAGAGTCTGCAAGATTGCAAGTGCAAAGATACAAAAAATAATTCAATGGCAGAAAAGAAAAGTGGAATAAGTTATGAGCAGGTCATGAAAGACTTGAAGGCTCGCAAGTTCTCGCCCGTCTATGTCTTGATGGGTGATGAACCATTCTATATAGATAAAATCTGCAACTACATCATGGAGAATGTGCTGAAACCTGAGGAGCAGGATTTCAACCAGACTGTGGTGTTTGGTGCAGATGTTACGGCAGCACAGATTGCAGATTTGTGCAAGGGCTATCCCATGATGTCGGAGTATAGGGTGGTGGTAGTGAAGGAGGCTCAAAATTTGAAGAATTGGGATGCCGTGGAGAAGTATCTTGAGAATCCCGTAAAATCAACCATCTTGGTGTTGTGCCACAAAAACGGAAGTTTTGACCGCCGCAAAAAGCTCGTTCCGTATGCAGAAAAGGTGGGCGTGGTACTGGAAAGCAAGAAACTCTATGACCGCCAACTGCCGGGATTCATCGAAACTTATCTCAAGGTGCGCAAGGCCACCATAGAGCCTAAGGCTACCCGGATGATAGCCGACCATATAGGTGCCGATCTTCACCGTCTCACTTCCGAGCTCGATAAGTTGCTCATCTCACTTCCGGAGTCAGATCGTAGGGTAACCCCTGAGTTGGTGGAGAAGGAGATAGGAGTGAGCAAGGACTTCAATGCATTCGAACTTCGCAGTGCCATCATCAATAGGGATGTTTATAAGGCAAATCAGATAATAAAATATTTTGACAGCAATCCGAAGAGTGGTTCGCTCTATGCGCTGCTCCCGTTGCTCTTCAATTATTTCCAAAACTTGATGATTGCCTATTATGCACCGAATAAACAGAACGAAAATGAGCTCGCAAAATTCTTGGATTTGAAAGGAACCTGGGGCGTGCGCGAATATATCGCAGGAATGAGAAACTATTCTGGCGTGAAGGTGATGGCGATTATCGACAAGATGAAGGAGGTGGATGCCAAGAGCAAGGGTCTCGATAATCCATTCACTTCGGCAGGAGAGTTGATGAAAGAACTCATCTTCTTCATTCTTCATTAATGGGAAGAAGGGTAGGGGCTAGTTGCTGAAACAGAAAATGGATTCAACTAGCTCGTTTAGCATCCTAAAATAGCAGGAAAGGGATATAGATAACTTACTCATTAACAATATAGTTA
>OQVR01000373.1_pt1 | contig 19794 bp, 12 predicted proteins | sample 1691521 | NCBI WGS metagenome assembly OQVR01 (sample SAMN03418256, study PRJEB22391) | human gut metagenome | biome: human-gut; feature: organic feature; material: feces | host: Homo sapiens | place: Tanzania | collected 2013-01
GTCAATTCAACATTCAACACTCAACATTCCACATTGCGCCTTCGGCGCCTACGCTTCCAGCTTGCCGTCGCTGCCTTCCTCCGAACCGCTGCCGTCAGGCTTTGTGGTAATGGTAGTGTCGCCGTTGCCCGAGCCACCGCTGGGGTTGCCACCACTTGGGTTGCTTCCACCTCCGCTTGGAGTGTTACCACCGCCTGGGTTGTTGTCGCCGTCCTCCACGTCGCCGTTGTCGCTTGAGGTGACCTTCTTCACTATCTTGCCGTTGCGGTCGTAGCAGGTGATGTTGATAGAAGTGTCGGCAAGCTCGCGCTTGATTTGTGTGCTTGGGGTGAAGATTACGCGTCGTGAGGTGATGATGCCCGTAGCCACTTCGTTGACCGTAGCCACGCTCTTGGCTCTTACGCCCAGTCGCATGGTGCCGAGTCCGGGGATGGCTACCGAGTGTCCCTCAGTTGCCCATGCTCTGATTACGTCGCCGGCAGCGTCCCAAGCCGCCTGCATCACGCCTCGGCTCATGCCCGAGCGGAGTGCAGCCTCCTGAATAACCTTCTGCTCAGAGAGTCGGTTGTAGATTTCGGTGCCGAGCACATAGCGGTAATTGCCCTTGTAGTCGCCTACGTTCTGAAGAGTTTCCTTTGCCTTAAGATTTATTGCCATAGTTTTTTAAATTTTGAATTTTGAATTAGGAATTTTGAATTAGTCGCCTACGGCGATTTTGAATTTTGAGTTTTTTTGAGTTTTGAGTTCTGAATAATTGAACATTTAACATTGAACACTTAACATTCAACATTCCACATTCAACATTCTTTCCCTCTCCCGAGGGAAAAATTACTCCCTGCCGAGGGCGCAATTTACAGATCTGTATCACGCTTGCAAAGTTAATACATTCACGAGTCAGAAGCAATAGTTGTTGCGTGCGGTGTGACGGTCTGTTGCGTGTCTTGTGACAAGGTAGGGTGGGAGTAGTTGGTCGTTAAGGTCATTAGTCATTAAGGTCATTAAGGATTTTGAAAGTGTGAAATTATGCCTATATAATTATATATTTTAATATATAATTATATAGAGGGTTTGACTTACTGTTTTTTTGAAAATGACATAATGACTAATGACACTTAATGACACACTTTTTTGCTTTTTCCTTGTTGTCTTTCCTAAATAATGTCTTTTTCCTAAATAAGGTTGACTCTCTTTTATCTCTCGATTTTAACATTTCAGATTCCGTACTGAGAAAGTTGACTTTTGCTTCTGAAGTTCGTTGACGAGTATTCCTGGTGTCGTTGACGAGTATTCCTGGTGTCGTTGACGCTTTTCTGTGGTTAATCGTGACGGCTTGTGCGAATAGTCGAAAAGCGCAATGCGGCTATTTGTAAAAGGCTATGCGACTATTCTCGTGGGGCGATGCGGATAGTCGGGCGGCGCGAGGCGGATTTTTGTGCATTTGTGGGCGTTTGTATGGGGTTGTTTGGGTGTTGTGGAAAAATGGTTGTTTATTCCCGTTAAAAAGTGATTAAATGCTTGGCTGTTACGGGAAAAATGAGTATATTTGCATGTCAATAAATATATGGTGGTTTCTTTTGCTAAATGGTGTTGTTCGGATAGCGAAAAGAACAAAATAAGGTAAAAATATACAATGAGAAAATTTATACTTCTGTTGTTTCTTGCTGTGACTTCGCTGTGTATGGCTCAGAAAAAAGAATTGTCGCAAGCTAAAGCGAATATTAAGGCTGGCAATAATCTTGCGCAGGCTGAGCAGTCGATGAGAAAACTGCTCGAAGATTCAGATAATGTTCGTGAGACGAAGATTTGGATTACTATGTTTGAAGCTATTAAAAAACAATATGACCAGGGTAATGAAAAGTTGTATCTTAAGCAAAAATACGATACGGCAGCGCTCTTTAATATTGCTCGACGATTGTTTGTCGACATGGAACGCTTTGATTCTATTGATGCTATGCCTGATAAAAAAGGTAGGGTAAGACCGGAATATCGCAAAAAACATGCAGATATGCTCAATATTCTGCGCCCAAATCTATATAATGGTGCTTTCTATTTTATAGGCAAGGGTAAATACGACGAGGCTTACAACTGCTTGGATACTTATATTCATTGTGGTAGCGCTCCGCTCTTTACGGGTCGCAACTATGCTGAGAAAGATACGTTGATGCCAAAGGCTGCTTTCTGGGCTGTGTATTGTGGATATAAGATGAAAGACCCTGTGAAGACTTTTCATCACACCTATTTGGCGCTGAAGAAAGAGAAATATTGGGAACCAATGTTGCAATATCTTTCTGCTACATACCTTTTGGAGGGCGATACCACTCGCTATCTGAAATCGCTTCATGAGGGCTTTGAACGCTTTAATCAGAATTCTTATTTCTATACTCAGCTCGTGGCTTATTATTCGGGCGAAGGCAGATGGGATAAGGCTCTCGATATTAACAACGCTGCGTTAAAGGCAAACCCTGCCGACAGCTTGTTGAGTGCTGCAAAATCTACAATCTTGCTCAATCTCTCGCGCTATGATGAATGTTTGGCGCTCTGCGATTCTATCATCGCCCGTGGGGATAGTACTGCCGAGGTGATGCTGAATGCTGGTCTGGCTTGTTTTAATAAGGCTGTGGAAATGAGCGTGCTGGGCAAACCTGCTAATCGCAACCGACAGAAGCAGGAGCAACAGCGACTCTATAAGCAGGCGTTGCCTTATCTTGTGAAGGCTCGCAAGGCGCTGCCTGCGTTGAAAGATAAATGGGGATTGCCGCTTTACACTATCTATCTGAACCTAAATATGGGTGAGGAGTTTGAAGAAATAGATCGGGTTATAAAGAATGTAGGCGGAAAATAATACGAATTCTAAGAACTATAAGATAATGGAAATAAACAAGATATTAGATAAACTCGGAATAGAGGCGCTGAACGCTATGCAGCAGGATGCCTACGAAACCATCGTGAGACACAACAACGATGTGGTGGTGTTGTCGCCAACTGGTACTGGTAAGACGTTGGCTTATCTGTTGCCTGTGGCAGAACTCGTGGATGGCACAAACGACGACCTACAGGTGGTGGTAGTGGTGCCAGGACGCGAATTGGCATTGCAGTCGCAGACCGTGATGACAAACATGGGTTCAGGACTCCGCTCTATGGCGTGCTATGGCGGTCGCCCAACGATGGATGAACACAGGCAGCTCCGACAAGTGTGTCCACAGGTGGTGTTTGGAACTCCTGGTCGCTTGAACGACCATTTCGACAAAGGTAATCTGGAAACAGGCAAGGTGAGGATTCTCGTTATCGACGAGTTTGACAAATGTCTTGAGATGGGATTCCGCAACGAGATGGAGCAGCTCATGGCGAAATTCCCTAATCTGAAGAAGCGCATTCTGCTCTCTGCTACCGATGCCGAAGAAATTCCACGCTTCGTCAATGCCAAGACAAAAGAAACCCTCGACTATCTGGTGGAAGAGCCTTGTGAGCGTATTAATATATATAAGGTGGAAAGCAAGGAGAAAGATAAACTCGGCACCTTGCGCAAACTGCTCCTTAGCTTCAAGGATGAGAGCACCATCGTGTTCCTGAACTATCGCGACAGCGTGGAGCGTACAGCAGCATTCCTCACAGAAAACGGTTTCTCGGTTTCGGCTTTCCATGGCGGACTTGACCAAAAGGAGCGCGAGGCTGCATTATATAGATTCTCTAATGGCTCAGCCTGCGTGCTCGTGAGCACCGACCTTGGCAGTCGCGGACTCGATATTCCTAACATTGCCAACATCGTTCACTATCATATTCCGGAAACCCAAGAAAACTACACCCACCGCATTGGTCGTACGGCAAGATGGGACAAAGAGGGTAGGGCTTTCTTCATCCTTTCGCAGGGTGAATATATTCCTGAATATGTGGAGGGCGAAATCGAAAATTATGTGCCCGAAGTAGACCCTGATGCAAAGCCTTCGAAACCTCGCATGGCTACACTCTATCTTGGCAAAGGCAAGAAAGACAAGATCAGCAAGGGCGACATCGTGGGCTTCTTGTGCAAGAAAGCCGAGTTGGGCAAGGATGACATCGGAAGAATTGATGTGAAAGACTATTACTGTTACGTAGCCGTAAATCGCCTGAAAATGACGAATGTATTACAAAAGACAAAGGGCGAAAAGATAAAAGGTATACGAACAATATGGGAAGAGGTGAAAAAGTAAATGCTGTGCTCGAACACTCTGTACAAAGTGTTAGACAATAAGACTGAATAGCTGGCAAATAGTATAAAAATGGTGTAAATTTGCTATAAATATGTAGAGTATACACTTAATATTGCGAATTTTTGTAGATTTTCATAGAAATATTTGGAATATTCAAATAAAAGACCTAACTTCGCAGTCGTAATACAACCAATTATTAAAAATTCAGTCAGATGAAGAAGTACAACTTTAACGCAGGACCTTCGATTCTCCCACGTGAGGTTATCGAGAATACTGCAAAGCAAATTTTAGATTTCAATGGTTCAGGACTCTCACTGATGGAGATCAGCCACCGTGCTAAAGATTTTCAGCCCGTCGTAGACGAGTGTGTAGCCCTATTCAAAGAACTTCTTGATATCCCTGAGGGATATTCAGTAATCTTCCTTGGTGGAGGTGCTTCGCTTCAGTTTATGCAGATTCCAGCCAACTTCTTGATTAAGAAGGCTGCTTTCATAAACTCTGGTACATGGGCTAAGAAGGCTCTGAAAGAGGCAAAGCTTTTCGGCGAGGTGGTTGAGGTTGCTTCCTCGGCTGACGCTAACTATAGCTTCTATCCTAAGGGATTTGAGGATAAGGTGCCTGCTGATGCTGACTATCTGCATGTCTGCACCAATAACACTATCTATGGTACAGAGATTCGCAAGGAGTTGGACGTAAAGGTGCCAATGATTGCCGATATGTCTTCTGATATCATGAGCCGTCCTGTCGACGTTTCTAAGTACAAAGCAATCTTCGCTGGTGCTCAGAAGAATATCTCTATGGCTGGTGTTACCGTTATCATCGTTAAGGATGATGAACTTGGCAAGGCTCCACGCGAGTTGCCTACAATGATCGACTATCGCACCCACGTTGAGAAGGGTTCTATGTTCAATACTCCTCCAGTTGTTCCTATCTACGCTATGATGGAGAACCTTCGCTGGTTGAAGAAGAATGGTGGTTTGACTGCTGCCGACAAGCGTGCTCATGAGCGTGCTGAAGTTCTTTATGCAGAAATCGACCGCAACAAGCTCTTCCGTGGTACTGTGGAAGAGGATTCTCGCTCATTGATGAACATCTGCTTCGTGATGAACGACGAATACAAGGAGCTCGAAAAACCATTCTTCGACTTCGCTACAGAGCGCGGTATGGTTGGTATCAAGGGTCACCGCTCAGTAGGTGGATTCCGTGCTAGCTGCTACAACGCTATGACTATGGAGGGTGTCAACGCTCTCGTTCAGGCGATGAAGGATTTCGAAGCTAATCATTAATTGAAAGTACATTTTGCTCATGGGGAGTTATAGTGCGGGGCTGGAGAGTCCCAAAATATAACTCCCTAAATAATTTAACCTATAAAGAAAACGATTATGAAAGTACTCGTAGCAACCGAAAAACCTTTTGCAGCAGCTGCTGTACAGGGAATTAAAGAAGTAGTAGAAAGTGCAGGCAACGAACTCGTGTTGCTTGAAAAATATACAGAAAAAGCTCAGCTCCTCGACGCTGTTAAGGATGCTGACGCTATGATTATCCGCTCTGATAAAGTTGACGCTGAGGTGCTCGACGCAGCTAAACAGCTCAAGATTGTAGTTCGCGCAGGTGCTGGCTACGACAATATCGACCTCGAGGCAGCTACAGCCCACAAGGTGGTGGCTGAGAACACTCCTGGACAGAATTCTAATGCCGTTGCCGAATTGGTATTCGGATTGTTGGTTTTCGCTGTGCGCAATTTCTATAATGGCAAGGCTGGCACAGAGCTCAAGGGCAAGAAACTCGGTATCTTGGCTTTCGGTAATGTAGGTCGCAACGTGGCTCGCATCGCTGCTGGCTTCGGTATGGAAGTTTATGCTTACGACGCATTCTGCCCTAAGGAAGCTATCGAGGCTGCTGGCGTAAAAGCAGTAGACTGCCAGGATGCTTTGTTCGAGACATGCGATGTTGTTTCGCTCCATATTCCTGCTACAGCCGAGACTAAGCAGAGCATCAATGCTGCTTTGGTAGGCAAGATGAAGAAAGGCGCTATCTTGATCAACACCGCTCGCAAGGAAGTTATCAATGAGCCTGAACTCTTGAAACTTATGGCTGAGCGCACAGATATCAAGTACATCACCGACATCAAGCCTGATGCTGACGCAGAGTTCGCACAGTTCGAGGGTCGCTATTTCAGCACACCTAAGAAGATGGGTGCGCAGACAGCAGAGGCTAACACCAATGCGGGTATCGCTGCAGCTAAGCAGATTAATGCTTTCTTCACCGACGGATGCACTAAGTTCCAGGTGAATAAGTAATTCTCAATAAATAAAACCTATGGCAACCATTAAACCTTTTAAGGGCATACGCCCACCTAAAGACCTTGTTGAAAAGGTCGAGTCGCGCCCATACGACGTTCTTGACTCTGAAGAGGCAAGAGCTGAAGCTGGCGACAACGAGATGAGCTTGTACCACATCATCAAGCCTGAGATTGATTTCCCTGTAGGCACCAGCGAGTACGACCCTCGTGTGTACGAGAAGGCTGCCGAGAACTTCCAGAAGTTCCAAGATAAGGGATGGCTCGTGCAAGATGACAAGGAGCAATATTATATCTACGCACAGACCATGAATGGTAAAACGCAGTATGGACTGGTGGTAGGTGCTTTTGTCGACGACTATATGAATGGCGTGATTAAGAAGCATGAGCTTACACGTAGAGATAAAGAGGAAGACAGAATGAAGCATGTTCGCATAAATAATGCCAACATCGAACCTGTGTTCTTTGCTTATCCCGACAATAAGGTGCTGGACGACCTCATCAAGCGCTATGCTGCCACCGAACCTGAGTATGATTTCATAGCTCCTGTCGATGGCTTCGGACATAAGTTCTGGGTAATCTCCGACGATAATGACATCAAGACCATTACCGAAGAGTTTGCCAAGATGCCAAGTCTGTATATCGCTGATGGTCATCATCGTTCGGCTGCTGCTGCTTTGGTGGGTGCTGAGAAGGCTAAGAATAATCCTAAGCATCGTGGCGACGAGGAATACAATTATTTCATGGCTGTTTGCTTCCAGGCTTCACAGCTCACCATCCTCGACTACAACCGCGTGGTTAAAGACCTTAACCGCATGGAGAGCAAAGAGTTTTTGCAAAAACTCGCACGCAACTTCATCGTTGAAGACAAGGGCGAAGAAATCTACAAACCTCAGCGTTTGCATGAGTTCTCAATGTATCTCGATGGTCATTGGTTCTCGCTCACAGCTAAGGAAGGAACATACGACGATACCGACCCAATCGGAGTACTTGATGTCGACATCTCGAGCCGACTCATCCTCGACGACTTGCTCGGCATCCGCGACCTCAGAGGTAGCAATCGTATCGACTTCGTAGGTGGACTCCGTGGCTTGGAAGAACTGAAGCGTCGTGTGGATAGTGGCGAAATGCGTATGGCTCTCGCTCTTTATCCTGTTACTATGCAGCAGATTATGGATATTGCCGACAGCGGAAAGATTATGCCTCCTAAGGCTACATGGTTTGAACCAAAGCTTAGATCTGGTATCGTTATCCACAAATTATCATAATGAATGCTTGACGAATATAAAACAATAGCAAATGAAATCATAGGTGAGGGATTTTACTCCGAGAAAAGGAGTAAGTTCCTCGCCTTTGCTCACCATATAGAAAGTGTGGATGAAGCAAAGAAAATCGTTGACGGGTATCGCAAGAAATATTACGATGCCCGTCATGTGTGTTATGCCTATATGCTTGGTGCAGAGCGTCTCGAATTTCGTGCTAACGACGATGGCGAACCTTCGGCAACAGCAGGCAAACCTATCCTTGGTCAAATAAATTCTAACGAACTTACTGATATTCTTATCGTAGTAATCAGGTATTATGGCGGAGTAAACCTCGGCACGGGCGGACTTATCGTGGCTTATCGCACAGCTGCTGCCGACGCCATAGAGCATTGCAAGATAGAAACCAGGCTGGTGGAGGAGAAAATCACCTACACCTTCACTTACCCCATGATGAACGATGTGATGAAGGTGGTGAAAGATATGCAGCCTCGCATCATCTCCCAAACCTTCGACAACACTTGCTCCATCACGCTCTCCATCCGTAAGTCGGAAGCCGAAGCTCTTCGTGGCCGCCTTGCCAAGCTCTCCTTTTAATGCCAAGCTCTCCTTTTGGCGCCAAGCTCTCCTTTTTATAGAGCTTGGCTGCGGGGTTAGCCTCGATCTCGCCTTCAGCCTCTTTTGCCTTCAGCCCCTTTGCCTTCTGCCCCTTTGCCTTCAGCCCCATCTCGCCTTCTGCCTCTTTTTTTTATGGTTAGTCCGTCCTTGTTCGATGGCGTTTCTACGCCGTCGCTTCCTTTTCGCTCCCTTTTATTCCCCTCCTTGCCCCCATCCATTTCCCTCTTCCCAAGCCTTCGCTTTGAGCCTTTTATAAATTAATGATTAAAAATTTGTATAAGTTCGCTGAATTTAGTACTTTTGCAAAGTTTTTGAGAACATATACAAATCATTATAATGAATATATCTTATAAATGGCTTAAAGAGTATGTCGACTTCGACCTTACTCCACAGCAAACAGCGGACGCGCTGACATCATGCGGATTGGAAGTTGACGCTCTCGAAGAAGTACAAACCATCAAGGGTGGTTTGAAAGGTCTGTATGTAGGTAAAGTACTTACATGCGAAGCACATCCTAATAGTGATCATCTACATGTTACCACAGTCGACCTCGGCAAGGGCGAACCACAGCAGATTGTTTGTGGCGCTCCTAATGTTGCTGCTGGTCAGAAAGTTATCGTTGCCGACCTTGGCTGCGTGCTCTATGATGGTGACAAGGAATTCGTAATCAAAAAATCTAAGCTTCGTGGCGTAGAGAGTCTTGGCATGATTTGTGCCGAAGACGAAATCGGTGTTGGCACCTCTCACGATGGCATCATCGTATTGCCTGAGGATGCTCAGGTCGGAATGCCTGCTGCCGAATACTATCATCTCGAAAGCGACTGGGTAATAGAGATTGATATCACAGCCAACCGTGCTGACGCTCTCAGCCATTATGGTGTGGCTCGCGACCTCTATGCTTGGCTCGTGCAGAATGGTTATCAGACATCGTTGCATCGTCCTGATTGCGACAAGTTTGTTGTCGACAACCACGACCTCAATATCGATGTAGAGATTCAGAACACAGAGGCTTGCAAGCGCTATGCATGCATCTCTATCACCGACTGCGAAGTTAAGGAGAGCCCAGAGTGGCTTCAGAATAAGCTCAACATCATCGGCGTTCGTCCTATCAACAATATCGTCGACATCACCAACTATGTGATGATGGCGTATGGTCAGCCTATGCATTGCTTCGATGCTGACATGGTAAAGGGCAACAAGATTGTTGTGCGCACTCAGCCTGAGGGCACACACTTCACCACTCTCGATGGCGAAGACCATGAGCTCGGACTCCACGACCTTAGCATCTGCAATGCCGAGGAGCCTATGTGTATCGCTGGTATCTTTGGCGGCAAGGGTAGTGGCACCTACGAAACCACACGCAACGTGGTTTTGGAGAGCGCTTATTTCCACCCAACATGGATTCGCAAGAGCGCACGCCGTCATGGCTTGAGCACCGACGCCAGCTTCCGTTTCGAGCGTGGCATCGACCCTAACGGTCTTATCTATGCTTTGAAGCAGGCTGCTATCCTCTGCAAGGAGTTGGCAGGCGGTAAGATTTCTATGGAAATCAAGGACGAATATCCAACTTTGGTTCCTGATGCTGACGTTCGTCTCGACTATGCTTACGTAGATACTCTCATCGGCAAGCACATCGGCAACGACACTATAAAGAATATCGTTTCTTCGCTCGAGATGAAGATCGTGGCAGAAGACGAAAATGGTCTCAACCTCGTGGTTCCTGCTTATCGTGTAGACGTGCAGCGTCCATGCGACGTTGTTGAGGACATCCTCCGCATCTATGGATATAATAATGTAGAGATTCCTTTGCAGCTCAAGTCGTCGCTCACTATTCCAAGCGAGCAGGACAAGATTCATAAGCTCGAAAACATTATCGGTGAACAGCTCGTTGGTTGCGGCTTCAATGAAATATTGAACAACTCGCTTACCAAGACAGCTTACTATACCGACCTCAAGACCTACAGCGCCGACACCACCGTTAAGGTGATGAATCCTCTGAGCGCCGACCTTGGAGTTATGCGTCAGAGCCTCTTGTTTGGTGGCTTGGAGAGCATCATGCGCAATGCCAACCGCAAGAATGGCAACCTCCGTTTCTTCGAGTTTGGCAACTGCTATCACTACGATGCTGACAAGTGGTCGGCTGATTCTCCTATCAATGCTTACCGTCAGGAGCGCCACCTCGGACTCTGGGTTTCTGGTAAGAGGGTAGAGGGCTCATGGGCTCATCCTAACGAGGATTCTTCATTCTACGAGCTCAAGGCTTACGTAGAGAATATCCTTGCTCGCATCGGTATCACATCGGGCATGGTGGTAATGGAGAATTCTACCAACGACATCTTTGCTAAGGGCTTGAACATCATGACTCGTGGCGGCAAGACTATCGTTGAGATGGGTATCGTGGCTCGCAAGTTGCAGAAGCAGGCTGACATCGCTTCTGAGATTTACTATGCCGACTTCAATTGGACCAACGCCATGAAGGCCATCCGCAAGAATAAGGTTGAGTTCACAGAGCTTAGCAAATATCCTGCTGTTAGCCGCGACTTGGCATTGCTCATCGACAATAATGTCACATTCGCTCAGATCGTCGACGTGGCTCGTCAGTCAGAGAAGAAACTGCTTAAGAAGGTTGAACTCTTCGACGTTTACCAGGGCAAGAACTTGCCAGAGGGTAAGAAGAGCTACGCTGTCAACTTCATCCTCCAGGATGAGCAGAAGACTCTCAACGACAAGCAGATTGACGCCATGATGCAGAAGCTCATCAGCAACCTCAAGAACAAGCTTGCTGCAGAACTTCGATAATTCGCTGACTACATTATTGGCGTGAATAACCAAGAACAAAACAAAAAAAACAATACAAAATAACACTATGGGAAGAGCATTTGAATACCGTAAAGCTACAAAGCTTAAGAGATGGGGCCACATGGCTCGTACATTTACAAAGATTGGCAAGCAGATTGCCATTGCTGTAAAGGCTGGCGGTCCAGAACCAGAGAACAATCCTACTCTTCGTGCTATCATCGCTAATGCTAAGCGCGAGAACATGCCTAAGGACAACATCGAGCGTGCTATCAAGAACGCTATGGGTAAGGATCAGAGCGATTACAAGGAGGTTACTTACGAGGGATATGGTCCTCACGGAGTAGCTATCTTCGTTGACACTCTTACCGACAACACCACTCGTACTGTAGGCGACGTTCGTTCTGTCTTCAATAAGTTCAACGGTAACATGGGTACCACAGGTAGCCTCTCGTTCCTCTTCGACCACAAGAGCGTGTTCACATTCAAGAAGAAGGACGGTGTTGATATGGACGAGATGATTCTCGACCTCATCGACTACGGAGTAGAAGATGAATACGACGAGGATGAGGAAGCTGGCGAAATCACTATCTATGGTGATCCTAAGAGCTTCGGCGACATCCAGAAGCATCTCGAGTCTGAGGGCTTCGAGGTTACTGGTGCTGAGTTCACCTACATCCCTAACGACCTCAAGGATGTAACTGATGAGGAGCGCGAAACTATCGACAAGATGGTAGAGCGTCTTGAGGACTTCGACGATGTGCAGACTGTTTATACAAACATGAAGCCTGCTGAGGACGCAGAATAATTATAAGTATGAAGAATATCTGTTATCCTACTCAGGGCACATGTAGCAAGCTCATCAATGTTTCTATCGACGACGACAACAAAATCCATGATGTCTCGTTTGTTGGTGGATGCATGGGCAACACCTGTGGTGTTTCGCGTCTCGTAGAAGGCATGGATGCCGACGAGGTGATTGCCAGACTGCGTGGAATCACTTGTGGCAATAAGCCAACAAGCTGTCCCGACCAGCTTTCGCTTGCTATCGAAGCTTTGAAAAACAGCAAATAAGCTATTTATTAGTAGCAATAATATAAAACGAGGGTGTAGCCAATACATCCTCGTTTTTTTATTTCTTCTCCCTCTGCTTTCCATTTACTTCTCCTCGTTATTCATTTCTATCTCCCTCTGCCGCCATCCTCCAAAATAGGTAATTATAGCGATGAAAAGCAAATATGCAGGAAATACTTCTGAAATATGAATTATAATTCGTACCTTTGCACCACATTTTTAGGATAAGAGTATTTTCTAATACTATTATAACTCATTTCAAACAATAATTTTTTTCATTTATGAGAACAGAATGGCAGGGATTCAAGAAGTCCCTTTGGCAAGACGAAGTAAATGTTAGAGATTTCATCCAGAACAACTATGCACCGTTCGATGGAGATGAAAAGTTTCTCGCTGAACCAACAGAGGCTACACGCAAGCTCTGGGATGTGCTGCAGAAATTGCAGGCAGAAGAAAGAGCTAAGGGTGGTGTGCTCGACATGGAAACAAACGTTGTTTCCGGCATCAATGCCTATGGACCTGCTTATATCGATGACAATCTCAAAGATCTTGAGGCTGTCGTAGGTCTGCAGACCGACAAGCCACTTAAGCGCGCTTTCATGCCTTATGGTGGTATCAAGATGGCTGAGCAGGCTTGCACCACTTATGGCTACCAGCCAGCAGCGGAGCTTCATGACATCTTTACCCATTATGTAAAGACTCACAACGATGGCGTTTTCGATGCTTACACTCCTGAGATGAAGCTCGTTCGCCACAATCATATTCTTACTGGTCTTCCTGATACTTACGGTCGTGGACGTATCGTTGGCGACTACCGTCGTGTAGCTCTCTACGGTATCGACTTCCTTATCGCTGACAAGAAGCGTGACCTCGCAGAAATGGGCGATCGCGAAATGATCGACGATGTAATCCGCCTTCGCGAGGAAGTAGCAATGCAGATCAAGGCTTTGAACGGTCTTAAGCAGATGGCAGCTTCTTATGGCTTCGACATCTCTCGTCCTGCTGCTAACGCACGCGAGGCTGTTCAGTGGCTCTACTTCGGCTACCTCGGAGCTGTTAAGACTCAGAATGGTGCTGCTATGTCAGTAGGCCGTGTTTCTACATTCCTCGATATCTATATCGACCGCGATCTCAAGGCTGGTGTCATCACCGAGGATCAGGCACAGGAACTCATCGACCACTTGGTAATGAAGCTCCGTATGGTTAAGTTTGCTCGTATCCCTTCTTACAACGAGCTCTTCACTGGCGACCCAGTTTGGGCTACTCTCGAAGTAGGTGGTATGGGTCAGGACGGACGTTCTATGGTAACAAAGAGCGACTATCGTTTCCTCCACACTCTCGTCAACATGGGCCCTTCACCAGAGCCAAACCTCACCGTGCTCTATAGCAAGCGTTTGCCTGAAAACTTCAAGCGTTTCGCTGCTTGGATTAGCGTTAAGACAAGCTCTATCCAGTATGAGAACGACGACGTGATGCGTCCTATCTGGGGCGACGACTACAGCATCTGCTGCTGCGTTTCAGCTACTCAGACTGGTAAGGAGATGCAGTTCTTCGGTGCTCGTGCCAACCTCGCTAAGTGTCTCACTTATGCTATCAGCGGTGGTGTAGACTCTAAGACTCGCGAGCAGTGCGGTCCTGCTTACCGTCCAGTAGAAGGCGACGTTTTGACTTACGAAGAGTTCATGCCTCGCTTCATGGATATGATGGAGTGGCTTGCAGCTGTTTATGTCAAGACATTGAACCTCATCCACTACATGCACGACAAGTACTTCTACGAGGCTGCTGAGATGGCTCTCATCGATACAGACGTTCGTCGTACTTTCGCTACTGGTATTGCTGGTTTCAGCCATGTTGTCGACTCTATCTCTGCTATCAAGTATGCTAAGGTCAACATCATTCGCGACGAGACTGGTTTCCCACTCGAGTTCGAGACTGAGGGCGAATTCCCACGCTATGGTAACGACGATGAGCGTGCCGACGAGATTGCTGTTTGGTTGCTCAAGACCTTCATGGCAATGATCAAGAAGCACCACACATACCGCAACTCTGAGCCTACAACAAGTATCCTCACCATCACCTCTAACGTGGTTTATGGTAAGTTTACTTCCAACATGCCTGACGGACGTAAGGCTGGTACTCCTCTTGCTCCTGGTGCTAACCCATCATACGGCGCTGAGAAGAACGGTTTGTTGGCTTCGCTCAACTCTGTAGCTAAGTTGCCTTACAAGTATGCTCTCGACGGTATCTCTAACACCCAGACCATCAACCCTGATGCTCTTGGCCACGACGACGAGGAGCGTGCCAACACTTTGGTTAACGTTATGGACGGCTACTTCTCGCAGGGTGCTCACCACTTGAATGTCAACGTATTTGGCGTAGACAAGCTCAAGGACGCTATGGAACATCCAGAGAAGCCAGAGTATGCTAACTTCACCATCCGTGTAAGTGGCTATGCTGTTAAGTTCATCGACCTTACTCGCGAGCAGCAGCTCGACGTTATCGCACGTCAGGCTCACGAGCGTTTGTAAAAAAGAAAAAAAAGCCTCACCCCCAGGGGGTGAGGCTTTTATTTTTTTTATACCTTCATCTTCACCGTTTTCTCCTTCTTATCCTCCGTCGCTACCTTTATTATATATATTCCCGTAGCCACTTGCTTTTGCCATGATGTAGCATTAATGCCTGAGGCAGAAGTCAGGAGTTTGCCATCGATGGTGTAGATGCTCACAGAGGCAAGATTGCTTGCTATCGAGCTCACCGTGATAGTGCCACTCTGAGGCGAGAAGCAGCGGATGTTGTTTTCCTCGCTGTCGCTTTCGATGTTGTACATTGCCGTAGTGATATAATATCTGCCATGCTCGTTGGCTTCAATCTCTATGGCATGGTCGGCTGGGGTATAGGTGCCAGTCTTGGCGTCGAGAATGTAGAGTGGGGCGTCGAGATACCTGTTTGCCTCCAGTTCCACAGCCACCATCTTCTTCTCCTTTGCTATCACTCCAAATGGCAAGATGCCAATCTTTGGCAAAGTGTTGAGCGCAGCAGCCTGAGTGCCAGCTATGGTGTACACCTGCGGAATATCCTCCAGCTCTGTGTTGTTGAGCAATTCTATATCCTCATCGTTATTGAAGTCGCCATCGGCATCATCCTTCACCACCACATTTGCCATAGCCATTCGTTTGCCATTCTCTACCACATTGATGCTCATCTTCGCTGGTGTCTCAGATATTGTAGAACCACCCGATATCCAGCGGTCTGTAGTCATCATCAGTGTAAAGTTTGCTTGGTTCACCGTTGCGCCTTCCTTCACCTTCACAAAGAATCCCTGCATAGGTTCTATGATATAGTCATCCTTGCGGTTGTAAGTTCCCTCTGGTATGTTATGCGCATTCAGCACTCCATTATCCAGCGTCCACACCTTACGCTCAAAGCTCGGGTTTCCGTTCAAGAATCGATACATACTAAGCGATGCAGTATACGGATTGCCCACTATGTAGTAGCGATTATTGCTATGAGTGTTGTCTGTGAGAGGCTGAGAGATTTCGCCCAGCAAACTTGGCTCATTTGAGTATTGCACATTTAGCTTATACTTTTCAGGCTTTGTCACAGCAACCTTCAAGTCAGAATACGTTCCATCTGGTTTGAAGTATTTATATTCCACATCCTCCTTAGGCAGACGGAATAGCCATTTTGCCGACAGCGGCTTATATTGGTCGCCAGCCTTTAGAGCAAAGCCCTTGCCTTCAGAATAATTCTCGTTCAGCTTATTGTATACATGGCTCCAATATAGCGACTCTACATTCATCGAAGCATCCGATATGCTTTCTATGCTGATGTTGTTGCCATCAAAGTCGTGAACCTTATATTGAGTTCCGCCGTCCACTATCTGCGTTTCGTTGCTATCCCAGTTGCGCTGATACACAGGAGCTGCCACACGATTATCAGAAGTCTCATCGAAGTTCATTGCCGAGAAAGCAGTCTTCGATTCTTCCCTGCCTGTTGTTTGTGGCACAAAGAAGTCGCCAGCATAGATATTCTTCATCGGTGTCGATACGAGATTCCATTTGTTGCTCTCCACTTCCTTCTCCACGAAAGCCTTATTATATATAAGGTATGGCTGATAGAGCAGCTCTGCTTGCGCCTTGAAGAATATCTGGTCGCAGAGGTTGCCACGGAATGTCTCACATCTAAAGGTTCCGTTGCCGTCTGTAGAATGGTCGGCAGTATCGTCGTTCCATGACACCACAAAGTCGTATGCAATACCCGATGTAGCCTCTTCGCCCTTAAAGTTAGTAAGCTTAAGAGCGATGTCGTTACCCACACGGTATACGATATTGTCGAGACCCGGATACACCAACTTGTTTTCTGGTATAACAACCTTCGAGAATTTCATTGGCGTATAAGCCTGCTGTCTCGTCAGGTTTGTATTAACCGGATTGCCATAAGTAGCCTCACTAGTCTCACCATAGTCTTCATAGCTTTTGTCGTATAGTTCGGCTGCAGTAGAGCGCTTCCAGTTCAGGTCGTTGTTCCAGTTGGCATTAAGCTTGTTTGCAACCGTAGGAAACCATGTAAGATACTCCGGCACCACCTTGAATGTTATAAACAAGTCGCCAGGACATGCAGCTGTCGTGCTACTATTTAGCACATACGAGAAGTTCAGCTCATACCAATATCCTTCATGAAAAGTAGTCGAGGCATTATTGTTAAACACCAATCCTATTTCCTTAGCTCCTGTCTTCAGCGTAGTTTCTTTCAGCTTTCCTATAATCTGTTTTGTCGAAGTGAAAGTTGGGTCGTTGCTGTCGGCGATAAATACGTTAGCTTCATCACGAAACTTAATCTCAATATTCTTGTCTTTTCCATTATTAAGATCAGCCACCGGCAATATCAGCCTGCCATTCTCTCCCTTCTTCACCATCTCCTTTATCTGCGGCAAACCAATGCGCACCGCACGGTCGTCGGTAGGATAAGCCACCTTATCGAAACCAAGTATAAGCTTCGGACCATCCTCCACAATACGAATAGTGAAGTACATAGGGGCTGGACATATTTCGTAAGTCACGGTTCCCTGCTTTATTGAAGTTGCAATAGGAACAGCTGCTATCTTGTAGGTTCCAACCTTGCTAAACTTATACCCCGTAAGAGTATTGCTTACCGCCAATACCAATGTTCCCTCGCCATCTACGCCAGCGATATATTTTTGAAGCAATGCATAGTCTGCAGGATTATCTGTTTTGAATGCAGCATTAAGAGAAGTCGCAGATTTATAAATAGCGCGATAGTTTCCTAAAGCCTGCTGCAAATTCGTGATAGAAGCAAACTTATTGTCTGCTCCATCAGATGTTCCCACAAACCAGTCAAACTTCACGTTATTAAGCAAGATTGAGCCACCGCCCACATTGTCGGCAGTCTCGAGCTTTGCATTAATATCCACATCAGGCGTACTATTGCCGTCGCACGACACTCTCACAGTAGTAACCACACTTCCGTTTGCATCGGATATGGCCACCTTCTGTTGCACAATACTAAATTCCTCGCTATACGATGAGCATGCATCAGTATACTTACCCCATTCCTCGGGATTGCCATCAGCATCGGGATAAGCCACCGAAACATAAAACTTCTGTCCCAAAGGCAAATCAAAGTGCCTGTTTGCAATAACCAATACGATATGTCCCTCAGGGTCTATCTCAAACGCCTTCGAACTTGCATCATAGTTCGCAGGAATAGTCACCACGCCATATTCATCAGCCGTTCCGTCGCCATTATAGTCGATACCCGCAAACGGATTGCCATCCATATCGGATATACGATAAAACAACTTCGATTCCTTGCCCACACCTGTTATAGCCTGCACATTTTCGTAGTGCGAGGTTATCTTGAGTGTAATATTAGAGTTAGCCACACTTCCGTTTGCCTCGTCAGGACAAGCAGGCTGATTCTGCAGCACGTCTACCTTTGAGTGCTGAACATATAGTCGAATGTCGTCTATGGCATAGTCGGCACCATGAGTACCCGAGCACATATTATCGAGCACAATGCGGAAGTCGGAATAGTTTTCCACTCCCGAATTCTTTCTCATCACTATTCGGCTGTACACCTGAAACCAAGTACCAGCTTGTCTACCACCTTTTGTGTTTGTAGCAAAGTCGCCTGATGTGAATGATGTCAGCAGTCGCTGATACGTCACCTTATCATTCTCGTCCTTTATGATGCCATATAGTTTGAACAGCACCTGAGGTTCTACTGGAGCAGAAGAAGCTGTAAAGTCAGTAACCGCAGCCGAGAATATAAGACGTGCTCCCGAGCAAAGGTCAGCCTTAAAGTCGATAGAAGCTATCTGACGGCTTTCGCTCGACGCATCCACATACAAGAAGTAGCCATACTGCTTACCATTAGTTATTGCATAAGTACGGTCATAAAGTACAGGACTGTTAGGAGCATTCCAGCTATACATGGTAGAGCCCTCCGCTCCATTCTCTGATATTCCCTTAACGTTGGCACTCTTGTAAATACCATATTCGCCATGTATAACACCCCAGTTGCCAGGGCATGCATAGTTGCGTAGCTGCGGATACACAAAGCTATACGAACGTTTGTCCCATCTTGATGCAAAATGCGCCATATTGTTCTCTACCGTAGGAGCCACCACGGTAAGCTGGTCGTTATCGTCGTCAAACGAAATTGGCTTTGTTGCTTGCTTATAGTGCGATTCAAAATAGTCCAGTCTGCGCTCGCTGTCGCCATCATCTATCAGCTGCTGCATTGTCTTTGGATAAGTGTTTTGATAGAGCACCTCAAAGTTGGCTATTGGAGCTTTTATAGAGATATCTGCTTTATCTGTTTCATAATAGTAGGCATAAGCCACAAGATACACTATACTACCGAATGTTATCGTTGGAGCTGTAGCAGAAGTTCCATCCAAGTTTTTCCAACCAGTTAAATTAGTCATTAATACGTTCATGGAAGTGAAACTGTGCATTTGTGTTTCACCACGTGAAATCAACACAGTATACTTAGTCTTTGTCTCGTCATAGGCATACCATACAAATCCCTTCGCATTATATAGTTTACTATTGTCGTAGTCTTCTTCTTTTATACTATACTCTCCATCTGTAGAGAGCAAATGCCTTTGTTTACCATCTTTTGGTTTTAGAGGATAAAAGAAATAATTGCTCGGTTTATAATTTACGCGTACCGACATTGTCGCATCCTTATCCTTTGCGCCAAACACAATACGGCGGTTGTCCTCTATCGTCATGTCTGAGACTGCGGTGCGAAGGTCGGTAGCTGTTGTTTTGATGATATTCTCTGCCATAGCCTTAGCTGAGCGAATATGGAAGATATAGCGTATCTGCAATGTTGGCTCGTGGGTGAAATATTGGTTGTTGCCACTTACCACAGGACCAAAGTCGGTATATTTGCTCACATCGCAAGCTATCTCTTCGCCTTTCCAATCAGCAGATGCCGCAGCTTCAGGCACATAGTATATTACACCGTGTGTAACTTTAGTTGGTCCTGCGTTTTCTGAATTCGGGTTGTTTTTCCAACCGAAATAACC
>OQVR01000375.1_pt1 | contig 19723 bp, 21 predicted proteins | sample 1691521 | NCBI WGS metagenome assembly OQVR01 (sample SAMN03418256, study PRJEB22391) | human gut metagenome | biome: human-gut; feature: organic feature; material: feces | host: Homo sapiens | place: Tanzania | collected 2013-01
CCACCAGTGCCTGAAAAACGCTACCCAGGCTGCCGCCGGTAAGCTCTTTGTAATACGCTGCATCCAGCGTATCCAGGCTCACGTTGATGCTGTCCACACCTGCTGCAATAAGCTCAGGCAGCTGCTGCGCCAGCAGTGTGCCGTTAGTCGTCAGCGTCACCTGCTCCACACCGTCCAGCTGCTTCAGGCTGGCGATAAAATCACTGCAGCCTTTGCGCAGCAAAGGCTCGCCACCGGTGATTTTGAATTTGCGTATGCCAAGCTGCAGCGCAGCGCGGCAGATACGCAAAAGCTCCTCGTAGCGCAATATTTCATTATGCGGCACATGCTCGCTTATCTCCGGCTGACAGTAGCGGCAATGCAGATTGCAGCGGTCGGTAAGGGAAATGCGCAGATAATCTATTTTACGGTTATATTGGTCGTACATGATAGTAGTCCTTTTTTACGTGAATTGAAATTAGTAAAAAGCTGTTAGTTTCTCGCCTGCCACTTGGAGAAGGTGCCGAACACAGTGAGGTGAAAGGTGGTTATGTGCGTCGCAATTAAATATCATTTCGCTCAGAAAAAATTTTCCTGTGCCATAGGGCACAACGCAAATTTCGTGTGGAACCAGGACGAAGTGCCGCAAAACTCGCGCTATGCAAAGAGATTTTGCTATAGTAGAAGGCTTATCGCTCAGACAGTTGCGACACTTCTATGGTTCCAGACACTCATTTGCTAAAATTGCTATTCATTCCACGATATATTAATTGCTTACGTTAGTTGAATGAAAGGCTTTGGGATTAGCTTCCGGAATCTACGAAACTATATTTTAACGAGGTGATATTATGGCTGAAACCTCTGTAGGCTATAAGTGCCCTAACTGCAGCGCGCCGCTGACGTTTTTGCCCGGTCATGATAAGGTGACCTGCGAATACTGCGGTACCGAGCTGGAAGTTAAGACTATAGAAGAAATGTATGCCGCCAAGGAAGCCGCTGCTGCCAAAGCGCAGGCTGCCAAGGAGGCAAAGTGGGATACCTCTGCTGCCGGCAGTGAATGGGAAGCTGACGAAGCAGAGCAGATGAAGGCCTTTACCTGCTCCAGCTGTGGTGCGCAGATTGTGAGCGATGGCAACACCATGGCAACAGAATGCTGCTACTGCGGCAGCCCGACTATGTTGCCGAGCCGTTTCGAGGGTATGCTGAAGCCGGACTTCATCATCCCCTTCAAGAGAACCAAAGAGCAAGCTGTTGCTGCCCTCAAGGAATTCTACAAGGGAAGAACCCTGCTGCCTAACTCCTTTACGGCCAACAATCGTGTGGAGGATATCCAGGCGATGTATGTACCGTTCTGGCTGTTTGACTCCAAGGTTAGTGCCAGCGGCAGCTATCAGGGTGCCAGCGACAGTGTTTATGAAACCGATGATGAGGTTGTTACGACTACCGTTGTCTATAACTGCGAGCGTGAAGGCACCATGTCCTTTGAGCGCATTCCTGTAGATGGCAGCGAGAAGATGGACGATACCTTTATGGAAAGCATCGAGCCGTTTGATTACAAAGAAATGGTTCCCTTCAGCACCGCTTATCTGACAGGCTTTTTGGCAGATAAGTATGATGTGGATGCCGAGGCTGCTGTAGCACGTGCTGATGCGCGCGTTGTCAAAAGTGCCGAGGGCTGCCTGGCAGATACCGTTACAGGCTATACCCGTGTAACTAGCAACGGTGACTGCGCAGTTATTAAGGATGAAAATGCTGTGCATTATGCAATGGTGCCGGTATGGATTCTGTCTACACGCTTTGAAGGTAAGCCCTATACCTTTATGATGAACGGTCAGACGGGTAAGGTTGTCGGCAGTCTGCCGATTGACTATGGTAAGCTGCGTAATTACACTGCCCTGACCTTTATTATTGTAACAATTATCAGCTACTTCATTGTGAAGTTCATCTTATAAGGAGGTGCCGGAATGAGAAAGTTATTTGCAATCTTAACCATGCTGGCAGCCCTTATGTTAGCCAGTGTAACAGCCTTTGCTGCGCCCAGCCTGGTGGATAACGCCAAGGTTCTTACACCGCAGCAGCGTCAGGCAGTTCTGGCAGAGCTGCACAAGCAGGAGCAGGCGCATAATGTGCGCATTGCTGTTGTAACCATGAAGACTATTGGTGGTGCCGTTCCCGGTGAATATGCCAATAAGCTGCTCGACGATGTTTATAATGACGGTGCCAAGGGCAATATGGTATTGCTGCAGGTTACCAACACCCGTAAATGGTATATTGCTACCGATAAACAGCTGAAGCAGGTTATCGTTGGCAATGAAGGCGTTGAGTATATGAGCAAGCCGATGGTTGCAGAGTTCAAGAAAGATAATTATGCCCAAGGCTACATCACCTATGCTCAAAAAGCTGGCGAGCTCCTTGAGTATTACGAAAAGGAAGGCGAGCCGTGGGATCCTGATGCAGGCTTCAACTGGTTTGCTTTAGTAATTGCTGCCGGTATCGGCGGAGCTGCAGCCTATGGCTGGCGTTCTCTGCTGATTCAGGGTATGAGCAATGTGCGTGAGGCTGTTGAAGCAAATGCTTATCTGGATAAGCAAACCTTTGCGCTGACACACAGCAATGATACTTATCTGTACACCAATGTTTCTGCTGTTCCGAAGTCTAAATCCAGCGGCAGCAGTGACGATGGTTCTGTAAGCGAAAGCTCTGCTGATGATGATCATGGCGGCGGCGGTGGCAGCTACTGATATTATAATGAGCTGAAACTTTTTGCGGCTGCGATTGTTTATCGCGGCCGCTTTTTTAAAAGGGAGGGTATTATGCGCAGAACGACTATCAATTCAGGCTTTTTTATCTGCTTTATTGCCAACCTGATAGTGAACTGGGAATGGGGGTTTATTGCGGTGCTGCTCTGGGGCTTTAGCTACTGGTTCAATCTTTCGTGGTATCCGGCGGCGGCTATGGCTGCTTTGTGGCTCCTGATGGGCTTTTCTCTGACCTGGATGATTATCTGGGGCTCGTCGGCGCGCGATAATTACCGTCCCAATCAGCAGCTGAAGAATATCAATCCTTATTCGCCAAAGAATGAGGATGTGCTGCCCAAGAACAAAAAAGTAAATTAGCTTCAGCAACCTGGCTGCTGAAGCAGTGATGCACAAAAAACGCCGCGGCTGCGGCAGGCTATCAACCTGCTGCGAAAGCCGCGGCGTTTTGCTGTGCGTAGATAATTTTTTTGCTGCTAAGATGGCAGTATTTTTACTTTTTCAGGCTCTTGTAAATAGCGTCCAGGTTTTCTTCCATGCGGGTAAGGTAGGTTTTCTCGCCGTTGCTGCATTCGATAGTGTATATCTCCTGCGTTGTGGCACCAACCTCACGCGCCAGTGTTTCCGATGTTTTGGGGCTTACGGCCTCTTCTACGAAGATGGTTTTAACGTTGTGCTCCTTGCAGTAGGCAGCCAGCCTGGCCAGAATTTGTGCGCTCGGCTCACCGCTGGCAAAAACGTCCTCTATGCTTTGCTGCTGCAGGTCGAAGTCACGGCACAGATAAGCGAAGGCTGCATGACCGGTGACAAAGTTTTTCTGAGGTATCTGTGCAAATAGCGTTTGGTATTTTAATAACAGCTCCTGCAGTTTTAGATGATAAACTTGCGCATTCTTTTTATAGAAATCAGCATTGGCCGGATCTGCCTGTGCCAGCGCTTGGGCAATGTTTTTCACTTCTGCTTGGGCGCAGCTCAAGCTTAGCCAGGTATGTGGGTCATACCGGCCGTGCTCGATAATCAAGTCCAGATCTGTCAGGCCGATGAGCTTAATGCCTTTGGAAGCTTCCACTGTGATCAGTTTTTTGTTGTCGGCTGCTTTCACTGCCTGTTTAACCCAACGCTCCATACCATTGCTGTTGTAAATCAGAATATCGGCGTTGCTCAAGGCCTGCATAGTTTTAGTAGTAGGCTGAAAATCATGTGGCTCTGTGCCGTCGGGAATCAGGGAAGTTATATGAATTTTATCCTTGCCGACTGCCTGAGTAAATTCTTTCATAGCGTTAAAGGTTACCACAACCCGCAGCTTATGGTCTGCAGCAGGTGCAGGCTCCTTGCTGCCGCAGCCTGCCAGCAGATTGCAGAGCAGCAGTGTGCAGATACAAAAAATAATACTGAGCTTTTTCATAGGCTTTCCTCCTCATTTAAGCACAAATAAACGCAAATGATTTGCATATTATAACGAATTTTATCATAACACCCGTGAACTTTCTTGTCAAGCTAAATGCAAATGACTTGCATATTTGCCGAGCGAGGTCTATAATATTTACTGCAACAAAAAGGCAGCGCAGGCTGCCGTGAGTAAATGAAGGAGCCAATATGATAGAACTGAAGCATATAGAATTTGCCTATGAATATGGCAGCGAGCTGCTGCGCGATATCAATATGCAGGTAAATGACGGCGAATATATTGCCATTGTCGGCGAAAACGGCAGCGGCAAAAGTACGCTGGTCAAGCTGCTCTTGGGCTTGCTGGAGCCGTCAAAAGGCGAATTGAAAAATACTTTTGGCAGCATCGGCTACGTGCCGCAGCGCTTTGAAACTCTCAACAGCCAGTTTCCGATAACTGTATATGAGGTAATGGAATATTACCGCAGAGTATTAAAGGTAGCGGACAAGCAGGCGGTGCGCCGCTGTCTGGAGCAGATGCATGTTTATGACCTGCGTGACCGTCTTATCGGCACTCTGAGCGGCGGCCAGTGCCAGAAGGTACTGATTGCCAGAGCACTGCTGGGTAGCCCGCAGCTGCTGATTTTTGATGAGCCTTCTACCGGCATTGATGTCAAAAGCCAGCAGGAGCTGTACAAATTTATGCAGGAGCTGCATGAGCAGGGTATTACCATTATCACAGTAGAGCATAACCTGAAATTCGCGGCGCGTAATGCCGATAAAATGTATCACGTCATGAACGGTCATGGTCATTTCTGCAATCCGCAGGAATATGTGCAGGAATATATGCAGGATAATGTAGGAGGTGCGGAATAATGCTGGAATACGCTTTTATGCAGAATGCCTTGCTGGTTTCTGTACTGATTTCTTTAATGTGTCCGATGATTGGCATGTTTTTGGTGCTGCGTCGCTATTCCATGATTGGCGATACGCTGGCACATGCATCGCTGGCCGGCGTAGCAGTTGGCCTGCTGGTTAAGGTGAACCCGATTATCAGCGCCTTTGCCGTAACCTCTGTTTTTGCCGTGCTGATTGAGGTTTTGCGTCAGCGCTTCCGTCGCTATGCGGAGCTTATACTGGTTATCATCTTGTCGCTGTCTGTCGGTATTGCGATTACGATCATCAGCAGCGGTATGGTGCATACTAATGTAGAAGCATTTTTGTTCGGCAGCATTCTGACCGTAACGCCTGACGATGTGCTGGCTGTAGCAGTGTTGTGCGTAGTGTCGCTGGCCGCTGTCTACCTTTTGTATCCGCAGCTGGTCATGCTGGCCTTTGATGAGGACGGTGCTAAAATTGCCGGTGTAAAAACGCGTCTTATCAATTATATCTTCGCTTTGCTGGTGGCAGCTATGGTGGCAGTTTCTATACGTGTGGTTGGGATTCTGGTCATCAGCTCGTTGATTGCACTGCCGGTAGCAGCAGCACTGCAGCTGGGCAAGGGCTTTAAGGTGACGATGCTGGCAGCTATGGTGCTGAGCTTTATCGCCATTATTACAGGCCTTGTGACATCCTATTGGCTGGGCGCGGCACCTGGCGGTGTAACTGCTTTGGTTTCGGTAGCTTTGTTGCTGCTGATTATCATCTATAAAGAAATACGTGCTGTCTTATAAAGAAGGTGTAGAATGAAGACTGATACAAAGGCTGCAGCAGATTATCGCGATTATCTGCATCGCTATGGATTGAAAAACACCCGTCACAGACAGCTTATCCTGCAGCTGCTGCTGGCGAGTGAGGGCGTGCTGACGGCTGAGGATATTTATCAGCAGCTGGGTGAGCAGGGCGCGGAGATAAATTTTTCGACTGTTTATCGTATTTTGGAAAACTTTACGCAAAAGGGACTGACGGAAAAAAGCTTTCTGGCGGACGCGCGCAAGTATGGCTTTGTACTGCATGCCTTGGGGCACAGGCATCGTCTTATCTGCCTGCGCTGTCATCGCATTGTAGAGGTTGACCATTGCCCGATTGCTGATTTTGAGGAACAGCTGGCGGATAAAACAGAGTTTGCCATTGTGGGACATAACCTGGAATGGTATGGTTATTGTCCGCAGTGTCGCAAGCAGAAATAATAAGAAAATTTTTCTGAAAAAGCTTGCAAAGTAGCGTAAGCAATGATATAATTATTAAGCTTGTATATAACTATATATACTTCTTCTGCTCCCGGAGAGACGGGGGCCAAAGTCCAAAGGAGGAGGTGATTTCGTGAACGCATACGAAGTCATGTACATCGTTAAACCTGTTGAGGATGAGGCTTGTGAAGCAGTTATTGCTAAATTCGAGAAGCTCATCACTGCAAACGGTGGTAATGTAGAAAAAACCGATCGTTGGGGCAAAAAACGCCTTGCTTATGAGATCCAGGACCTGAATGAAGGTATCTATGTTCTCGTAACCTTCCAGGCTGACGCCGCTGCTGTTAAAGAACTTGATCGTGTTATGAAAATTACCGATGAAGTACTGCGCCATATGATTATCAGAAAGGGTGAATAATCAATGAACAAGATTATTCTGTTAGGCAGACTTACTAAAGATCCGGAAGTGCGTTATACGTCTACCGGTAAAGTTGTTTGTCAGTTTACTCTTGCAGTAGACAGACCTTTTGCCAATCAGGAAGGCCAAAGAGAAGCTGACTTTATTCCCGTAGTAATTTGGGGTAAACAGGCTGAGACATGCGGTAACAGTCTCACCAAAGGGCAGCGCGCGCTGGTTGAAGGCCGCCTGCAAATCCGTAGCTATGATGGTAAAGATGGCAACAAACGCTGGGTAACCGAAGTAATCGCTGATCGCTTCGAGTTTATTGAGCGCAAAGCTGATGCTGTCAATGCTCATAGCAATCCGACTCGCTCTGCAGCTCCTGCTGCACCGGCACAAGATGGCGGCATGAGTGGTTTCGGACAACAGGTTCCCTTTGATGAGGAGATTCCATTCTAATTTAAGGGAGGTTATGCAATGAAACGCGAAAGAGGCAGAAGACCTAGAAGAAAAGTTTGCAGCTTCTGTGTTGATAAAGTTGAAGAAATCGATTACAAGGATGCAAATAAGCTGAAACGCTATATTACCGAACGTGGTAAGATTTTACCGCGCCGTATTTCCGGTACCTGCGCTAAGCACCAACGCCAATTGACCGTAGCAATCAAACGCGCTCGCTGCGTTGCTTTGCTGCCGTTCACCTGCGAATAATTCGCACGGCGGTTTAAACGAAACTTATACCCCGCAGTCATTAGGCTGCGGGGTTTTCGTTTATGTAAAAGTCACAAAAAGTTTACATATCATCGTAGGCCTTAACATGATATAATAAGAGTAGTACTATACATACGAGGTGAATTGCATGAAAACATCTTTAAGAACCTTATTTTTGACCTTTGTTTTTACGATGCTTTGTACAGCAATGGCGTTTGCCTATAATCCCGGTCAGCGCACCATCCAGCTTTTGGGCGAGACCTTAAACAGTGATAAGCATCCTGTGCATCTGGTTGTAACCCAGACCATTGATATGCGTGAGGTGCTGACGCCTGAAGCATATGCTAAACTGCCGCAGGCGCAGCAAAAGCGCACCAATCGTACGGAATACAATGAAGCCAATGGCATCAACGCTGAGCGTATCACTACTACCGATGGTGATGGCAAGGTAATCAAGGATACTGTTTCCTTTGTGAAGAACGGCTATTGGTATACTATTGATTATCTCAATAAAAACTATGACAAAGTTCCCGAGCTGCCTGGCATGAGCATGCCGTTTGCTGAAACACTGATTAGCTGGTTCAACGTACGCCCGCAGTCTGGCAACGATGTTACCACCGGCTATGATTATGATAAGATGACTAAGGGCACCAACAGCCTGAACTTCTATTTTGAAAAGGATACCGCTAATTGGAAGGGCTATGAGGTAAATTACCTGCCGGTTTTTAAGGTTGTAGAGGTTTCTAATACCGTGGATGAGGCAACTGCCTTTGCTCTGCCGCCTGCAGATTTCAAGGCCGTTGCTAATCCTTCTATGCGTGCTTACGCTAACAGACTTTTGGAAAGACAGTAAGTCTGGTAAGCTGATAATATTTTTTCAAAGGGGGAATACCAATGTTTAAAAAATTATTAGTTCTGCTTTCTATGCTGGCTGCGTTGGCAATGAGCGCAGTAGCTTTTGCTGCACCTGCTAAAAGCCATCAGCAGATGGTTATTGACGCTGCACGTGCCGAGGTTCCTGCTGCTGCTGTATTTTATGGCTACAAGGAAGAAGATGGCGAAGCTGTTTTGAACTTCCGCGATAATGACAATTATCTGGAATACGAGGTAGAGGTTGTTCTGGCAACTATCAAGGTTAAGGAAGTAGAAATCAAAGGCAGCAATATTGCTGGCAGCACGATGATGGTAAAAACTCCTGAGGATATCAGACAAATCATCCTGGAAGCATATCCTGATGCTAAAAACATTGTGATTGAAACCGAAAAAGAAGGCAACAATGTACATTATGATGTAGAGTTCATTACTGCAAGATATAAAGTAGAAGCTGACATGAACCCGGTAACCGGTGCATTTGCCAAGAGAGAGCTGGAATATTTCTAAGCTTAAGCCAAAAATCAGAGGCAGTCTGCGGACTGTCTCTTTTTTATCCTGCGGAAGAGTGCCATTTTACGTCAAAACATTGCATATCAAAGCATATTATTGTAAAATATATTAGATACAGAGTTTTTAACGCACTAAATATATATGACGAGGAGCGATTTACGTGAGTACAAATTTAGAAGTTGGTATCGTTGGCCTGCCTAACGTAGGCAAAAGTACCCTGTTTAATGCTATTACCAAAGCTGGCGCAGAAGCAGCAAACTATCCCTTCTGCACAATTGAGCCTAACGTTGGCGTTGTTGATGTGCCTGATAAACGCCTGGATGTTCTGAGCGACATGTTTAAATCCAAAAAGATTGTTCCGGCAGCTATGCGCTTTGTAGATATTGCCGGTCTGGTAAAGGGCGCAAGCAAGGGCGAAGGCCTGGGCAATAAGTTCCTGTCCCACATCCGTGAGGTAGACGCTGTTGCTGAGGTTGTACGCTGCTTTGAGGATGGCAACATCACCCACGTTGAGGGCAGCATTGATCCTCTGCGTGATATTGATATCATCAATACCGAGCTTTGCCTGGCTGATATGGAAACTGTTGAAAAGCGTCAGGAGCGCCTGGTTAAGCTGGCGAAGACCGGCGATAAAAAGGTTAAGCTGGAGCAGGCTGTAATGGAAAAGGTTATGGCCGGCTTGTCTGATGGTGTACCGGCACGCCGCCTGGGCCTGACTGAAGAAGAGCAGGAGTTCCTGGGCGAGCTGCATCTGCTGACCATGAAGCCGGTGCTGTACATCACTAACGTTGCTGAGGGCGAGGTTGCTGATCCGTCCGGTAATGAGCATGTACAGGCTGTAAAGAAATATGCTGCAGAAGAGAATGCTGAGGTTATCGTTGTTTCTGCAAAGATGGAAAGCGAAGTTGCCGAGCTTCCGGAAGAAGAGGCTAAGGAATATCTGGAAATGGCTGGCCTGGAAGAAACCGGTCTGGACCGCCTGATTAAAGCAGGCTTCAAGCTGCTTGGCCTGATGACCTTCCTGACTGCGGGCGAAATGGAATCCCGTGCCTGGACTATTAAGCTGAACACTAAGGCTCCGCAGGCAGCAGGCAAAATCCATACCGACTTTGAGCGTGGCTTTATCCGTGCTGAAATCGTTTCCTTTGATGATCTGGTAGCCTGCGGCAGCAAGGCTGCAGCACGTGAAAAAGGCCTGGTTCGTCTGGAGGGCAAGGATTACGTTATGCAGGACGGCGATGTTGTCGAATTCCGCTTCAACGTATAATTCAGTCTTATAAAAGCGTAACATGCAACCTGAGCGCAGCAAGCGAAAGCGTGCTGCGCTTTTTGCTGTAGCTATATATCATCTAAAAAAGATGCGCTGTAAGTTTGTGTAATGCAAACTATAAAGATATGAAAACCGAAAATTTGTAGAATTGATCCTATAAAATCGCGAAAATCAAAAGTTTGTAGAATTGATTCTATAAACTTCGGCAGTTTTTCTGCTGGCTGAATAGGAGTTTTTGCGTAGGGATATGGTATAATAATGTAAAAATACGAATACGTTTATTGGAGGTGCGGAGATGTACGAACAGATTGTAGCTTGGTGGCAGACGAAAAATATTCAGACAGATGCAGACTTAGAAGAAGCATTTAACGGGCATGTAATTTCTTTTGCTTATAACTCCGGTAATATTGAAAATCCTAATGTAACCTATCATGACACACGGGAAATTTTTGAGCACGATGGCGTTACAAGCTATACAGGCGATATCCGTACCTTGTTTGAGATTCGTAATGCAAAATTAGCTAATGAGTATTTTTTTGCAGCGTTTAATGAGCGTAAGCCTATTGATGAAAATTTGATAAAAGAAATCCAAAAACGGCTGACGCTCAATACTTATGATCCTTTGCGCTGGAAGAAAGGCGAACGGCCCGGTGAATATAAAAAGGGCGATTATGTTACAGGTAAAAATGAGACCGGTGCCTGGCCGGAGGATGTGCCGGACGAAATGCAGGAGCTTATAGAAGATATTGGCGATGTTGACGATAAGAATGCGTTAACGGCAGCAGCCTTTTTTCATGCTAAGTTTGAAAATATCCATCCGTTTGCCGATGGCAATGGGCGCACAGGACGCTTGGTGATGAATTATCTGCTGGTTATACATAATCATCCGCCGATTGTTATCCATCAGGAGGATAGAAAGGCGTATTTTGAAGCGCTGGAGGCGTGGGATGAAGAGCAGAACCTGCAGCCGTTGAAGGACTTTTTGCGGGCGCAGACGGTGAAAACATGGGAGAAGCAGGTACTCAGGAGAAGAAGATAGAGGAAATGAAACAAAAATATAATAAGTTCTTTGTGGGGGTGGAATAGTATGGTTGGTGGAACTCCTAATGAATTTTTGAACAGGATCTATTCTTGCCAAGATACAGTTTATATTTATGATGGCATCAAATATTGGTTTCAAGGATATATGCCAGATGACAAATCTGTGCATATGGAAATTATTCAGTACCAGCCACCGAGTGATAAGGAGATTTGGTGTCATGATGGGAAAAATATAGAAGAATGTTATCAGGCATTCATTGATGCTCCGATTTTTGGAGGTAAAACATTTTGGGACGCTGAACAAGACGTTCAATGGGTTGATGATTAGTAAATTTCTTAGAAGCTAGAATCAAAATCTTCAAAAATAAAATTTAAAACTTGCGTTGTGTATGTTGGTGTAGTATAATATACACACTAATAGGGGTATATGCTTACGAACATATACTTGAGAGAGTCGGAGAAATCCGGCTTTCTTTATTTTATAGCATAATTCTAGAGGCTTTTGAAGTGTTGAGCTTTGAAAGCCTTTTTCTTTTGTCAATTTGCACGCGCTGTATTATAATTATTGTAAAGAAAAATTTTAGTAGTCGAGTGGACGTATTAAGATAGAGAGCGGGAGGAAAGGTATGCCAACTTTAAACTGGATTGGAAAAGATAAGGTGCTGAACCACCATTTGGAAGTACCTTTTCATGTGCTGGAAAGGCAGTACAGCTTTGATGAAGCAGGCAAGCATGAAGAAGACAACGGCAGCGAGAACATGATTATTCATGGTGACAATTTGCTGGCGCTTAAATCGCTGCTGCCCAAGTATGAGGGCAAGATTAAATGTATTTATATTGATCCGCCGTATAATACAGGTAATGAAAACTGGGTGTACAATGATAATGTTAACGATCCGCAGATACAAAGATGGCTGCATCAGGTTGTAGGCAAAGAGGGCGAGGATTTGTCGCGTCATGATAAATGGCTGTGCATGATGTATCCTCGCCTTAAGCTTTTGCAGCGCTTGCTTGCGGATGATGGGGTTATTTTTATCAGTATTGACGATAATGAGCAGGCGAATTTGAAGCTTATTTGTGATGAGATTTTTGGATTAGGAAATTTTATTACGAATCTTATATGGGAGAAAAAGTTTAGCAGGGCGAATGATGCTAAATATTTTTCGGAACAACATGACCATATATTGATATATGCAAAACAAAAAAACTTGTTTTTTTTAAATAAGTTACCTGTAGAAGAGGAACAAACTTCTCGTTATAAAAATCCAGATAATGACCCTAGAGGTGCGTGGCAGTCCATAGCATATAATTGTAATAAAAATGCAGATGAGAGACCTAATTTGTATTATCCGGTTATAAATCCAAATACAGGTAAAGAAATATGGCCTGATAGAACTCGCGTATGGAGTTATACCAAAGATAGACATGAAGAAAATGTAGCTAATAATTTGGTATATTGGGGAGCTGATGGAAGGGGAAAACCTAGATTTAAAAAGTTTTTAGATACCCAAAGTGGTTTAGTACCAATGACTATATGGAAAACAGATTTTGCAGGAGATAATCAGTTTTCAAGAAAAGAATATAGGGCGATATTTGGTACTGATGCTTTTGATTTTTCTACACCAAAACCAACAAAATTAATTCAAAGAATACTTCAAATCGCAACCAATAAAGACTCCATAATCCTCGATAGTTTCGCTGGCAGCGGTACAACAGCGCACGCAGTGCTGAACATGAACAGGGCCGACGGTGGCAACCGCAAATTTATCTGCGTGGAGATGATGGATTACGCTGATACTATTACAGCAGAGCGTGTTAAGCGCGTGATTAATGGTTATGGCGAGGGGAAAAAAGCAGTGGATGGCACAGGTGGCAACTTCAGCTACTACAAATTAGGCGAGCCTCTGCTTGTAGATGATAAGCTTAATAATGCTGTGAGCACCGAAAAAATCCGTGAATATATCTACTATATGGAAACAAAACAGGCGCTGCCGGAGGCATCTGCCGACGAACCGATGCTTTTAGGCGTGTATCATGGAGCAGCCTACTACTTTAACTACGAAAAAGACGCAAGCACTACGCTGAATTCTGCTTTCTTGAAGAACATCAAGACGCAAGCGGAAGCCTATGTTATTTACGCTGATACCTGCGTCCTGTCAGAAAATAAATTGCAGCAGTTCAATATTACCTTTAAAAAGATTCCGCGTGACATCGCAAGGCTGTGAGGGTGAAAACATGGAATTAAAAAATTACCAGAAAAAAGTTATAGCGGATTTGCAAAACTATCTGCACTCATTAAAGCAGAGCGCCGATCTTGCGGAAGCCTGGAAGAATTATTGGCAGACAAAGGATATTAGCGTAGGCAACGGTGGTGTCCCTGCTTATAAAGATAATATTCAGGGTGTGCCTGCTGTCTGCATGAAGGTTCCTACCGGTGGCGGCAAAACCTTTCTTGCCTGCAGTGCTATTAAGCATATTTTTGATTTTATGCCGGCAGAAAAACCTAAGCTTGTAGTTTGGCTTGTGCCGTCAGATCCTATTTTGGAGCAGACTTTAAAAAATTTGTCCAATCCGGACCATCCCTACAAGCAAGCTTTAGACAGAGATTTTGGCGGACGCGTGCAGGTGCTGAACAAAGCTATGCTGCTTAACGGCCAAGGCTTTTCGGCAGATTCGGTGCAGCATATCTTAACCCTTTGTGTATTGAGCTTTGATTCCTTGCGCATAAATTCCGGACGCAGATATGACAGGAAAATTTATCAGGAAAACAGCAATCTGGCTGATTTTGCTGCCTTTTATAAAAATGATGAAGTCCTGCTGGAAGGTACTCCGGAAACAGCACTGATTCAGGTGTTGCGTCATTTGCGTCCAGTGACGATTGTTGACGAAAGCCATAATGCAACCTCTGCCTTGAGTGTAGAAATGCTCAATAATATCTATCCCTCGTTTATTTTAGAGTTAACGGCCACACCTAAAAGCAACAGTAATGTTGTGTCTTATGTTGATGCAAGGGAACTGAAAAAGGAAAACATGGTAAAGCTTCCTGTTATAGTTTATAAACGTAACAGCCGTGAAAGCGTTATTGCCGATGCTATTCAGTTGCGTGGCAAGCTGGAGCAAAAGGCTTTGGAAGAGGAAGCAGTTACCGGCAATTACATACGTCCTATCGTACTTTTCCAGGCACAGCCAAGGAGCAACGATGATAACACTACCTTTGATAAAATAAAGAATCTGCTTTTGGAAATTGGCATTCCGGAAGAAGAGATAGCTATCAAAACCGGTGAGAAAAATGATTTGAAAAATGTAGATTTGCTTAGCAAAGCTTGTGCAGTACGCTATATTATTACGGTTAATGCGCTGAAAGAGGGTTGGGACTGTCCGTTTGCGTATATTTTGGCTTCGCTGGCAAACAAAACATCTGCTGTTGATGTAGAACAGATTTTAGGCCGTGTGCTGCGCCAGCCTTATACAAGACATCATCAACATTTTTTACTGAACTCTTCTTATGTTTTGAGCTGTTCCAATGACTTCCGTAATACCTTGGACAGTATCGTCAAGGGTTTGAATGGTGCCGGTTTCAGCCGAAAGGATTACCGTGTAGGCGGGGATGAAGAGGTTCCTGCACAAGAGCAGCAGCCCCAGCCTCAACCTCAGCAGGAGGAACTGTTCAACAATAATGAGAATGCTGTTGAGAACAACAATGATGATGATTTCACGGATATCACGCCGGAAAATATTAAGGAGCAAATCGATAATACTGATGAGCAAAGTCAGTCTTTGACAGATATGGAGAACCAGGCAGAGCAGCAGACGCAGAAGTATACTGAAGAAACTTCCGGGGAAAATTTTATGGGAGGAACTGAAGCACAGATGCAGCACAGATTTAAAATCAGAACAGAAAACATTGAATCAGCTAAAGCTTTACGATTGCCTAAATTCTGTATCAAGGCGGATTTTGGTTTGTTTGATGATGGTGCATTTAACTATCTTGAACCGGAAAATTTACTGGAAGGCTTCCGCTTAACCGGACAAGATGCGAATGTTAATTTCAAATTAGCTTCCGGCGAAATGTATTCTGTCGATATTGCGCAAAGCGGTGAAGCGGTGCCGCAATATCGCATGGTTACAGACAGCGATAAGAAAAGATTGCGTGAATATCTGGACAGCCTGCCGCAGGAAAGACAAATTGCAACCTGTATAGATGCAATCTGTGCCGTAATTAATCGCAAAAACGCTTATCGCAGCACGGACATCAGAGATTATGTGAAACGTGTAATAGATGGTTTACATAGTGATGATTTGTTGGCAATGCTTACCGCCAAAGAAACATATGCGAAAAAGATTCAGGAAAAAATTGATAAGCTGGCAGCTGTTTATAAGCAGAAGCGATTCATGCAGCTTTTGGATGAAGGCGAAATTGAATGTTGTGAGCGTTACGAAGTGCCTGATTTTATAACACCGCTTGATTTTACTGATGCTTTGCCTAAATCGCTTTATGAAGCAGAGAAAAATGACATGAATGAGTACGAGCATAAGGTACTGGATGTTATTATCGGTCAAAGCAATATTGTATGGTGGCATAGGATTATAGAACGCCAAGGGTTCTGTATTAATGGTTTTATAAATCATTATCCGGATTTTCTTGTGTTGACAAAAAACGGCAAAGTGCTTTTGATTGAAGCAAAAGGAGATCACTTAGCGAACGATGATAGCGAAAACAAGCTGCTTTTAGGCCGAAAATGGCAGGAAGCTGCCGGTCGCGATTATCGTTATATAATGGTTTTCGAGAAAAAGGAATTCCAGCATGATGGAGCCTATACGCTGGATCAATTTGCAGAAGTGATTAAAAAGTTGTAGCTCATATGCAACCTGAGCGCAGCAAGCGAAAGCGTGCTGCGCTTTTTGCTGTTGGGAGGCGCTGGAGCAGCGTACAAAATTAAATAAACAAAAATTCTTTTCCCATGAATACGTAAAGTGTGATAAAATAGAATGGATAAACTATGACTACGAGGTGAAGCGAATTGGTAAAGGTAATTGCTATTGCCAACCAGAAGGGTGGTGTTGGCAAGACTACTACGGCGGTAAATCTGGCTGCGTGTCTGGCGGCGCTGGAACGCAAGGTGCTTTTGATTGACAGTGATCCGCAGGGAAATGCTACCAGCGGCTTTGGCTTTGATAAACGTGATATTAAGCAATGTATTTATGATGCGATTATTAGTGAAGTACCCATGCAGGATGTAATCAAGCATACAGCTTATAAAGGTCTGGACCTGGTACCTGCTACCATCCAGCTTGCAGGTGCGGAAATAGAGCTTGTTTCACTGATGAACCGCGAAGGTCGTCTGAAAAACTCTCTGGAACGGGTAAAGCATAATTATGATTACGTTATTATTGATTGCCCGCCGTCTTTAGGCCTGCTGACAATCAACGGTCTGACAGCTGCTAGCTCAGTAATGATTCCAATCCAGTGCGAATTTTATGCGCTGGAGGGCGTTACTATGCTGATGAACACGATTCAGCTGGTACAGCGTAACTTGAACCCGGCTTTGAAGCTGGAGGGTGTGCTGATGACCATGTATGATAGCAGAACAAATCTGTCGCAGGATGTTGTGAACGAGGTACAGAAGTACTTCAAAACAAAAATGTATCAGACGATTATTCCGCGTAACGTGCGCTTGAGTGAAGCACCCAGCCACGGACAGCCGGTTATTGATTATGACAGCAAATCTAAGGGGGCGCAGGTCTATATGGACTTTGCGCGTGAGGTGATTGAGGATGAGTAAGAAGGGCGGCTTAGGCAAGGGCTTAGGCGCAATTTTTGGCGAAAATACCAATCCTGCTGTAGAAAAGGCGCAGGAGCCTGCAAGTGCTGCACAGGAGCTGCTTATTAAAAATATCACAGCGAATCCGTATCAGCCGCGCTGCAACTTTGATGAAGAAAAGCTGCAGGAGCTGGCTGCTTCTATTAAGGAGTTCGGTGTTGTTCAGCCGGTAGTTGTGCGCAAAAAGGGCAGAAACTACGAGCTGGTGGCGGGTGAACGTCGCCTGCGTGCCGCAACCTTGGCCGGATTGACGAAGGTGCCTGCTATCGTTAAGGATTATGACGATGCCAAGATGATGGAAATTGCGCTGATTGAAAATATTCAGCGTCATGATCTGAATCCGATTGAAGAGGCGCAGGGCTTGCGCCGCCTGATGCAGGAATTTAAGCTGACGCAGGAGCAGACTGCTGAAAAGGTTGGCCGTAGCCGCAGTGCAGTGACTAATATTTTGCGCCTTCTGAACCTGCCGGAGCAGGTACAAAAGCAGATTGTCAACGGCGTGCTGACGATGGGCCAGGCCAAGCAGCTTTTGGGCTTGCCGAAGCAGGAGCAGATGTGCGAGGTAGCTGAGGCAATTATTGCCAATGGCTGGAGCTCACGTATGACGGAGGAGGTTGTGCGTAAGCTGAAGGAAGGCAAGAAGCTGAAGATTGTGCGTGAGCTTGTCGAGGAAGAAGCCAAGAATAAGGAAAAGAAGCCTAAACGTGAGCCTACCGAAAATGATATTTTCTGCCATGACTTTGAACAGCGTCTGGTAGAGTTTTTGGGTACTAAGGTTAAGGTTGTTCCTAAGCTGGACGAGCAGGGACGCCAGGGCGGTACTATTCAGATTGAATATTATTCTGCTGAAGATTTGGAGCGCATCTATGAGGTGCTCCAGCAGGGACGTCAGGATGATAAGCCGAATAATGGTGAACCGCAGCGTTTGCATGTATAAGGTATTTAGAAGAATTTAGGATAAGCTTTTGGTATGAGGGGGCTTTTGTTGATGGATCAGGCAAATCTTTTTGTCAATACACATTCAGCAGTGATTATTATCGTGTTGCTGGGTGTTATCTTAGTTGCGTTGGGTATGTGCTTCGGTCTGCGCAGCAGACTGAATAAGTTGCAAACAAAATACGACTTCTTTACTCAGGGTAAGGAAGCCAATATAGACGTTGTGCTGACAGATACGCTGCAGGAGCTGCATGCGGTGCAGGCAGAGTTGGCGGCTTTGCAGGAGAAGCACCAGAAGCTGCATGCACAGGTGCAGAACTGTCTGCAGAATGTTAAGGTTGTGCGTTATGATGCCTTTGACGCTATGGGCGGTGAAATGAGCTACTCCCTGCTGCTTACTGATGCCAATAATAAGGGTATTATTCTGACCAGCATTTACGGCAGAGAGGAAAGCCGTTGCTTTGCCAAGGATATCGATAACGGTAAGTCCAGCTATCCGCTGGCAGAGGAAGAGCAAAGACTCTTGTAACTTAATAGTATAAGAAAAATCCCGACAGGTGGCTGCCGGGATTTTTTACTTTCAATTTTACAATTTAAGTATGGTTCTTATGCGCCCTCAAACAGCCTCAGCAGAATAAACATGCTCTCACCAAAGCAGAGGTAGCGCAACCAGGTGCGGGGATAGACAAAGCCTTCCTCGTCCTCGTCGTAGGCACCGCTGATGCGGGCGTGGATGGCGAGCGATTCCAGGGCTGCAATCACGAGTAACAGAAAGCCTGGTGTCCAGGTTACTTCGTGCAGCATCAGGCAGATACAGTATAACAGGAAGAAAACATCCAGCAGGAAGTAAATGATAAAGGTTGTTGCGCTGCCGTCAATGATAATGACCTGCTTGCGGCCAGGGTTAGCGCGTCGCTCATCGATAATTCGGGAAAAGCGCTGCAGCAGATAGGCGATTCTGCGGGAATGAATAAAATGAAACATGCGCACACATAAGAAAAATAAAGCAATAAAGTTCATAAATACCTCTCGTTCTATAAATAGGCTTGCCTGTATTTGTAAAGGCAAGTAATTCTTCTGCATTATATTATACACTATCTGCAGGCAGAGCGCTATAAAGGCAGCAAGAAGACACAAAAGCTACAAAGTTTTCTTGGGAAGCACAAAAATACTAAAATAATAAACGCAAAAATAGAAAACATAAAAAATGTATCAGTTTATGCGTAAAATACTCATGTATACAATGAACATGAAAAAATTCGTTGACAAAAGTGTAATACAACAGCTATAATTGGTTACATAAAGTTGCTGGGTTAGTGGTTGAATCTGAGAACACTCCCGGTACTGTGTTTTATATTTTATTTTTAAAGGGAAAGAAGGACTCAAAATGAAAAAATGGAAGAAATTAGCATCTGCGGCTATGGCTGCTATGATGTGCGCCGCATTGATCACAGGCTGTGGCGGAGAAAAGAAACAAGCTGATTCCGGTGACACTATTAAGGTTGGTGCAGCATTCGAATTAACCGGTAATGTTGCCAACTATGGTAAATCCATTAACGAAGGCTTCAAGCTGGCTGTAGACGAACTTAATAAAAACGGCGGCGTGAACGGTAAAAAAATCAGCGTAGTTGAAAGCGATAACAAATCTGAGCCGGCTGAATCCGGTAACGCTGTAACCAAACTGATTACCCAAGATAAGGTAGTTGCAATTGTCGGTCCTGCAACCAGCGGTTGCGTAAACGCTGCAACTCCTATCACCACTGCAAATAAGATTCCTCACATTGCTCCGGCTGCTACTGCACCGAGCATTACTGTAGAAAACGGCAAGGTAAAGGATTTCGTATTCCGTGCCTGCTTTATCGACCCGTTCCAAGGTCAGGTAATGGCAGTATTTGCTGATAAAACTCTGAAGG